>FWWL01002901.1_pt1 | contig 33423 bp, 32 predicted proteins | sample 2228331 | NCBI WGS metagenome assembly FWWL01 (sample SAMEA103939775, study PRJEB20133) | metagenome
GGCTGGCGGCGTTGCGGATGCGGGCGAGCGCGCCGAGCTGGCGCGTGCGGCGCTGGGCGTGCTGGCCGAGCCACGCTTTGCGGAATTGTTCGGGCCGGATGCGCTGGCCGAGGCGCCGGTCGCGGCGGTCGTGGGTGGCGGGCATGTCGTGTCGGGGACCGCCGACCGGCTGCTGGTGACCGACAGCCGAGTGCTGGTGGTGGATTTCAAGACCGGGCGGCGCGCGCCGGGGACGCTCGGCGATGTGCCGCCCTATCATGTGCGGCAGATGGCGGCCTATGTCGCGGCGCTGGAGGTGATCTTTCCGGGGCGCGAGGTGGTCGCGGGGCTGCTCTACACGGCGGGGCCGGTGCTGTTCGAACTGCCCGCCGAACTGGTCGCGGCGCACAAGCCGGCCTTCGCAGGCAGCGAACAAAGCTTGCCACTCGATGCTTGAGACGCGCGGCCCCCGACCCTAGTTAGGCAGCAACACAAGGAGATTTGAGACATGGCGAAGGCCGTTACCGACGAGAGCTTTGCAACCGACGTGCTGCAGTCCGAAAAGCCCGTGATCGTGGATTTCTGGGCCGAATGGTGCGGCCCGTGCAAGATCATCGGCCCGAGCCTGGAAGAGCTGGCCGAGGAGCTGGCCGACAAGGTGACGATCACCAAGCTGAATATCGAGGAAAATCCCGACACGCCGGGCCAGCTGGGCATTCGCGGCATCCCGACGCTGTTCGTCTACAAGGACGGGCAGAAGGTCGCGCAGCAGGTGGGGATTCAGGACATCAATACGAAGTCCAAGCTGAAGGCATGGATCGAGAGCGTGGTGTGAGAAGGAGTTGGATCGCGGGCGGCGTAGTAACGCTACTCGCGATCCCACTCGCTTATTGGGGGCTCGACGAATGGACGATGTCCGGTCACGCGCCGCGCCCCGTCTCTGTGGCTTGGGACGCCGCGATCCGAGTTGTCGAGGGGTACGATCCCTATCGGAGGTGTGCTCTGCCGGATGAGGTTCAGCCGGACGGCAGCCGGATCGGTCGTTCTCTTCCCGAACGAAACTGCTTCGACTTTGGACCGGTTCAGCGGTTTACCGGCGTCTATTTTGACGAGTTTGAAGGGCAACTTTTCATAGAAGGGGCACCAGCAGGGCCACCATATCTGCAACCGCAGGAACGGATATGGCCCTCCTTCGATGAAAAGACCACGTATCGCGGTGATACGCGACGCGCCCTCTCATCAGACGATTCGGGCGCTACGCGTGTTTTCGAAGTCGAGTGGATCGGACGGAAGACTGTGCGTGCGGGGGAATACGGCCATTTCGGGATGTCCCAGCGCGGCATGATTGTCGATCAGGTGATCAAAGTCCGACTTCTCCACAAGGTCGAGGGTTATGCCGGGCCCGACCTTTTGGTCCGCCAGAAATACTAGCTCCGATAGTCCGCGTTGATCGAGATGTAACCATGGGTCAGGTCGCAGGTCCAGACGGTGGCGCGGCCTTCGCCCAGGCCCAGATCGACGCCGATTTCGATATCCTGGCCCTTGAGATGCGCGGCGACGGGGGTTTCGTCATAGCCTTCGACCGCGAGGCCGCCTGACGCGACCTGCACGCCGCCGAAGGTGATGGCGAGCTTGTCGCGCTCGGCCGGTTCGCCGGCCTTGCCCACGGCCATGACGATGCGGCCCCAATTGGCGTCTTCGCCCGCGATGGCGGTCTTTACCAGTGGCGAGTTGGCGATGCTGAGCGCGATGCGGTGCGCGCTGGTGTCGGTCTCGGCGCCTTCGACATCGATGCGGATGAACTTCGACGCGCCCTCGCCGTCGCGGACGACGAGATGGGCGAGCTGGAGGCAGAGATCGGCGAGTGCGGCGCGGAAGGCGTCGGCGCCGTCGCTGTCGTCATCGGTGAGCGGCGCGTTGTCCGCCGCGCCGGTGGCGAAGGCGAGGACGGTGTCGCTGGTCGAGGTGTCGCTGTCGACGGTGATGCAGGAGAAGCTCTTGCGGTTGGCGTCGGACAACGCGCGCTGGAGGAAGGCGGGATCGACGGCGGCGTCGGTGAAGATGTAGCCGAGCATCGTCGCCATGTCGGGAGCGATCATTCCCGAACCCTTTATGATGCCGACCAGGTTGACCGTGCGGCCATCGACGATGGCAGAGGTCATCGCGCCCTTGGCGAAGGTGTCGGTGGTGCCGATGGTGTTGGCGGCATCCTCCCAGTTGCACGGTTCGGCGGTGAAGGCGGCGTCGAGTCCGGCTTCGGCCTTGTCGATCGGGAGGGGGACGCCGATCACGCCGGTGGAGGAGACGAACACGTCCGAGGGCTGGCAGTTCAGATGCCCCGCGACCCGCGCAGCGATTGCCTCGACCGCAGCGCGTCCGCGATTGCCGGTGAAGGCGTTGCTGTTGCCGGCATTGACCACCAGCGCGCGGGCTTTGCCGAGCGGGAGCGCGTCGCGGCACCATTCGACTTCGGGCGAGGGGCATTTGCTGGTGGTGGTGACGCCCGCGACCGCCGTGCCCTCGTCCAGCGTCACGAAGGTGAGGTCGCAGCGGTCCCATTGCTTGTAGTGCGCGCGGGCGACGCGGAGGGTGACGCCGGGGATTGCCGGAAGTGATGGGAAGGCGGCGGGGGCGAGCGGGGAGCGGTTCATTGCAGTTCCTCTATTCCTTTCGTCGCCCCGGCGGAGGCCGGGGCCGCCCTGTGGTGCGGGCATCCCTGAAAAACTTGGCGGCCCCGGCCTGCGCCGGGGCGACGGCAATTCAGGCCAGCGCGCTCGCGGCGCTGAGTACGGCGCGGACGCTGGCGGTGGCGACGTCTTCGTCGATGCCGACGCCCCACACGGTGTGACCGTCGGCGGTGCGGCATTCGACATAGGCGGCGGCCTGCGCGGTCGAGCCATGGCCGATCGCATGTTCGGCATAGTCGGCGATGTCGAGATCGACGCCGAAGCCTTCGCGGATCGCTGCGACGACGCTGGAGATCAGGCCGTTGCCGCGTCCGCTGACCGATCTGGACACGCCGTCCACCTCGATCGCGCCGGCGAAGATGCGTTCGCCATTGGATGCACGGGTTTCGTCATAGGCGCCGAGCGTGAAGCGCTGGGGCTCGGTCAGGCGGTAGGCGCTCTGGAAGGTCGCCCAGATATCCTGCGCGTTGAGTTCGCGGCTGGTTTCGTCGGCCATGCGCTGGACGTGGCGGCTGAAATCGGCCTGGAGGCGCTTTGGCAGTTTCAGCCCCTTGTCCTGTTCGAGCACCCAAGCGACGCCGCCCTTGCCCGATTGCGAGTTGACGCGGATCACCGCTTCGTAGCTGCGGCCGAGATCGGCGGGGTCGATCGGGAGATAGGGGACTTCCCAGAAGTCGTCGTTGCGCGCGTCCTGCGCGGCGAAGCCCTTTTTGATCGCGTCCTGATGGCTGCCGGAGAAGGCGGTGAAGACGAGGTCGCCGGCATAGGGCGTGCGCGGATGCACCGGGATGTTGGTGCAATATTCTACGGTCTTCACGACCTCGTCGATGTCGTCGAAGGCCAGGCCGGGATCGACGCCCTGCGTGTACATGTTCATCGCGACGGTCACGAGGTCGCAATTGCCGGTGCGCTCGCCATTGCCGAGCAGGCAGCCCTCGACCCGGTCGGCGCCGGCCATCAAGCCAAGCTCCGCCGCCGCGACGCCGGTGCCGCGGTCGTTATGCGTGTGGAGCGAGATCACCACGCTGTCGCGATTGGGAATGTGCCGACAGAAGTATTCGATCTGGTCGGCATAGATGTTGGGCGTCGCCGCCTCGACCGTCGCGGGGAGGTTGAGGATCAGCGGGCGGTCGGGGGTGGGGCGCAGCACCTCCATCACCGCGGCGCATACCTCGACCGAGAAATCGAGTTCGGCGGTCGAGAAGGTTTCGGGCGAATATTGGAAATGCCAGTCGGTGTCGGGCTGGGCGGCCGCGCCGTCGCGCAGCATGCGGGCGGCGTCGGTGGCGATCGCCTTGACCTGATCGCGCTCCATACCGAACACGATGCGCCGCCAGGCCGGGCTGACCGCGTTATAGACATGGACGATCGCCTGCTTCGCGCCGCGCAGGCTTTCGAAACTGGTCTCGATCAGGTCGCGCCGTGCCTGCGTGAGCACCTGAACCGTCACGTCGTCGGGAATGCGGCCGTCGCGGACGAGGCCGGAGATGAAGTCGAATTCGGTCGCGCCCGCGCTGGGAAAGCCGACCTCGATCTCCTTGATCCCGACGCGGCAGATCAGGTCGAAGAAGCGGGTCTTCTTTTCCGCATCCATCGGGTCGATCAGCGCCTGATTACCGTCGCGCAGGTCGGTCGAGAGCCAGCGCGGCGCGCGCGTGATCGTGCGGCTCGGCCATTGGCGATCGGGCAGATCGACCTGGGGGAAGGGGCGGTATTTGACGCTGGGGTCGCGCAACATGGGACTTCTCGCTTCGAAACGGACGGTCGGGGAGGGGTTTTGCTCTGCCCTTAGGCCGTGTGCGCGGCGCGTGGCCACGCGACTCCACGCCCTAAGGGCGGATAAGTCGAAGCAGGAGGAGGCTGCGGTCGTGCAACATTATGCGCGGCGCTTAGCGCGGACACGCAACAAATGTCCAGTGCGTAATCCTGTGGGGGCGCCGCGCGGGGCGATATCATTCTATAAAGATTTGAAAGGCATAGGATAAGCCGGGGGCTGAACAGGACGAAAAATGCTTCAAATCATGTACATCAGCAGCGCCGCGAATATCGCCGCGATCGACGTTGCGCAGATCCTGACGGTGTCGCGGCGCAACAATGAGCGCGATGCCGTCACCGGCTTTCTCTACGCCGATGGGCGGCGGTTCCTGCAGGTGCTCGAAGGGCCTGAGGACGCCGTCGAGAGCGCCTTTACCCGAATCAGCGGCGATGTGCGGCACCGCGCCGTGGTGACGCTGTCGCGGCGTGAGATCGTGGCGCGTGAGTTTGGCGACTGGGCGATGGCGCATCGCATGCCGGGTAGTGACAGCGATGCGCTGTTGGCGCAGATCGCCGAACGGCTCGAGACCGCGTCGCCGAATGTTCGCGCCACCTTTGAAGGCTTTGCGAAAATTCGGCGCGCGGCCTGAAGTCTTATTTCTGGAATGCGGCGGCGATGGTCAGTTCGACCTCGTCGCTGACCAAAGGCACGGCATAGCCAAGGCCGAAATCGCTGCGCTTGATCGTCGCCTCAGCCTCGAACCCGACATTTTCCTTGCCGCCCATCTGCGCCGGCGCCTTGCCCGCGCCGTAGAAATCGACGTCCAGCGTCACCGGCTTGGTGATGCCGTTGAGGGTGAGGTTGCCGTGCACCTTGGCCTCGTCGCCATCGGCGTCGACCATGACGTGGGTCGACACGAACTTGGCGTCAGCGGGTGCCGAACCGAAGAAGTCGGGCTTGCCGCCATCCTTGCCGTCGCGCAGCAGGTGTGCGGTGAAGCCGGGGACGCCGGTCACCATCTTCGACACGGGGATCGTCACGTCGACCTTGGACGCGGCGGGGTTCTTGGGGTCGAGCTGCATCGTGCCGGTGACCTGGCCGAACAGGCCCCACAGCGGCGAGAAGCCGAAATGGTTGACCTCCCATTTCACCAGCGTGTGGTTGGCGTCGACCGTGTAGCTGCCGCCGGTGATCGCGGCCTTGTCCTTCGACCCCGGCATCTGCTGGGCGACGAGGGGCGTGGCGATGGCAGTCGCGGCGAGCAGGGTGGCGAGGACGATGCGCATAGGGACTCTCCGGATTGCGTTACGGGGGCGCCACGACAATGCGCGACACCCCCGTCGAGTTCAAATCACGAAATGGGAACGCAGGGTTTCCCGACGCGCGATCAAAGTTGCGGCAGGATCAAATATTTCTCACCCGTCGCGCGGCGATTATAGGCGGCGATGCAGCCGGGCTGGACTGCGTCCTCCAGGCTGATGCGGTTGCTGTAGCTGCTGGCGAAGGTGGTACGGATCTCCGCCGCGACTTTCGCGCGCATCCGCATCACTTCCTCCATCCCCGCTTTCATAAGGTAAGGGGTGAGCAGCCAGCCGCCGACGCCCCAGATCATACCGAAACCGCGATTGAGCTCGGTCGGGGCGGTGCTGAGGCCGCCATAGATATAGACCTGCTTCATCGTCGACGAGCCATAGGGGCCGTTGGCCGGGTTGGTGCGGACGGCGGCGGCTTCCATCGCGGTCAATATCTGGCCGGCGAGCTTGCCGCCACCGATCGCGTCGAAGGCGAGGAAGGCCTGGGTCTCGGCGATCGCTTCGGTCAGTTGCGCCATGAAGTCGGGCGCGCTGCTGTCGACGACATGGGTCGCGCCGAGATCGCGCAGCAGCAGCGCCTGGGTCTGGCTGCGCACGATGTTCACCAGCGGCACGCCTTCGGACAGGGTCAGCTTGACCAGCATCTGGCCCAGGTTCGACGCGGCGGCGGTGTGGACCAGGCCCTTGTAACCTTCCCGCCGCATCGTACCGACCATGCCGAGCGCGGTCATCGGGTTGACGAAGGACGAGGCGGCTTCCTCGGCGGCGATGCCGTCGGGGAAGACGAGGCAGTCGCGTGCGCGGAGAAGGCGATATTGCGTGTAGAAGCCGCCGCCCGCTGCGGCCACGGTCTTGCCGATCAGCGCCTGTGCGGCGGGATCGTCTCCCGCGGCGACAACCGTACCGGCGCCTTCATTGCCGATCGGGAGCGGCTTGCCCGCGCGCACCGCGACATGGCGGCGGAGGCCTTCGGGGATTTCCGCCCGCGCGCCATAGCCGAGCGCGGTGAAGGCATTGGAGTCGGCGACGCTGAGCATCACGGCAAGGTCGGACGGGTTGATCGGGGTGGCTTCGACCCGGATCAGCACTTCGTCTCCGGTCGGCTGCGGAACCGGGACGTCGCGCAGGGTGAGTTCGAGGCCGCCGTCCTCGGTCACGGTTGAGAACATCTGCTTGGCCTGGGCCGGGATCGTGTTGCTCAATGCATCCTCCTTATGATGTTTGACATGGGCATACCGTGAATTCGAAAGCGGGATCAATGGGGCGTTAGAAATCGTTGCCGAGCGCATTGTGCCCCCTCGCATTCGGGCGCGGTTTACGTTAAGGTGAACCTCATGACCCGTGCAGCCACCCCGTTCGAAGTTCCGATCCCGGTCGATCCCGCCGACATCGACTTCATGGGACACGTCAATAACGCCAGCTACCTTAAATGGGTGCAGGAGGCGGTGTTGGCGCATTGGCAGAAGCTGGCTCCGGCGGAAGAGGTGGCGAAACACCTGTGGGTCGCGCTCAAGCACGAGATCACCTATCGCAAGCCCGCCTTCCTCAATGACGAAGTGGTCGCGACGGTGCTGCTGGAGAAGGTTCAGGGCGTTAGCGCGTTTTACGAAACGGTCATCCGGCGCGGCGACACGGTGCTGGCCGAGGTCAAGTCACGCTGGTGCTGTGTCGATGCAACGACGCTGCGCCCGGCGCGGATCGCCGAGCATATCGTCGAGCATTTCTTCGGGAAGCGCGAAGCGTAACGCCGCGCGCTAAAGCCAGCGCGGGACGCTGTGGACGTAGTTGATGTACGCGACGCCGAACTTGTCGGCCATGTAGCGTTCCTCGCGCACGATGACGCCATAGTGGATCGTCATGATCAGCGGGATGAACAGCCATAAGGCGACCGGGGCATTCGCGGCGACGGTAAGGCCGAGATAGGCGAGCGTCATGCCGAGATACATCGGGTTGCGCGTCCAGCGGTAGACGCCCTGCACGACGAAGGCGGTGGTCGGCTGCCAGGGCGGGGCGGGGGTTCCGGCCGCCTTGAACCGTCCCAGCGCTGCGACGATCAGCCCACCTCCCGCGAGCAGGAACAGTGCGACGACGGTCCAGCGCAGCGATCCGGGCATGTCGAGTCCCTGGGTGCGGACCACCAGATATTCGAGCGCGATTCCCGCGATCAGATAGCCGAGGAAGATCAGCGGCGGCGGAGCGATGACGCCGGGAGTGTCGGATTTCGGTTCGGTCATGGGGCTTTCCTAACCTTCCGAATCGAACTTGTCGCGCTTTCGCTTGCCGAACAACAGGCGGCGTTCGAGGTGGCGGCGCGCGGCGGCGTAATAGGCGTCGAGGAAGGCGCGATCCTCACCGACATGGCTGCCGTGATCGGGACGTCCGAGCTTGCGGCGAATTACGCCGGCAACGGTGACGATCGTGTCCGCGTCATCGCGATGCAGGATATCGGCCAGGCGCTGCACCTCCATCTGGCCGTATGTTTCGAGTTCCTCGGGCGTGAAGGCGTAACGCTCGATCCGCTCGGGCTCTGCATCGGCGAGCAGGTCGGGCGCGATCTTCGGGCGTTCGTTCTCAACCACCCAGGTGCCCGCGATCAGGTCGCCCGCGCGCAGCCGGTCGCGGTTGAACAGCGGGAACAGCATGAAGATCGCGGTCCAGCCAAAGCCGAACAGCGTCAGCCAGCGGCTGCTGAACCCTTCCGCCTGCGCGGTGAGCAGGAAGATGAGGGGCAGGAACACCTCGATCTCACGCGTCAAGTTGCGCGCCAGCACCGCCCCGCCGGTCAACCGCCCGCCGTCGCGCGCGACGACGCGCAGTTTGAGCGCGCGCTTGCCCAGCGTCGCCGCGCGCCCGCCGCTTTCGAACAGGGTGAAGTAGAAATTGCGCAGCAGGAAGAAGCCGAGCAGCCACAGGATCGCCGCGACGCTGGCCGATTGCTGGCTGGTCAGCAGACCCGCCGCTGCGATCGTGAGCGCGATCAGTGCCGCCAGCATGATCGCGGCATCGATGGTGAAGGCTGCGGCGCGCGATCCCGCGCTGGCCAGCCGCAGATGCAGCACCGCTCCCTCGGGCGTTACCAGTTCGCGGACCAGGCGGTCCTTCCGCTCAGCCATGGCGGCGGCGCCCGCCGAGCGTGAAATAGACGACCCAGATCGCGAACATGGTCGCGGCAATGGCGAAGCGCGCTGCGTCAGCAGTGATCAACTGGCGCGCGAACCCTTCGAGCAGGCCGGCGACGAGCAGCATGATGACGACGCCGATCATCACCAGCGCGCCGCGACGGCCGGCTTCGCCAGCGGCGGCGAGGCGGCTGCGTTCGCCGGGGAAGGCGACGGCGCGCCCGATATGCAGCCCCGCCGCGCCGGCGAGGATGATCGCGCTCAATTCGGTCGATCCATGGATCATCAGCCAGCCGGTGAAGCCGACGCCCAGCCCCTTGGACACGAACACAGCGTAAAAGGCGCCGACCATCACGCCATTGCTCGCCATCAGGAACAAGGTCGGGATGCCGAAGGCAAAGCCCAGCGCGAAGGCCAAGATCGAAACCTGGCTGTTATGCGTGAACAGGAAGGTCGCGAAGATTTCCAGGCCGTCATGTTCGGGTGCGCCATAGATCGACTCACGCAACGTCTCGACGCTCGCCTGCATGTTGCGACCGCTGGCGAGCTCACCGGAGACGATTGCGCCGAACCAGCCGGGATCGGCCATGACCAGGAAATAGCCGGCGAGCGCGCTGCCGATGAACAATGCCGCGATGATCAGGATTTCGCCGACCATCCCGCGTACAGCGGCGGGCCAGCCCTGTGCGAAGAAGCCGCCCAACTGCTTCCAGAAGGAGTCGCGGCAGCCATAGAGAATGAAATAGGCGCGGGTCGACAGGCTCTCCAGATAGGCGATCATCGACCCGTCGAGCGAGGTTTCGCGCGCGATCGACAGTGCCGACAGGGTCGAGCGATACAGGCGCGGGAGTTCGAACAGATCCTCGCTCGACAGGCGGCGCGGGGATTTCTTCTCGATCAGGTCGAGCATCGCCTCCAGCCGCTGCCAATCGGCTTCGCGTTCGGCGCGGAACTGGCTGACGCCAAAGACGGTGCTGCTCATGGGCGTTCGCGGTCCCGGACATAGCGCTCGGCGAGCGCGAGGGCGAGGTCGTCGGGCGCGGCTTCGAGCACGTCGACGCCGAGCCGCTTCAACCGCTCGATCACGATCCGCCGCTCGCGCAGCAGGGCATGGGCGACATTGGCGCGGATCACGTCGTCGGCGGTTTCGGGCCGCGCCTCGAGAAAGGCTTCGAGCTCGATATCGCGGAACAGGACGAAGAGCAGGCGGTGGCGCTTGCGCATCCGTGCCGCTGCGCCGAGCATCAGTTCGGCGCTGGTCGGATCGGTGAATTCGCTGAACAGGATGATCAGGCTGCGGCGCTGGAGCCGCTGGTCGAGCGCGACGAGCGAGAGGGTGAAGTTGCTCTCTTGCGCGTCGTAATTGAGCTCGGCGGCGGTGCGGTGCAGGGTGGCGAAGCCGCGCGCGCCCGCGATGCTGCCCGAATCGGCAGTTGGGCGCCCGGCAAAGCCGAACAGACGCACCGTATCGCCCGATTTGAGTGCGACGAAGGACGCGAGCAGGGCGGCAGAGACGGCGCGGTCGATGCGCGGCATTCCGGCGACGGGTTCGCTCATCGTCCGCCCGCAATCGATGGCGAAGACGACGCTGTTGTCGCGTTCGGTGCGATATTCGCGGGCGAGGAGCGAAAGGTGGCGGGCCGTTGCCTTCCAGTCGATCGCGCGGCGTTCCATGCCGGGCTGGAAATCGGTCAGCGCCTGAAATTCGGTGCCGTCGCCGCTTTCGGGGCGGATGCGCGCGCCGAACTGACGGCTGCGCAGGAACTGGCGCATGCCCTGTTCGCGCACGGGGCGAAGATCGGGGAGGATCCGGATGCTGTCATCGGTCGCGGCGCTGCGCTGGCGATAGGCGAGCCCGAGCGGGCCCGATGCGCGCGCCCAGATGCGGGAGAGCTTAGCCGTGCCGCGCCGGGTGGCGGTATAAGTTAGTACGTTCCCCTCCCGCTTGCTGAAGGGGAGAGGTTCTAGTGGAGCGGAAACGTCCGCCGCATAGGCGAGGCCCGGGGTCGCGCCGGCGAGCGCAACCGTTCCGCCGACATCCACCGCGCCCGGCCCTTCGATGCGCAAGTCATTCGTTCGGATGCGTGGCGCGAACAGGCCGTCGAGCAGCACCAACAGCGCGACGCCCGCTGCCCAGGCGACCGCCAGCAGCCAGCCGTCCGGGCGCACGACGCCCAGCAGCAGCGCCATCGGCGCCGCCACCAGCGTCAGCGCGACCGCACGCTGGGTCGGGACGATCAACGCGGTGCCTCGACCCGGTCGATCAGCTGGGCGACGATATCGTCGGTGCGGCGGCCATCGATCTCGGCGGCGGGCGACAGGACGACGCGGTGGCGCAGCAAGGGCTGGGCGAGCAGCTTCACGTCATCGGGGATGACATAGTCGCGGCCCTCCAGCGCGGCGGCGGCGCGCGCTGCTGCGGCGAGCGCGGAGGCGGCACGCGGCGATGCGCCGTGCGACAGGTCGGCATGGTCGCGGGTCGCGCGGATCAGATCGACGACATAGGCGATGATCTCATCCGCCAGCCGCACGGTCAGCACGGTGTCGCTCGCTGCCTTGAGCGCGTCGGGGGTCGCGACCTGTTCGACGCCGCTATCCTCGGGGCGCGGCGAGCCGGTGCGGGTGCCATATTGCGCGACGATCGCGCGTTCGGCCTCGGCATCGGGATAGTCGATCGCCAGCTTGAACAGGAAGCGGTCGAGCTGCGCCTCTGGCAGGGGATAGACGCCCTGCTGCTCGATCGGGTTCTGGGTCGCGACGACGGTGAAACGGTCGGACAGCTTCTCAGTCGTGCCGTCGATCGTGACCGCGCGTTCCTGCATCGCTTCGAGCAGTGCGGCCTGGGTCTTGGGCGGGGTGCGGTTGATTTCGTCGGCGAGCAGCAATTCGGTGAACACCGGGCCGCGGCGGAGCTCGAACGACGAGCTCTGGAAGTTGAACAGGCTGGCGCCGACGATGTCGCCGGGCATCAGGTCGGGGGTGAACTGGATGCGACCGAAGTCGAGGCCGAGCGTGCGCGCGAAGCTCTGCGCCAGCAGCGTCTTGGCGGTGCCCGGTGCACCTTCGAGCAGGACGTGGCCGCCCGAGAGCAAGGCGATGGTGAGGAGGCGCGTCGCGCGTCCCTGGCCCACTACGGCCTTCGCCACCTGGGCATCGATCGCCGCACCGAGGTTGCGGACGTCGTCGAGTGTCATGCCTTCACTTCCTTTCGCCAATCATCGAGCGCCTGTGCGGCGTGGAGCAGTTCGGTTTCGGTCTTTGCCGCGCGCACCCGCTGGGTCGCGCTTGCGTAGGAGGTTGTCGTGGGGATCGCGTCGAGTTGGGTATCCAGTGCCTCGCCCTGCACGGTGCGGGGCAAAGCGAGGCGGCGCGCGGCCCAGTCGCGGATCGCGTCGGCATAGGCGCTGCCCCCCTCGCGCGTGCGGCGCGCGCGGCGGGCGAGGCTGACGATATTGTCGATCAGCGCGGCCTTGCCGAACGGCACCGCGCGCTGTTCGCGCCGGACGGGTCCGAAGCGGACCAGGGTCGCGATCCCGGCGAGCAGCGCGGCGATCAGCAGCGCGATGGTAACCCCGGCAAAGGGCGGCTCGAACACGAGTTGGAGCAGATTGCGACCGCCGCTGCCATAAGGGAGCATCGTATCGAAGATCACGGTGCCGGGCGCTTGCGGATCGAGCCCGGCGAGCATCGCCAGCGTCGCGCGGGCGTTGGCGCGATACGCGAGCCCGTGATTGTTGAGCAGGTCCGGGTCGGCGAGGACGAAGATGTTCTTGCCCGGAATCTCCGCCAGCACCGCGCCGCCATCGGGCGCGGCGATCAGCGGATAGAGCTTGTCCCCGCGCAGCGACTGGAGCGCGTCTTCGGGCGGGCGGAAGGCAGGGATGGGGAGGCTGGTGCGGATGACCAACGGTCCGGGCTTTTCGCGCTCCACGCTTGCCTCTGCCACCGGGGCGAGCAGGGCGGCGATGCGTTCGGGCGGGAGCAAGCCGAGCCGCTGTTCGCGCCGGGGGTTGTTGCGCTGAGGTGCGGAAATCCATTTGGGGAGGATGACGAGGACCGGAGCGTTCGGCCCGGCGGCCTCGTCCAATGCGATATCCATTTCGGCGCGCGTCGTGCCCGCATTGGGGGTGAGGATCAGGATGCCCTCTTCCGGCCGATCCGCCGGGTCGCCGGACATGCTGACCTCGCCTCCGGCCAGCTCGACTAATTTGGTCAGGCCGTAAAAGCCGGTGGCGAAGCGGGAGGCGGGACTCGGAATATTGCCGCGCTGGCGATCGATCCGGTCGCCATAGGCGCTGACCAGCAGAAAGCCGAGCGCAAGGATGAACCCCGCCGCGACGAGGATGAGCACCGTGCGGGTGCGGAACGGGTTGGCGCTGCTCTGGGTCATCGGCCGAGCGCGAACCCGGCATAGTCGGCGCGGGCGCGTTCCCAGTCGGCTTGACCGAGCGGGTGGCCGGCAAACAGGCTACGCTCCACATCGGCGACGATGCGGCCGAACACGGCGCGGGCGGCGTCGGGCAGCGCCTCGATCCGGGCGATGTCGCGGCTGGTCCAGGACGGGCGGAGCGGATCGCCGCGCCAGCGTTCGATATCCTCGACACTGCGGTGGAGCAGCAGGCGCACCGCTTCGTCATAGCGACCGGTCGCGGCGAGCTGGTCCGCCTCGACCAGCAGCGCGCGGGCGACCGATGCTTCGGGCGCCCAGCCGGGCGTTGCGGCCGTTGCGCCACCCGAAGCCATGCGGTTGGCGAGCCACGCGCGCAGCGGCGGGAAGAGCGCGAAGGCCAGCGCGATCACCACCAATGCGATGGCGATCCACATCAGCACCGTCCAGCCGCCGCCAACCCATTCGATGAAATTGCCGAGCGCCCGGAGCGTGTCCCGCAGCCATTCGGGCATTTCGCGCTGTTCCGGGATGAGCCAGGGGAAGTCGAACTGGATGCTGGCATCGCCTTTGAGCGTGCGATGCGCGGCGTCTGCGCTTGCGGGATCGCCGAACGGCGGCGCACCGGACCCGGCGGCCGCGCCATCGCGTGCGGCGGCGCTTGCGCCCTGTGCCGTCATTGCCGTGAATCCCCCCGGAAGCTGTTGATGCCCTTGGAGCAAATCGGTAAATTGCGCGCAACGCTTTTCGTCCCTAACGTCGCCAGAACGGCGCGGCACATCGACCGCGCGGCATCGGACAGGGAGATTTGCGCGTTGATCCGGATCATTATCGGCACGGCAGCGGCGGCGGCGCTGGCGGCCTGTAGCGCGACCGCGGGACCCAAGCCCAAGAGCGCGGCGTCGGACGCCCCTGCGAAAAAGGGGCCGGGAAAGAACAATGGGTATGACCACAATCCCTATCCCTCGACCTACAAGCCCTATCCGGGCGTGCCGACGCTGTTGACCAATGTCACGATTCTGGATGGCGAAGGCGGCAAGATCGAGCGTGGCGCGGTGCTGTTCCGCGACGGCAAGATCGTCGAGGTCGGCCAGAGCATCGCCGCGCCCGAGGGGGCAACGGTCATCGACGGCGCGGGGAAATATGTGACGCCTGGCATCATCGATGTGCACAGCCATCTTGGTGACTATCCGACCCCCAGCGTCCAGGCGCATTCCGACGGCAACGAGGCGACCGGGCCGGTTACCGCCGAAGTGTGGGCTGAGCATAGCGTGTGGCCGCAGGACCCCGGTTTCAGCCGCGCGCTCGCCAATGGCGGCGTCACCACGCTGCAAATCCTGCCGGGTTCGGCGAACCTGTTCGGCGGGCGCAGCGTGACGCTCAAGAACGTCTATGCGCGCACGATGCAGGGGATGAAATTCCCCGGCGCGCCCTATGGCCTGAAAATGGCGTGCGGCGAGAATCCGAAGCGCGTCTATGGCAGCAAGGGGCGGATGCCCTCGACCCGCATGGGCAATATCGCGGTCGATCGCCAGACCTGGGCGCGGGCGCAGGACTATAAACGGCGCTGGGACCGCTATGAGGAAAATGGCGGGGAGCCGCCTGCGCGCGACATGGCGATGGACACGCTGCGCGGGGTGCTGGCAGGTGAGATCATCATTCACAATCACTGCTATCGCGCTGACGAAATGGCCATCGTCCTCGATATGGCCAAGGAGTTCGGGTACAAGGTCGGCACGTTCCACCATGCGGTCGAGGCATACAAGATCGCCGATCTGCTCAAGGCCAATGGCACTTGCGCCGCGGTCTGGGCGGACTGGTGGGGGTTCAAGATGGAGTCGTACGACACCGTCTCCGAAAACCTCGCCATCCTCGAACGCGAGGGTGCGTGCGGCATGATCCATTCGGATGACGCCAACGGCATCCAGCGGCTCAATCAGGAAATCGCCAAGGTTCGCGCCGCCGCCAAGCGTGCGGGCTTCGTGATCCCCGAGGAGATCGCGTGGAAATGGGCCGCGATCACGCCGGCCAAAGCGCTGGGCATCGATCAGGTGACCGGCAGTCTGAAGGCCGGCAAGATGGCCGATGTCGTGCTGTGGAATGGCAATCCGTTCAGCGTTTACACGCGGCCTGAGAAAGTCTGGGTCGACGGCGCATTGCTATACGATATGCACAACCCCAAATTGCGACCGGTATCGGACTTCGAGCTGGGCCAGCCCGGATCGGGAGACGTGAAATGAAGGCGCTGTTGCTAGCCGCTGCGGCGATGGGTGCCGCACTCCCCGCCACCGCACAGACGGTTGCGATTACCAATGCGCGCCTGGTGATTGGCGACGGCTCGGCTCCGGTCGATGGCGGCACGGTCGTGGTGCGCGATGGGCGGGTCGTCGCTGCGGGCACGGGTGTCGCGGTTCCTGCCGGGGTGCCGGTCGTGGATGCCGGTGGCCGCTGGGTGACGCCAGGCCTGTTCGCGGGCTTTAGCCGCATGGGCATTGTCGAGGTCGATGGCGTCAGCGAAACCGACGATTCCGCCGCTGGCAACTCGCCCTTCAATGCCGCACTCGATGTGTCGGCTGCGGTGAATCCCAAGACGAGCGCGATCACGGTCAATCGTGCCGAGGGCATCACCCGTGCGGTGGTTGCGCCCGAAGCCCGCGGATCGATCTTTGCCGGGCAGGGGGCGATCATCGACCTCGGCACCGACATGGATCCGGTGAGCAAGCCGCGCGCCTTCCAGTTCATGGTCTATGGCGAAGAGGGCGCGCGCCGCGCCGGCGGCAGCCGACCCGCCGCGATTGCGATGCTCAAGAATATCCTGTTCGAGGTGCGCGACTATGCCCGCGCGCCGGCGAGCTTTGCCGATCGCGGCAAGGATGCGCTGCTGACCCGCGCTGACGCGCAGGCGCTGGTGCCGGTGGTGACCGGACAGGTACCGTTGCTGGTGCATGTCGAGCGGGCGTCGGACATTCTGGTGGTGCTTGACCTCAAGCGTGAGGTGCCTGCGCTCAAGCTGGTGCTAGGCGTCGTGGACAAAGGGTATCCAGAGTTTGATTGATGCGAGGGCGACGAAGCCAAGGTATGATTCCTTGGTTTTGTCGTAGCGGGTGGCGACGCGCCGCCAGTTTTTAAGCTTGCTGAACAAGCGCTCGACGAGATTGCGCCAGCGGTATTTCACGCGATCGTGCGGGATCGGCACGCGGCGGTTGCTCTTGGCAGGAATGACCGCTTCGACGCCGGCTGCGGCAAGTTCGGCGCGGATGGCGTCGGCGTCATAGCCCTTATCCGCGAGCAACGCTTCGATGCGGTCGCCGAGCATTCGGAACAGCGGGCCAAAGCCCTGTACGTCGTGCGCCTGACCCGGCGTCAGGACGAAGCCGAGCGGTCGGCCGTGTCCATCGCAGCGGGCGTGGAGCTTGGTAGTGAAGCCGCCGCGCGACCGGCCAAGCCCCTGGGTCTCTTGATCCCCTTTTTTAGCCCGACGGCGCAATGATGCGCCCGGACCACCGTGCTGTCGATCATGTCGGCGCTGGTGTCGCGCTCCACCATCTCGGCCAGCGTCTCCAGCATCGCGTCGAACACGCCGGTCTCGACCCAGCGCCGGTAGCGCCGGAACACGCTGTTCCACTTGCCATATTCGTCCGGCAGATGCCGCCACTGCGCACCCGTCCGCGCCATCCACATCATGCCCTCGAAATAGGGCCGGTTGTCTCTCGCAGGCCGACATCCGCGTCCATGTTCGGGCGGCAACAACGGCTCGATCAGCGCCCACTCATCGTCAGATACCCCGATCCGCTCGCCCAACACCGCCTCCAAAAGGCAGCCTTGAATCAACCTCCGAGTCTCACGTCAAGCTTTGTCCACGACGCCTAGCTAACGCGCATGTTCGCGGCAGTATTCATCGAAGCAATGCTCAAGGGTTATGGGACGATGGCTCTTGTCTTCGTCGTCTTGACCCCACTCGAACTGCTATGCGCTCGCGGTGTACAGCCCTTGGCGAAGCGGACAATCGGACTTGGCTTTTGGGTCGCGGCGATCCCCGTCACTGCTCTTCTGGCTACCTCACTTGCATGGCTCTGGGCGACCCTGGGCGTCACTCCGCTATTTGGCACCCAGACCGCACAGGCCTGGGGTGTTCCTGGTGCGGCCGCGACGATCGTGGGGCTAGTGCTCAGCCTGCTGATCGGTGACTTTCTGGGCTATTGGTATCATCGCGCACAGCATCGCTGGTTCTGGCGCCTCCATGCCGTCCATCATTCAATTCGGGATCTCAGCGCAGTCAACTCCTACCATCATGTCGGCGATGCGCTGCTGACGACACTTTTCGTCACGGTGCCGACGAGCTTGCTGATCGGGCACGTCGATATAGGGGTCGGAGTGGTCACGCTTCTGCTCTGGCTCCAGCCGGTCTTCCTGCATTCGCCGACCACATTGCACCTCGGCCCGTTGCGACACATCATTGCGGACAATCGCTACCACCGGATCCATCACTCGATGGAGCCGCACCACTTCGATCGCAACTTTGCCATCCTCTTTTCATTTTGGGATCGCCTGTTCGGCACGGCGCACGATCCGCTTCCCGACGAATGGCCCGAGGTCGGCCTCGCCCAAATCGATCAGCCGTACAGCATGCGCGAATGGCTTGATTTGCCACTGCGGTATCCGCGAGCGGACCCGGCTTCAGACCATGATACAGAGGCCGGCAAAGCAATTCAGATAGCGTCTTGAACTGAGCCTTAGGCGCAATCGCGTCATCACCAGATGGCCGAGGGCGACGCGCAAGTTTTCGGACCTCTACTGGCAGGCAGATGAGACATCATCGGCCCGGTCGTGGCGGCCCGCTCAGCCGATGTCGCTGGTCACGGCGAGCGTGAAGCGACGTGGATAATTGTACAGGTAAATGCCGCTTGGTCCGTTGGCCCATCCAAATTCGTCGCCGATATTTGCGATCTGGGCGCGCAGCGTCACCGGTGCCGTTCCGACCTTGAAGCGATAGCGCCCGCCCACCGAAGCGATCGCCCGTGCGGGGATCACCAGCTTGCCATCGGTGCTGGCGACCCGATCCGACGTGCTTTCGATAATAAGGTCGAACGAGAACGCCGGGGCGAAGGACGGCCGATAGTCGAACACCGCGGTCGATAATCTGCCAAAGCTGCCCGATCAAACCAGAGTCAACGTCAGCACCCGACAGGCGCGCATCGATCAACGCGGTTCCGGCCACCATGTTCAGGCCCGGTGCGAGTTCGCCGGACAGAGAGAATTCTCCCCCCGGTGACGAACGGCACCCAATTGCCGAAAGGTGCGGCCAGAATCGAGCGAGAAAAAGGGCTGGTCACGTCGAATATGCCAGCCACCACCCGCATCGACGGGGTAACTGGGGGCACCGTCGGTTACGGTTCGATGACACGCGCGACCGTCGTCACTGAGCCGGTGTCGATGGCGGTAACACGATCGATGACGCTGACGGTCGATCCCGCTGGCCGGTTCAGCTGGACGATCTCCCGTCGCCATGCAGAAAAACAGGGCTGCACGATCACCACGACCTAGGAGAAGCGCGGGGGGTAGCTCAGGAGGGGGCGAAGCTCACCTTTGCGATCAGCGGGGGCATCGAGCGCTTCACGACCAGTTGCGGCCGTCTTGGCGCGGCACAGTTGGGTCAGTCGACCGAAGTCTATACCGTCCAGAAGCGGCCCCAGGGCTTCGCTTTGTCGGGTGGGGCCAGCCGATAAATATTCGGGCATTAGGGAGCAGACAGGCGCTCGATGTTCAGACAGTCGCGTGCGCTGGATCCGAGCAAGGCGATCACACGCCCGAACTTTCAGCGCTCAAGGCTCGACACGCCGTTGAACGCGCCTGATCGGTGGGCGTCGGACAATGGGCGACTGTCGAGGTGACGCCTTGGTCGCGGCTGGATTGCGGCGGGGGTCAGGCTGGCGCTTCAGCTCCGATCGGCATCGTCTGCGGCACAGGTCGCGGCATAGGCGCTCAGCGCGGCAAGGGCGGCACGCCACTGCGCTTCCATGACGTCGCGCGTGGCTGCGTCCGGCAGCTCACGATGGTTGAGCGAAATCTCGGTTTCATTCCCCAGCGGGACCAGCTGGATCACCAGCCTGGAAGTACAATCGGGGCCATGGTTCCAATCGGCTTCGATCAGCTCGTTGGGAATGACACTGGTGAAACACCCATAGTCACTGCGCCCAAGTCCGCCGTCGGGAACCGCCGCAATCCAGAACAGGCCATGGTCGCGCGCGTCGATCTGGGCATTGACCACGCGTCCGCTTGGGCCTGCCCACCACCAGCGGACATGGGCTGGATCGGTCAGCAGCGCATAAGCCCTGCTCGCAGCAACGGGAAGTCGGGTGACCAGGGTCACGCGCGACACCGGCGCCATCAGATCGGCCGGGTCCGGCGGACGTCGCCTACAATTGGTGCGGTGCAGCGCATGCAGCGACTATCTCTTCGCGCGCGCACAAATTCAAGCGCGTTTTTGGACGCGGGTAGCAGGCCATGTTCTGCAGTCGCTCGACGCGCGATCGCCGCGCTTTGGATGGCCATTGTGCGTGCGGCGATTGCCGCAACCCTGAAGATATTCGAATCCAAGCGCGCCTTTGGGGAGCACGACCGGCTTCGAATGGCGTGGTTTCGCAACCTTTTGCAGCATTTGCGGCGTTCGCGAGGGATGTCGAGGAGCACCGCTAGCGATCCCACCAGGCAGCTTCCGGGCGCCCCTTGGGCCGAATGATCAAGGAGCCTGCCCGGGCGGTAGGCAAGCGCGGACAGCGCGCTCGATCGTCGCCCTGGTCGCGAGGGGGAGGGCGTTGACCCCTTCCGCTGTCCCGGCCGTCTAGCACCGGGCCCGATAACCCCGGCGTTCAGTTCAAACCCCTCTGACGGGTAAATTAAGCCCTCTACGCGAAAAGGGGAGCATGTGCAGGCCGATTGTGAAACGGGGCCGCCTAGAGGACGAGACTGGCGCGTGCGCGCGGACCAGAACGTGGAGAGCCACAGAAGGGAGCCAGGGCGGGAGCGGCGTAGGGGCACAGGGGCAGGGGCAGCGACCGGAGGCAGAGGCAGAGGCAGAGGCAGAGGCAGAGGCAGGGGCAGGGGCAGAGGCAGAGGCAGTGGCAGGGGCAGAGGCAGGGGCAGGGGCAGAGGCAGAGGCAGAGGCAGGGGCAGAGGCTGAGGCAGTGGCAGGGGCAGGGGCAGGGGCAGGGGCAGGGGACAGGGACCGTGGATAGCAGCGGGAGCCGGAGCAGGCGGTGGCGGGAAGCAGGGGTATGGACCGGAGCCACCGGTAGGGACCGGGACCACTGCCAGGGGCCCGGGGCATCAGCGGTAGCGGGAGCGGGCGCAGGGCAGTAGAAGGGACCGGAGACGGAAGGGCCGACCGTCACGGAAGGGGTTGGCGTCACCAAGGGGAAAGAGTCACGTAAGGGCAAAGAATCACGGACGGGGAAAGGGTCACGGCAAGTAGCAACGGGGACCCCGAGCCCATGAATGCGGTGTTCGACTTGACGGCCCGCGTGCGGCGGTGCTGCGGAACCCTGTCCGCGATGGCGATTGCCAATGATTCACGCCTCGCCCGGCCATCGCCAATGATTCATGCCTCGCCCGGCCATGAACCATCGCGCGGTGGGCAAAAGGAGAGACGGCGCAGAATTGGCGTTGGTTTTGCTGGGCAAAGCCATTGCGAGCTTGTTAGGAGTCTCACGGTGCGCAGCGATATCGATCACCTTCCGCCGGCCAAGCAGCGCGATCTTGCGCGCGTTCTCCAGATCCTGTTCGAGGAATTCGAGGATGCGCATGGAGCGCCAACCGGCACCCGCCGGCTGGGCCGCATCCTCAAGGTCATCCTGTATGGCAGCTATGCCCGCGGTGGCTGGGTCGATGAGCCGCATACCGCCAAAGGCTATCAGTCCGATTTCGACCTGCTGGTCATCGTCAACCAGAAGGAGTTGACCGATCGGGTTGCCTATTGGCAGCGCGCCGAGGAACGACTGATCCGCGAGCTCTCGATCACCAGGACGTTGCACACGCCGGTCAACTTCATCGTCCACTCCCTCCAGGAAGTGAACGACGGCCTCGCGCATGGGCGTTATTTCTTCATGGATATCGCGCGCGATGGGATTGCGCTCTATCAGGTGGACGAAGCACCGCTGCACGAGCCCAAGCCCAAGACGCCCGCGCTGGCGCTGGCGATAGCGAGGGAGTATTTCGAGGAGTGGTTCCCGGCAGCTGCAGGGATGCTCGAAACAGCGACCTTCAGCGCGCAGCAGGCACGTTTAAAGGACGCTGCATTTCTGATGCACCAGGCGACTGAGCGTCTCTATCATTGTGTATTACTGGTGATGACGTTCTACACGCCGCACGTTCACAATCTGGCGTTTCTTCGAAATCAGGCCGAACGGCTGGACCGTCGGTTGTATGGGGTGTGGCCAACAACAAGCCGCCGCGAACGCGCGATGTTCGAGAAGCTAAAGGACGCCTATGTGAAGGCACGTTACTCGAAGCATTATCGCATCACGCTTGAGGAACTTCAGTGGCTCAGCGAACAGGTAGAGGAACTGGGTCGCGTCGTGCATATCGTTTGCAGCGAACGTCTGTTAGAACTGGAAAATGCGGCGAATTCGAACAGCTAGATTGAAAGTTATCCGCCGCCGACCGATCTGGTGAAGCGCATCGCTCCGCCCTTGTTGCGCTAATGCCATGACATTGACGCAATGTTGAACACGTGGTGCGCTGATCTCACACTACATAAACGATGTTGGAATTTTGAGTTCGCGGGCGCATCGGGATGCGGCGGTGAGTTGGCCAGCTAACTATAACTTCTGAAGCGTCCGATCGGAAACACGTCGCCGACAACGCGCGCATGTGAGATGTCCGGGCTTGCTTCTACTGCGTTCCCAATGATGCCCCTTCGACATGCATTTCAACGACCTCAGTATCTTCTTCCCCAAATGAGCCATTTGAGCCTCCGTCTTAGCGGTGCTTAAACCTTATACATGAACAATGTTTCGGGTAAACAATAAAGGGCTGAACAAGCGCTGGTGATGTCCGCGACGCAATACCACACTGCGGATTTGGAGTGCTGAGTCAGCCTGGAAAAGTAGTAGAGCCAATAGAGCGACCCATCTAGCCGTCGGCGGCACTGCCCTCGCGCGTTGACCTTTGGTGGTTCCGGCGTGCATCATCGCGCCGTCGGCGGGCTACTCTACCCCGAATCGCCCGCCGGCACCCATTTACGCGAGTGCTTCGGACGGGTGGAACGCAGCTGGCCGCGAGATTGACGGTTCGCCATCTCATGGGTCTGAATGTCAGTTCTGCGGTGGTATAGATCCGATCAGGCCGTATTGAGACCGATCTCGACCGCAGCGCTCATTGTGTCATTGCCCACAATCATTGCCCAGAGCCTTGGTCGCTCGCACAGCGCAATGCTGAGGTCTATTCGAAGCGCCTGAGCAGTTTCGTTTGGCACCCTATCGGTAGCGGCGGCGTAGCCGAGCATGATCGTGATGCCAGGTGGACTGGTTTCGATCCAGCTCCCGTCCCAATAGGCAATCAGACTAGTTGCATCGATGTCCCCAATGACATCGAGCACCACATGCCCGTCGCCCGGACGGACAGCGAAATTCAGTCCGCGTGCGCCGCGCCAGTCGGGTGGGAGTGCGCCCTTCTGGAGGACGATCGAGGGATAGAGAGCCATGCTCGGGTCGCCGATCATGAATAGATGCCTCCAGCGGGAGCAGCAGATGGCACACCATGCCGAGACCGCAGTCGAACGTCGAGGCGCATTCTTTGGTTTAAGTGACATTGCCCTTGTTTTTAGTTGCTTCATGGAACCGCGAGTCGTGATCAGCGAATATGGAATAAAGTCCGTGCCGTGGGCGCATTAGTCGGCAATAATGCCTCGCCACCCACTGCGCTGAGAGCGACGGCCAAGTATTGTGCCGAAAAGCAGGTGTCCGGCGTATGACGAATATTCAATTCGGGTAACAAAATTCAAAAATTAGTCCGTGGAACGCTCTGAAACGCGTTCTGGTTTAATCATTGTTTACCATTCGACACTATCTGAGGGTCTGCGTCCACGGCTTCTGGCCGCACGGGCCGGGCTGTCAGGGGGACAGCCCGGCCCGTCCCGCTCTTGATTTCACGAGCAGGTGATGACCGCGGTCACGATCACCGCAATCTGCCAGCCCCGATCAGGGCGCCGCCTTGCCGAGCGGCGCGCCTCGCTTGCGGCGCTCCAAGCTGATCCTAACCTGCTCGATTGCGGAGAGGACGAATAGCGTAACAGCCACATCCACCAGCCAGTCTTCGAGTTCGCCGGTTCGTCCGGCTTGCATCAACCATTGCGCGATTTCGATCGCGGCGCCGAACGCTGTGTAAAGCAATAGATGCGGAAGAAAGCGGAGGCGGGGCCAGACGATCGACGTGATGCCGGGCAAGACCCCAAATGCTAGGGCATGTCGGGCAGGCCCGGATTCAATGAGATGCGCAAGCGGATGATCTGACACGGCGAGGAATACCGTTGCCACGACAAGGGTCGCAGCAAAAGCGTAGAGCGCCATGTTGAGGGCACGCTTGGACACTTGTGCTCCAGTCCGTTCCAGATCTGAGCCATTGTCGGACGCATTGGACACGAAAACTGCTTCTCCGCGACAATTTTTTTGCTTTGCAGCATTTGCATTGGCTATAGCTATGTTCGCTCCGGGTCGAGGGTAATCGAAGCGGATTTGAATTTTTTCGGGGGGAGCAAATTCATGTCGTTCAAGCCTGTCCGTAAGGCTGTGTTCCCAGTTGCGGGTCTCGGGACCCGGTTTCTTCCTGCGACCAAGGCCATGCCGAAGGAAATGCTGACAATCGTGGATAAGCCACTGATTCAGTATGCGGTCGAAGAGGCGTTGGAAGCTGGGATCGAGCAGATCATCTTCGTGACGGGTCGTGGAAAGGCTGCGCTCGAGGATCATTTCGATATCGCTTATGAGCTCGAAGCCACGATGGCTGCGCGCGGCAAGAGCCTGGAATTGATCCAGGGCACGCGGCAGAAGCCCGGGTCGCCAGTCTACGTCCGGCAGCAGGAACCGCTGGGTTTGGGGCACGCTGTATGGTGCGCCCGCGAAATCGTCGGCGATGAGCCCTTCGCGGTGCTACTCGCTGATGAGCTGATGGTCGGAAAGCCTGGTTTTCTGTCGCAGATGATGGCCGCGTATGAGGAAGTGGGTGGGAACGTTATCGGTGCGCTTGAGGTGCCTGAAAGCGAGGCCCACAAATATGGGATCATTACGCCGGGCGCGCGGGACGGGCGCGTGACCGAGGTTATGGCGCTCGTCGAAAAGCCCAAACGGGGGACGGCGCCGTCGAATCTGATGATTCCCGGGCGCTACATCCTGCAGCCTGAGGTCATGCTCATCTTGGATAATCCGACCACTGGGGCAGGGGGTGAGATCCAGCTAACCGATGCCATGGCGCAGCTGATCGGGGAGCAGCCTTTCTATGGCTATAGCTTTGATGGCGACCGGTATGATTGTGGGGACAAAGTAGGGTTCATCCAGGCCAATCTCGCCTTGGCACTTAAGCGCGATGATATCGGGCAGAAAGTGAAAAATTTCGTTGAGGGCCTAGACTTCAAGGCACTCGAACGCATCAACTAGGCCATGATCTCGTTAGCGTACAAGTATGCCCAATCTGGGCAACTGACTCGTGGCTTGGAATTGTCTAATTCGTCGTAGCGGGCTGTGCAGCGGCGGAGATCCTTCAGCTTCGGGAGAGTGCGATCGACGGAATTATGCTGAGAATCACTTTCTGAAGCAAGGGGTTTCATCGATAGCTGTTATGCGACGTGCCTACAGGAGCGGTGCGTCCGTTCAGTACGATGTTCAACGGATAATTTTGGTTGGGCTGGGAGGTGTCGGCTAGCACTAACAACAGCCGTGTGCGCCTTGATTGGGGGAAACTATGGAACTCCTTGAATGAATAAAGCCGCAAATGCAATTTTGTGGGCGCTCGCTCAAAGTTGGGGTGGGCGGTCGGTTATCTTCATTATTTTTGTAATTTTAAGTCGGATACTGAACCCTGCTGATTTTGGTCTGGCTGCTGCCTCCGCTCTCGTAATCTTGCTTGCATCGCAGCTAGCGGAATTCGGATTCGGTGACGCGTTGATACAGAAGAGGCAGCTGGACGACGATGAAGTCAACGTCCCGTTTCTAATTTCGATTACACTCGCTATCATACTATCTTTCGGCCTGTTTTTCGGAGCGGACGAACTGGAGGGTTTGTTCCAATCTCCGGGCTTAGCGGCTATATTGCGCTGCACGGCCTTTCTGCCACTGCTCTACACATTGTCGGTCTTTCAGGAGATAATGTATCGGCGCAATCTACGGTTTAAACAGCTCGCCATTCGCGTTGTCGTCGCAAACACGGTCGCCGGTGTAGTAGCGATTGTTGTCGCCCTCTCTGGTGGCGGCGTATGGAGCCTAGTCGTCCAGTCGGCAGTGGCGCTGGTAATCGGCATTGGGATGCTGTGGTCGCGGGCAGTCTGGAAGCCCTCGCTACACATGACAACTCGCGGTCTTCCGCGAATTTTTCATTTTAGCAGCAAAATCCTGTTCGCTCGTATCATAGAATTCGTGGGCCAGCGCTTAGTCGAGGTTATCATCGTGCGCTTTTACGGGTTGGCTGCGCTGGGCCTCTATGCTGCGGGATCGCGGATGTATCAAACGCTGATGCTGCTGCTGCAGACTGCCATAGGCGACGTCGGCATGAGTCTTCTTTCCAGAATGAGCGATGATATTGGTCGGGTGCGTGACGTTTACCGCCAGACCAGCATAACCAGCGCGACGCTGTCGTCGCCGGTTTTTTTGCTTTGCTCCGCACTGAGCCCGGAAATTTGCGATGTGCTGTTCGGGGCCAAGTGGGATGGTGTGGATCGAATATGCGCACCCCTTTTGGCCTTAGGCGCGCTGCAATGCGTACAATTTATCAACGGCGCTTATTTCAACGCGCTTGGCCATCCGGCGGCTGGGCTTGTGCTGAACATTGTCAAGACCTGCTCCGTAGTAATGGTCCTAATGATCTTTGTCGGCGCAGACATGCGCCATGTGATCGCTATGTTCGTGGCCGCGCAGTTGGTCACGACGCCGCTCAGCTTCTCCTGGATTTCGCGGATCTTGGGCGTGCCCCTCTACGACATCTGCAAGCCACTGCTCCGGCTGTTTGCGGTTAATGCCGTCTGCTACGCCGCGATTTATCTGCTGCGACCATACGTGCAGGCTCATGTCGAAATGAGTTTGCTGCGCGCATGCCTACTTGGCGTAGTATACCTCGTCCTATATGTCGGCGGGGTATTGCTGCTGCGGACTGAGTTCCAGACTACCGTGGCCTTCCTAGCAAAATTCAAGGTGCGAACATGAGCCAGTCGTCGGCATTTAAGAAAGTTATCCCGCTTGGCTTGCGTCGTCGGGCATTCGCACCGGCCCGCCGGTGGCTTCACTGGTCAATCGCCTATTTGCGCTGGGGGCAGGTGCGTGGGACGCGAGCTGGCGGGAGTCCAAGAACAATCCGGCGTATCATCCTGCTGCCATCCGACTTCAATGGGATTATGGGCTCCTTAGGCGATGACGCCATGATCTCGGCGACATTGCACCATCTGAGCGAATCGTTCGACGGACCTGAGGTGATGATCATGACGAGCACCCGTCACGGCGAAGCCGTCGTGCGTTCGCTAGGTCTTACTCCGGTTCGCGGCTGGAACAACCTAGACTTCGTGAAATCCGCTTGTAAGACTCTCCAAGAGCTCAAGCCTGATGCGGTGGTTATAATCGGCGCGGATGTGATCGACGGACATTATGATAGTGTCGATGCTGGCAAAGCATTGATCTTCGCTGATCTGGCGAGTCGATATGGAGCGAAGGTGACCATACTGGGCTTTAGCTTCAACGCTCGACCGGCGGGGAAAGTGGTTGCTGTACTGAACCGCATTGACCCTGCGGTATCACTTAATGTTCGGGACCCGATTTCCCTTGAGCGTTTCGGGCTGGCATCGAGCGCGAAGGGGCGCATTGTCGCCGATGTTGCCTTCCTTCTCCCCCCATCGCAGGGCGGCGCCGAAATGGTGGAAGCCTTGACGTGGATCGAGCAGGAACGGTCGGCAGGGAGGATCGTTCTGGGACTGAACATCCATCCCAAGTTATTCGGGGTGGATCAGGCCGATGCAGTGGAACGACTGGTGGAGCGCACGGCCGCAATGGCAGCGGCCCATGCCGGACGGAATGTCAGCTGGCTGATGGTCCCGCATGATTATCGTGGCGAGGGGGCCGGCGACCTTGAGGTGATGGACGCGTTGACTCAGCGCCTCAACGCGTACGCGGTCGGCCATGTTCAGATGCTGCGCGGAAAACACCGTGCGTCTGAACTCAAGGGGATGGCGGCCCGGCTGGACGGCGTGGTCACGGGGCGGATGCATCTCGCAATCGCCGCGTTGGGAAGCGGCGTTCCTGTGTTGACGATCACCTATCAGGACAAGTTCGAGGGCCTTTTTGCCCTTGCCGGCCTGCCCTCTTGGCTGGCGGTATCGGCCGAGCAGGCGTTACAGGCGGGGGCCCTTGCCGTTGCGGTGGGGCGCTTTGTCAATGAACTAGCCTCCCTCCGGGCGCTCGTCATGGCTTCGAAGTCAGAGATTCAGGCCATGTCAGTGACCAACTTTGCGGCCATGCAGGGTTCGAGTGCTTGATCCGTCAGGCATTAATTTCATCCTGTGCGAGGTTTAGCCATGCGGTTACCGACAAACCTAAAGGGCGTTGCCAGGCTCTTAATGGATCATGTCACCTATGCGCTGGCGGTGCTCAAAGCCCGACGTCGACCCGACGACCGGCCGAAAGACATGCCGTCGGGCATGCCGGTTCGCTCCCGAATCCTGATCGTTGAGCTTCAGATACTTGCGCCAAATACCAATGCCGGAGATCGCAACGTGTTAGAATTTATCAGCACGCTGCGGTCCGACGGTCACCAAATAAGCTTTTGGCCGCTGATCGCGGCCTACAATCCGGTCGACTTGAAACGGCTGCTCGACCTCGGCGTTGACGTAATCATGCCTGGATTGCGGGCACCTTTTGCGCGCTGGGCGGCTCGATACCGCGACCATTTCAATACGGTTGTAGTCTGCCGCCCCTATGTCGCTGAACGATGTATCCGGGCTGCTCGGAAATTTCGCGCGCCACTGCTTTATTACGGGCACGACCTTCATTGCATGCGAATGGAAATGCAGGCGCAAGTGATGGGTGACAGCGCCATCGCCGCGCAGGCGGCGCGAATGGAAGCGTTGGAGCGTTGGATTATGGGTATCGCCGACTTGTCGCTTTATCCTAGTGCAGAGGAGGTTCAGCATATCCAGGCTCGGTTCGGCATCCGCGCTGTACAAAAGGTCTTGATTTATAGCTTCGACGAATTCCCGCGCAGAGACGCGCGTCCGCCGGGCGATCAGATCGTATTTGTCGGCGGTTTTCGTCATCAACCGAACGTCGATGCAGCGAAAGGACTGGCCGTCGAGATATTCCCGATCATTCGTAAGGCGCGCAAGGATGCAAAGCTCGTTATCGTCGGCGCGCACGCGACCGAGGAGATTAGGCAATTGGAAAACGATGCCGTGTCCGTTCGATCTAATGTCTCCGCAGAAGAACTCTCGCAGATCTATCAAGAGTCGGCGCTCTCCCTGATACCGCTGAGGATCGGCGCCGGCGTCAAGCTAAAGGTCGTTGAGGCCCTAGTGCAGGGTGTGCCCGCTGTGACGACCTCAGTCGGGCTGCAGGGGTTGCCCGGGCTGGATGCAATCATCGGTTGCTATGACGATACCGATTGTTTGGCGCGCGCGGCGATCGATGTGCTAACGCTGGACGAGGCGCAATGGCTCACTCTGTCCGCTCAGTGCACGAACTATGCTGAGGCCGAGTTCAGCAGGGTGAATATGAAGCTCAGCCTCGACAGTGCATTGGCCTCCGGTCGCCAATTCTTCGACAGATCCTTTGCATAAAGTCCCCGCAAGTGTGGTCGCGTACTCGTACGGGGGAGGTACATGCATCGCTATTGTCCAATGCGGCGGGGGCATGGACCAATTTGAGTACTGTAGGGAAGCAGGCCGAATGGCGGGTGCTCTCCTGAATCGCGGTACTACGATACCGGAGCCGTTTTATTAAAAAGTAGAGAGCTTTTTACTCTCACCCTCGACCCCATGAAAATGAAAAGCAGATGATCGACAAATCCGACACCCTATTCGACGATCCTGATACGGACACGCCGTCCGCCCATCAGCTGCGGCTATCACTCCGGAATTCGGGTATGGGTCAGCAAGATGCACAAGGGACTAGGTGGCAAGTTCTTGCCGTTGTTGCGCTAATTACAATTTGGGAAGGCTTTCCTTTTTTGATTTTTGGTATGCCCCCGGCCACCGGGTTTCAGCTGTACACTGCTTTGGTCTTTGGCGGCGTTTTGCTATTTATCTGTAGGGCGTTACTGCGTGGAAGGGTCTCGCTGACAGTCTGGGAAGCGATGCCGCTGTTACTATTTCTCTGGTGCGGAGTCGTGTCCTATAACTGGAGCATCATCGCTCGCACTTCTGCGGCGGAAATACTGTTAGGTCTTCCAACGGTCGCGCCGCTACTGACGGTTTTCCTTTTGACAGCAATAGGCACGACTCGAAGGGATGCGGAGCGAGGGCTATATTATTCGGCGGTGTTAGCATCTTCGCTTGCTATATTCGATACAACAATGAAATTAGGTATACTAGATGTGTACGCACGGGGCTCTGAATTTACCGAGTCACATATTGTTTTTTTCAAGGTTGTATCTGCTTTTGGATTGATCGTTGCAATCGTCCAATCAGCGAACGCCAGAAGCATATCGGAATTTCTGGTCAATATGATCGGAGCATTGCTTACAGGTTACAACGTAATAGTCTTAATTGAAAGCAGATTGTTATCCATCGGGGTATTTTTGGCCTTGCCGATCATTTGGTTTTTGGTATTTCGGGGTGGGCGTAAGATTGTTACTGGAATTCTTGCTCCACTGGCCGTATTGCCTGCGGCGATATTCTTTGTGTCTGCTTATCTTGGTAATTTCCAGTCTCTTGACCAGTATTTGGAAGAAGATCGAAGTGCTCAGTTTCGGGCAGTGGAGCATGAGTATTTCGCTAACATCTTTTCGCAATCTCACGGTATGGGGTTCGGGTATATGTCCAACAACCAAAGATACGACAATGTCGTAACATTCTCGGAGGTTTGGGCCGGGCGTCTGGCGGGGGTAGGCGATTATCCGGTGTCGATCGGCGATATAGGACTGGCATCTGCGCTGTTTCAGTTCGGCTATGTTGGTCTGGCGCTGGTACTGGTAATGACCGTGATGTGCGCAGTGACCATGATAAGTTCGCATCGGGGCGGTCGAGATTATAGTGCAACCTGCGCGCTCGGGGCATTGATGGCTATGCTGATGCTAAACCCTATTTCTACCAATTTCTTCACCTTGGCTTATTCAGCGAACATCGGCGCGCTGCTGTGGTTTATCGCTTCGCGTGTTGGCCGCGAGCGGGCAGAAGCGCGACAGCAAACGGCCGCAGCGCGGGCGGAAGTGGAAGCCAGCATGCAGTAAGGGCTGCGCATAGTGATTAGACTGCGGAATTGGATGGCGTGATGAGGATCAGATGACGGAACCGCATAGAGGCCTGGCTTCGCAAGGCACGGTCGGGGTTGCCCTTGCGACCTTTAATGGAGCGAGATTCTTGTCCGCAATGTTAGATTCAATTGAGCGCCAGACACTCCGGCCCGATATTATCGCGGTGTCCGACGACCACTCGACCGATGAAACGGTGACAATCGTCGGCAACCGCTCTGATCGCTTTGACTATGTGCTAGCTCCTAACCCCCGCAAAGGTGTGGTCGCCAACTTCGAGCATGCTATGCAGTTGTGTTCAGCCGACTATACAGCGCTTGCAGATCAGGACGATGCGTGGCGCGACGATAAGCTGGCGGTACTGCACGCTGCGATGGCTGCGGCTGAGGCAAAATTCGGACGGGAAATGCCGATCCTGGTTTTTAGCGACCTGGAGATCGTTGACGGCCATTTAAATAGCATCGCGCCGTCCTTTTATCGATCTAGCCTCAAGCGGGCCGATGCGCAGCATTTGGGTGATTTTATTCTGGACGGTCATATTCCAGGTTGCGCCATGTTCATGAACCGGGCGTTGGCGGATGCCGTTCGGCCCTTCCCACCAGTCATGAGTCATGACTGGTGGATACAGATAATAGCCGCAGCGATCGGTCGCGTCGTTCATGTCGACCAATCGCTGATCCTCTATCGGCAACATGGAGACAATACTGTGGGACTGGGCAATTTCAGCGGCGGAACGCTACGGGCGCTGCTGCTCAATCCAATAGGTTTTTTGTTAAAGAGACGGGAGATGGCGCGGGTACGCGCGGTGCAGGTGTGCGCCAACATCGCCGCCCTGCTCGAACGGTTCGACCAACGCCTGACTGATAGTGACCGGCACATGCTGAGCACGCTGCTGAACGGTGGCGCTATGGCCAAGTTGCGAGTGCTGGACACTAAACGGCTCGGCATACGCTATGCCGACTGTTTGCTCGTGCTGCGCGCTATCGCACTCAAAAAGAAGGTCCCGTGAGGAAACCCAGGATCCTGATGGTGTCGCAAAGCTCCACCGTGGTTGGGGGCAGCGATATGGTTTTCCTTCAGGAGGTCGCACTTCTTGATTCGGCGGGCTATGCGGTCATGCCGTTTTGCGTCTCGAACGACGTGGGCAACGAACTTCAGGACCGGTTCGGCAGATTTTTTCCGGCACCAGTTAACTTCGCCAGCCCCTCGTTGCGTGATTTGGTCCGTTATCTCTACAACTGGGAAGCGCGTGATAAAATTGAGGAAGCTATCGCTAGTTTCAAGCCGGATATCTGCCACCTCCATATCTATTACGGCCAGATCTCCAGCGCGATTCTAGAACCGCTGCGGCGCGCGAGAGTGCCGTGCATCCAGACACTTCACGAGTACCGCTATATCTGTCCGGTTTCGGTGCCATTTGTGAACGGCAGTACCTGCACGAAATGCTCGGCCGGCCATTATCTGTCGGTGCTATCGAACCGCTGTAATCGGGGCAGTTTGGCCCGGTCAGGTCTGTCGATGCTTGAAATGTATCTGTCGGATTTCCTCGGGGCAAAGAAATTAGCACATTATCTTTGCGTAAGCGAGCGGCAGCGGCGGTTCCTGCTTGACAAGGGGTTGTCGGCCGAGCGGTCAGGCACGCTCTACAATTGCATCAACGAAGACTTTTACGACGACGACTCCGTGCGCGACATCGATGTTCTCTACGTTGGCCGGTTGGAGAAATACAAAGGAATCGGCAGTCTGATCTCGATGGCCCGCGCATTGCCTAACCGGTCCTTTGCCGTCGTGGGCGAGGGAGGCTTTATGGTGGATGCAAAGGCGCAGTCCAACGATCTGCCCAACATACGGTTCTACGGGCAGATGCCCCAGGCCCGAGTTGCGGCGATGATGCGGCGGTCCCGCTCACTGGTTGTTCCGTCGCAATGGGAAGAGACGTTCGGCCTCATCTCCGCAGAAGCGATGGCCTGCGGCACTCCTGTCATCGCCAGCCGCATCGGGGGCATACCAGAGGTGGTAGCGGACGGAGTTGCCGGATTCGTCGTTGATCCTGCCGATATCGCCGGGTTTTGCCAGAGGATCGCCACTCTGCTCGACAGCGATACCGTCTGGCAGGCGCACTCAATTGCCGGCAAGCGCCGTGTGAACGAAATGTTTTCACAAGAAGCGCATCTGGCCGCTCTGATTGCAACCTATGATCGGGTTATTTGCAGACAAGAGCGGCCGCTCTGAGAGCATCAGCTTGCAGCATCCAGCTTAGGGATACGACATGAATGACGTTCCGGAATATGCCGTACCGAGACGTCGTCGATTGAGGTTGGGTGTCGGTATCATGATGGTCACGGTGATCGGGCTCAGTACCCCTCTGATTTCCGGCAGCTCCATTGTCGCGTCGGAGCCTGTGAAATGGTTACCTGTTCCTCCGCAATCGCTGGCTGTAGAGCAAGGCAGCGCACTAGGGTCAGGATCTGTAATTTGCAGTTGCTTGGCGGTTGTCCCTTGAGGGTCTCAAGGATCTGTCCGCACTCGC
>FWWL01002902.1_pt1 | contig 33422 bp, 29 predicted proteins | sample 2228331 | NCBI WGS metagenome assembly FWWL01 (sample SAMEA103939775, study PRJEB20133) | metagenome
AATTCTTTTTTTGTGGCAGACCTCCAATGCCTTTTCTCTCATTTCCAGCGATGACTTTTCCATTCCTGTCATTTCGAGTCAATGACTTGTCATTTCCAGCGCAGCGAGAAATCTTGTTGTTTTCACTTAAGGAAGAGTCTCCTTCCTGGGCCTTTAAACTTGAAACCTCAACTATTATAAGATTTCTCCTCACCTCGTTCGTCCAAATGACAAGCTTTTTCATCGCGCAGTCCCGATAGCTTTCCTGTCATTTCCAGCCAGCCTTTCTGTCATTTGCACCGCAGGGAGAAATCTTTGCCATTTAGAGTCACCCACTCTGTCATTTCCCCCATCGCCCTGTCATTTCGAGCCCCCCTGTCATTTCGACCCACCCTCAATCATTTCGAGGGCAGCGAGAAATCCGCCGTTTCCAGCGCAGCGAGGAATCTTGCAGTTACCAGCGCAGCGAGGAATTTGCCGTTCCGAACTTATTGAGGAATCTTCCTCTCCTTTTTATGTTGTTATAATTTTCCATCAAGGGTTTTTGTGGTAGCATGGGTAGAAACATTGATAAGAGCAGCTTAGATCATTTCAACTAAAAATTTAACAAGCGCGAAGAAGCTTTCTTTGCCTAATAAGCCCTGGTTTCTTGTTATCTTAAGAGATGGATATTACCCACCTTGACATTTTTAAGCCCTTCCTCACGGGCGACCATTAGACATCTCTCTGCTAAAAACTTCTTTGTGAGTGGCATGTCTGACATATAAAAGTGGGGATAGAATGCAAGGAGGGTGTAAGGGATGTCAGGGTCTATTGATGCAATGAACCTTGCAATACTCTTTACCTCATCTTCGTCAATATAGCCTGGCACAAGCAGGGTGCTTGCTATAAGGATGGGAGGAATCCTCCTTACATTAATCTTTTCTGCAGCCCTCGCGAAATTTTCCAATGTTCTCTTGTTAGTGATTCCTGTTAGCACCTTGTGGAGATTTTCATCCCACGCCTTTAAGTCAAACTTTACGCATCCCCCTGAAATAATGGAGAGCTCTACTATCTCATCTAAGAGTGCATTATCCATGGAACCATTTGTCTCCCAGCATATCCTAAGTATTCTGTCTCTATTTTTCTCAAGAGCCAGCCTGGATGCCCTTATAGCAAAGGGAAGCTGTGGCGTTGGGTCTCCTCCAAAATAACAGATGCAGGACGTCTTTCCATCTACATCAGAGACAAGTCTTTGAACAGGGATTGTATAGGTTTTAAAGGTTTCTTTTTTAAAGTGCCAGTTCTGGCAGAAAAGGCAGTTGAATGAACAGGCGTGAAAGAATACTGCAAGGTTCTTATAACCGTATTCAGGACCTTTGGCATAGGCATATTTGGGATAACCAACTCCTGTTCCTCCAGGGCAAACCCAATCGCCAACACAGTTTGTTGGCAATGGGTCATGGTACCATGAGAGGTTCCCGTTCTCAGAGGTGGTACCAATTAATCTACCTCCTTCATTCTTTCTCAATCCACAATAGCCCACCCCATTTTCAGGAATCCTGCACTCATTTACGCAGATATTGCAAGGTAGGCCACCTGGGTCTTTTGGAGGACTTTTTGGCAAACCAAAGGCAACCCTGCTTCTTATGTGGGCATGCATTGCCATTGACAGGGCATGATCTGGCCTTTCTCTAATACATTTAAGGCATACACCTATTTCCTTTGAGATAAGGCCTGACCTGACATTGCATAAGCTACACTCTGCCATTATGCACCACTAAAATAAGTGTAATGTTTTGTATTGGGCTAACTGATATACATGCCATGCCCGGAGATTAATTAAAATTCTATTATTTTTCTGTGGGTGAATAAACAGTTTTTGAAAGGCCTTTTGAAGATCTTCACCATATCCACAGGTTGGATTCATGATTTTTCACTTAAAAATTCCATTAATAACTAAATCCCAAAAGATACGGACAAGATTGTCCTGAGCAGGGTTTGCCAGTGTCTTCAAATTACATGGGTATATTGGGTATGGATCCGTATCTCCAAAAACCACTTCGTAAGTGTAAATCAAGTTTTCCCTTGTAATCATGCCATGGGGAAGAGAAAATGGGGTCCCATGGATTATGGGGCCAAAAGGTTCATAAGAGGGTATAGATGCTGGTGGTGACAATATGTCTCTGGGTAGGCATTGTCCTGGGCAGCCATATTTTGTGGGGTTGGGTACCTATTTTGGACTCTGCCAACCTGGTCTTTCATGAGGCAGGGCATGTGATCTTTGGGCTTTTTTCTCCCTCGCTCTCCATATATGGCGGGACCCTTATGCAGTTACTGATACCAGGCCTTTGTGCCTTTGTCTTATATGGGCAAGGTAAGTACGGTGGATCATACTTTTGCCTGGTGTGGTTTGCAGAAAACCTCCTAAATGTGGCACGATATATGGCTGATGCAAGGGCACAGCAATTGCCTCTAATAGGTGGTATGGACCCAAGGGATGCCCATGACTGGACCCATATCCTTAATAACTGGGGCCTTCTATCCCACGACATTTTCCTTGCCAATGTAACCAGGTCCTTTGCCCTATTAATTATGGCCTGGGCTATTTGGCTGGCTTTAAGAAGGTCAAGAATGTGTTCATAGGCAAAGAGAATGGAAGGGGACCCAAGGGGCCCCCTTTTTCTACTAAAAACATTCCTCAGGTATGTCTATGGCAGAGGTGTCCTCATAGTGGAGGGCCTTGGCCCTGGCAAAGACATTGGGTAATATGTTGTGGGCAAAATACCTGGCTGTATAAATCTTACCCTTATAAAAGAGGGCATCGCTTTCAGTTATGCCTGGGCCCTTTAGTTTATTCCTGGCTATTTCTGCCTGCTCCAAGAGCATATGGGCCATAAGAACCTCAGCAAAGCACTCCAGGAACCTAGTGGCAGTGAGTGGTATTAGCCTTGGTCTACCCTCTTTATAAAACTGTAGGTACTTCAATGGAAATTGAGAGGTGAGCTTTGCTGCCTCATACAAGACCTCATAGGCAGTACCCAATTCATGATCCTCTTTGTTCCTCAGGGCAGTATTTATAACACCCTCTACCCATTCTCTAAAGACTCTGCCTTGATCCATTCCCAACTTTCTACCAACCAGGTCCAGGGCCTGTATATAATTGGTGCCTTCCCAGATGGATACAATCTTTATATCCCTTGCATATTGTTCTGCGGGGAAGTCACTGCAAAAACCGACCCCTCCCAATACCTGGATAGCCTCCCTGGTAAGTAGATAGCCCAGGTCTGAGCAATAGGCCTTTACCAGGGGGGTAAAGAGCTCTACCTGGGATCTTCCCCAATTCCTCCTGGTTTCGTCAGGGTCGTATTTGGAGATATCCATGAAATAATAAAGCCTGGCTATCAAGGCCCGCATTCCCTCTGAGCCTGCCTTCAGATTCATGAGCATCCTTCTTACATCCTCGTGCTGGATGATTGGGACGCGGTCACCTTTTCTATTTGTGAAAGGAGGTCCTTGGATCCTTTCCTTGGCGTAGGTCCTTGCAATGTCATAGGCACTGGCTGTGATTCCAAGGGCCTGGATACCACATCCCATCCTTGCCTCGTTCATCATCTGGAACATCTTTGCCATGCCTGTGTTGGGCTCACCCAATAGTATGCCCCTGCATTTTTGATTTTCCCCAAAGGTGAGGGCGCATGTGGCTGACCCATGGATACCCATCTTATGTTCCACCCCGGCACAGAAAACCCCATTGGGCCCAGCCATGGAACCATCGGGATTTACCCAGATCTTTGGCACTATAAACAGGCTTAGGCCCTTTGTACCATGGGGTGCGCCTTCTATCCTTGCTAAGACCAAATGGATGATGTTTTCTGTAAGGTCATGTTCCCCACAGGTAATGAACTGTTTGTTCCCTTGTATGGTATATATCCTAGGATCCTGGGAGTCCTTGTCTGGTATGGCCTTGGTCTTTAACCAGCCCACATCAGAGCCTGCGTCCGGCTCTGTAAGGCACATGGTCCCGCTGTATGTGCCAGAGTACATCTTTTTAACAAAGAGATTGCGATCTGTGTCAGTGCCAAAATTCTCAATGAGATGGGCTGCACCCACTGTAAGGCCTGGATAGTTCATGAAGGCCATGTTTGCCCCATTAAAGATGTCTCCTACCATTCCACCAAGGGCCATGGGAAAGCCCTGGCCACCAAACCTTGGATTTGAGGTAATGCCTATCCAACCGTTTTCTGATAGGACCTTCCAGCACTCATGGAATGATTTGGGGACCCTTACAACACCGTTTTCGTACTTAACCCCTTCTCTATCACCATCCTGAAGGGAAGGGCCTATCACTTCCCTTGCCACTTTTAACGCCTCATCTATAACCATGTGGAGGTCTTCCACAGAAAAATCCCGGTAGGGCTCATAGTTGAGTATGGTCTCAATGTCCAGGTATTGAAAAAGCACAAACTTTATGTCCCTATCGTCCCTTCTAAAATAGTTTATTCCCATCAACTCCTCCCATGCACCCTAGACCCCATAATCTTCCCTCTGGATTACTATTGCAGAACCCTGACCTCCTCCAACGCACATGTTGGCACATCCCCACCTTCCACCTTTTAGGTTAAGTATCCTGGCAAGGGTTCCCACAAGCCTTATGCCCGTTGCTCCCAATGGATGCCCTATGGCTATCCCACCACCCATGACATTCACCTTCTCAGGGTCTATACCCAGCTCTTTGATGCAATTGAGGGCAACAATGGCAAAGGCCTCATTGATTTCCCAATAATCAATGTCTTGAGGCCTTAGGTTTATCTTTTCTAAGGCCTTCCTGGTTGCTGGGACTGGACCTACTCCCATAATAGATGGATCAACACCTGCAAAGCCAATGGATCGAATGGTGGCGAGGGGTTTTAGTCCTTTTTTAAGGGCCTTTTCCTTTTCCATAATTATCATGGAAGTGGCAGCGGCATTTAATGGTGAGGAATTGCCAGGGGTGATGACACCATCGGGTTTGAAAGAAGGCTTTAACTGACTTAAACCTTCAAGGTTTGTATCAGCCCTGATGGACTGGTCTGTATATACCTTTAAAGTTGTGCCATCGTCTTGTGGGGCATCAATGGGGAGTATCTCCCCGTCAAAGAATCCCTCTGCCTGTGCCTTTGCCGCCAGTCTATGGGAGCGCTCAGACCATCTGTCAAGGTCCTCCCTTGTAAAGTCCCTTAGAGAAAAGAGCTTCTCCGCTGTAAGCCCCATATTCATTGAGGTCATCACATCCCAGTGCTTGTACTTTGGATCCAAGAACAGGGTAAGGTTTGGTGAAATAATGCCCCTCTCGGTGAGTGCGCCCCCCATTGGGACCCTTGTCATATGCTCTATTCCACCAATCATAACAGTATCTGCCCATCCCTGGGCTATCTCCATAAAGCCTATTTGGATCCCTGCCATGGAAGAGGCACATTGCTGATCAATAAATTTGGCAGGGATGCTATCTGGTAGATTGGCAAGGAGTATTGGGAACCTCCCCCCATAGGTCCATTGCTCACTTACTCCAAAGGCAGAGCCCACCAAAAAGTCGTCAATCTCCTTTGGGTCTATACCTGTTCTCTTTATCAACTCAGGGAGCAGCTGGGCCAACAGCTCATCTGCCCTCATCTTGCAAAACCAGTCCCTAGCCGGGTCATTGGGCCTTGACCTGCTCTGAGCAGTCCTGAGATACCCTACGATAACTACTTCCCTCATGGCTTCCTCCTTATTAGTAAAATGTCTTCCCTTGCTCGGCCATTTCCTTCAATAATCTTGCAGGCCTAAACCTGGGACCATATTTTTGTTCCAGTTCCACTAGCTTCTTATAGACATTGTCCAATCCCCATTTATCGGCATATCTAAGGATGCCACCCCTGTAAGGCGGGAAACCTGTGCCATAGATCATGGCCAGGTCCATGTCCTGAGGCCTGTCACATATCCCTTCCTCTATCATGAGGGCTGCCTCATTAATACCCAAGGCCAGCATGGCATCTATGATCTCCTGCTTATCCATCTTTTTGGGTGTGATGTTGTTATTTCTCCAGTATTCCCTTATTACCTCCATGACCTTTTCATTGGGAACAGGCTTCTCACCGCTATAGTCGTAATAGCCAGCCCCGGTCTTTCTTCCATAACAGCCTGTTTTGTAGATGAGCTCATTTAAGGGGTGGATCTTGTACCTCTCCCCCAGCCTGGATTCAAAGGTCTTCCCCACATGGTAATTAATATCAATACCTGTGAGGTCTGCCAGTGTAGCAGGGCCCATAGGCATCCCAAACTCCACCATGGCCTCATCAATAAGCATGGGATCCACTCCCTCTGATATCAGGTACACAGACCCCCCCATAAGTCCACCCAATTGCCTGGATACATAGAAGCCAGGACCGTCGTTTACAACAATGGGCACCTTCTTAATGGACCTTGCAAAGGCAATGCTGGTGGCCAATGTCACATCAGAGGTCTCCTTGCCACAAATTATCTCCAATAGTTGCATCCTGTGGGCAGGGTTAAAGAAGTGCAGGCCAATGAGCCTGCCAGGGTCCTTTAGTACTGAGGCCATGTCCGTTATGGGCAGTGCAGAGGTATTGGTTCCAAATATTGCATGCCCTCCCACTATCTTTTCCAGCTTTAGCCATATCTCTTGCTTGACCTTCATGTCCTCAACCACTGCCTCAATGACCAAGTCACTCTCTTTGAGGTCATCCAGGTTCAGGGTGGTCTTGAGGCCCTTCACCATTGCCTCAAGTTTTTCCTTGGAGAGAAGGCCTTTCTTTATGTGGAAATCATAGGTCTTCTTTATGGAATCCAATGCCTTGAGCAAGGCACTTTCATTTATTTCCCAGAGCATGGTTTCGTAATTGGCATTTAACAATAGGTGTACAATCCCTGAGCCCATGACCCCACCGCCCAGCACAGCCACCCTCTTTATGGTTAGGGGCTCTATCCCCTGCACCCGTGGTAGTTTGCCTGCTGCCCTGGTGTTTAAAAATATGTTAATTAGGTTTTGGGCCACATCTGAGACTGCACAATCTGCAAACAGTGAGACCTCTCTTTCAATGTCTGCCTCAATATTAAAACTCAGACCCTTCTCCATGGCCTCTAAGGCCTTGAATGGCGCAATATAGCCCTTTGCCTTTTTCTCCAAAGTGGCCTTTGCATGGGCCAAAATAAGGCCTTTTTCCCTGGCACTGGGTAGCCTGGTTATATAGAGCCTGGTCTGTCTATTACTTAAAGTGAGTTGCCTTTTGAAGAACCTACTTGCAGCAGCAATGGCAGTATCTAAAAGCCTGTCTGGTTCCACCACCTCATCCACAAGCCCCAATCTGTAAGCCTTGTGTGCATCTACGGGGTCGCCAGAGGTTATCATTTCAATGGCATTGGGTAGGCCAACAAGCCTTGGGAGCCTCTGGGTCCCCCCTGCTCCTGGAATAAGGCCTATCTTCACCTCAGGCTGGCCAAGGCTTGCATCCTTGGAAGCCACCCTGTAATGGCAGGCCATGGCCATCTCCAAACCACCACCCAGGGCATTTCCATTAATGGCCGCAATTAGAGGTTTGCCGGCCACCTCCATGAAATTCAGGAATCTTGCTGCCTCCAGTGCCTTTTGGTAGACCTCTTCCCTGGATCCTATTCCCTTGAGCCTGGTTATATCTGCCCCTGCAACAAAGTTTTTCCCTGTTCCTGTAATCACAATGGCCTTCACATTGGGATCCTCCAATGCAGACCTCACCGTGTAGGTGAAATCCTCCCACATCTGAGGTGACATCTGATTTACAGGAGGGTTATCAATGGTGAGGACCGCAATGGCATCCCTTACCTCTACCTTCACTGTCTTTGAGCCTTCCATCGTTTTTCCCCCTTTCCCTTGCACGAAGATCCATAAATCAAGAATGAAAGTCTTTGACCAGGCAATTTCTGACCACCGTTTTCTAAAACAGCGTATAGTATTACTCAACACTTTTGGTAGTGTATACATGAACGCACGTAAATGTCAAACAAAATTTACATGAAATTCTAATAGGCTATGTTGACAGAAAAATAAGCGTTCTCTAAACTCTGGAATGTAAAATTCAAAAATAGGGAGAGGGTTATGAGGATAGGGGAGCTATGCAAAAGAACTGGTTTATCCAAGCAGACCATACACTATTACATAAGAGAGGGTTTGCTTAGGAGGCCAAGAAAAAGGGGAAAAAATGCCGCAGAGTATAATGAGGGCTATGTGGAGCAGATCCAGCTTATCAGGACCTTGCAGGAAAACTACTTTCTACCTTTATCCATAATCAAGGTCATATTGAAGCGAATAAGGAGGCTGAGTCTCCCTGAAAGATCCTCATTTTTGTTTTTATCAGAATATCTGAGGCCCCTTGAGCTTCTCCTTACCAGTGAGGTGGAAGGGAGGGAGGAATTCAAAAGGATTACAGGGCTTAAAGAGAAATATCTTACCATGTTTGAGGATTGGCAGGTTATAACACCAGAGAGTAGGGATGGGAAGTTAATCTATTGCCAGGAGGATGTTATCATAGGCAAGATAATGGTGACTATTGACCGCCTCGGTTTTGGGCCCAAGGATGGTACTGACCCAGAGGACCTAAAAAGGATAACAGACTTTGTTAGGGATTATGTGGTAAATTCGCAAAAATCTTATTACGAGCCTAGGCTAGCCCAACTAAGTCAAAGGGAGTTGGAAGAAAAGGGGAGCAAGGCCACAGAGGCAATGAGCTTATTCTTTTATCACATATACCGTAAGCTTTTTAGACAACATTACTCCATGATGCTAAAGAGGTTGGATGCTAAAAGTGAAAGTGCAATCAAGACTTGAATTTTGGCTTTTCTTTGTCTTCCATTGATATATTTGTAGTTAAGTAATGTATTTCAGTATGCTTTGCAATTCTGATTTTGCCCTATTAATGTTACACCGATATTTCAAGATTTTTTACTTCTTGGCCTATTATTGTTTTTGCTAAGATAGAATTCCTGTTTAGGAAGAGTGAAATCGTATGTATATGTTGTTTATGATGGGTGGTAAGGCATAATGTTAGGTTGAAGCTTCAATAATTTCCCCACTCACCTTTCCTGTTCTCTTTACAGCTTTCCTATTTTTACCTCACTTCTCACATCTTTTGTCTCCAAGTTAAAAGGCATAATCAGAGACAGGTCCATACCTCAGAGATGGGGCCTTTAGGATGTGGTTCAGGAAGCCCAATATGGCAAGGGATTGGATCTCCTTGAAGACCGCTGTTTAAGGGCTGATTTAGGAGGATAGAACCTTTCAAGGAGGATATCAGGGATAGTCTTGACAGAATGCCTGTAAAGAAAGAGACTATCCGGGGTTATTTTAAGGGTGTTAGTTGAACTCCCTTGAATTAGGAACAGAGTGCCGACCAAGTGCCCTAATACCTTTTGCGGCCTAACAAGATTTGCCATTGCCATTGGAGGCATGGGATGAATTCCCAATGCTCCTAGATCGTTGGCAGTGCGGGTTGAGATTGTACTAAGCAAAACAGTGGGCTAATATCCCTTTAACTCAATGAAGAGGGTGAGGCAAAAAATGGGGATGAGGAGGCAGAACCTAGGAGCCATAACCGTGTTGGTGCTTTTTGTAATTGTGCCTCTTATCATTGGGGGTGGCGTGGTGGCAAACATTGGCACAAAAGATGCGATCTTGGTGGGTGAAGCTCTTATCCAGGCCCATATCACCCTAAGCACCTATCTAAGCGACCTCGAGAGCAGCCTTCTCATGCAAAAGATTACAATAAGCTCTTACAACCTGGATAGGGATCCCCGTAGGCTTTCTCAACTGGAAAAACAGAGATCGCATTTTCTTTCTGTGCTGAAGGAAATAAGAGGGCTAAAGAGGGGTGGAACAGAAACCTTCATTGACGAAATAACCCATCTTTACTCTGCTTATGTGTTAGGCCTTGATAGGTTGGCTATATATTATGAACAAGGGAGGCTGGAGGAGGCCAAGCCTGTTTTCAGGGAAATAGAAATCGTAATGGACGAAATCACAGCCCTTATCAGGAACATGAGGCATCAGGCCTTAGATGAGGCAAAGGAAAGGCTTAAGAATACTAGAAGGGAGGCAGGCTATCTCACTGCCCTAAGCATGGTCGCACTTATTTTGGCTGGCCTTATTTGTATTGTCTTTCTCTTGTACCTGAGGTCACATCTGATACGACCACTGGAAGAGATCATGGGGAGGTTATCCAGTTCAGAGGCCGAGCAAAAGGGCAGGATGAGTTTGAAGTCTTTAATGGACTGGATAGAGGTTTTGATGCAAGACATAGATGCTGCCCAAGAAAAGCTTATCAAAAGCCAGGAAGGCTTACTACAGGCTGAGAAGATGGCCCTGGTGGGCAGGCTTGCAGCTGGCACAGCCCATAGCATAAGGAATCCCCTCACATCGGTTAAGATGAGACTTTACTCCCTTTCAAAGACCCTTGACCTTAACCCCGATCAAAAGGAGGACTTTGAAGTCATTTCCAAAGAGATAAGACACATAGATCAGATACTTCAAAACTTTTTGGAGTTTTCAAGGCCGCCTAAATCCAAATTCCAACCGTTGAAGACCAGTAATGTGGTGGATGCCACCTTGGATCTGTTGCACCACAAATTGATATCCCATGGTGTGAATGTAAGGGTAATAAGGAATGGGGAATTGCCAGAGTTAAATATAGACCTGGAGCAGATGAAGGAGGCACTGGCCAACATAGTCATGAATGCCTGTGAGGCCATGGGGGACGGGGGTGAGATAGTGATAGAGGAGGGGGTAAACGAGGTAGATGGTTTGGGTAGGTGTGGTTTTATCTCTGTCACAGACACAGGCCCTGGTATGGCCCCAGAGCTAAAGAGCAAGGTGTTTCAACCGTTTTTTACCACCAAGGAGGAGGGTACAGGCTTAGGCCTGAGCATAGCAAATAGGATAGTAATAGAGCATGGGGGGAAGATAGAGTTGGAAACTGCCGAAGGAGTGGGTTCCAAATTTGTGATATATATCCCCATTAGAAAGGTATAGCCCAATGAACTGGGAGACCATACTGATAATCGACGACGATGACCAGCTAAGGTTTAGCTTTGAAAGGCTCCTTAGCCAGGAAGGGTACAGGGTACTGTTGGCAGCCTCTGGAGAGCAAGGTATTCAGATCTTAGAAAGGGAGAGGCCTCATCTGATCTTTCTGGACATTCGGCTACCTGGAAAGGGTGGAATGGAGATCTTGAGGATTATAAAGGAGAAAGACCCCAGGATACCGGTTATCGTGATCACTGCCTATGGTACCACGGACCTGGCCATTGAGGCGATTAGGGCCGGGGCCTTTGATTATGTGCTCAAGCCCTTTGAGATACCTGAGCTCTTAAACTTAATCAAAAATGCCCTGAAGGCCTCCAGCCTTATGAATAGACCTTTGCAGATGGAGTCCATACCAGACTCTGCCGGCGTTGATGCCCTTATAGGGAAGAGCAAGGGGATGCAAGAGGTGTATAAGGCCATCGGCAGGGTCTCCAACAGCGATGCCACAGTGCTAATAAGGGGGGAGAGTGGTACTGGTAAGGAACTTGTGGCAAGGGCAATCTACCAATACAGCAGGAGAAAAAACAAACCCTTCTTGGTTATAAATTGCGTGGCCATCCCGGATACCCTCTTGGAGAGTGAGCTCTTTGGATATGAAAGGGGGGCCTTCACAGGGGCCACATACAGAAAGTTGGGAAAGATTGAACAGGCAAACGGCGGCACTGTATTTTTGGACGAGGTTGGCGACATGGCCATGGGGATCCAGGCAAAGATCCTACGATTACTTGAAGAAAAAAAGATAGAGAGACTGGGGGGGAGGGATCCCATCAAGGTGGATGTAAGGATAATTGCCGCCACCAACAAGGATCTGGAAGAGGCAATTAGATCAGGCACCTTTAGGGAGGACCTTTATTATAGACTGAATGTGGTCACCATATGGCTTCCTCCATTAAAGGAGAGAAAAGAGGACATCCCTTTGCTGGTGGAATACTTTATCCAAAAATACTGCAAGGAAATGGAGATAGACCCTCCGCCAATAACTGAAAGGGCCTTGGCATTTTTAAAATCCTATGATTGGCCTGGGAATGTAAGGGAGCTCTCCAACACTATTCAAAAGGTACTGATCTTAAACAAGGGCCTGCCCATAGACGTAAGAGAAGTAAAAGAGGCATTGAAAGAGGCCCCCTCAAAGTGCGGTGCTGAGCTCTTTGGCAAGGGTGGGATTAGGGAGTTTATTTCGCATCTCTTTTCCCAAAATGTGGAGGGTATCCTTTATGAGAGGTGTATGGATCAGTTTTCTGCCCTGTTAATCAGTGAGGCCTTGAGGATATGTAATGGTAACAAGTCCCAGGCAGCCAAGTTATTGGGATTGAGCAGGCCAACTCTCCATGCAAAGATTGAAAAACACAAAATAAGGATGGAGACCATGGCCAGAACAGACGCGGAAGGATAAAGGGAGATGGAAAAGCTGGTCATAAAGGGGGGGCTGCCTTTAAGTGGAAGGGTAGAGGTAAGTGGCGCTAAGAACGCTGCCCTCCCATGTATAGCTGCCACCTTACTCACCAGGGGAAATAACACCCTATTAAGGGTACCCAAACTCATGGACGTGAAGACCATTCTTATGATCGCAGAGAGGCTGGGGGCAGAATATGTCTTTAAAAACGGGGTCTTGCACATCAACACAGAAGAGATTAGAGGCTTTGAGGCCCCCTACGAGCTGGTAAGGACCATGAGGGCCTCTATCCTTTTCTTAGGCCCACTCCTGGCCAGGCTTGGTAGGGCAAAGATAAGCCTGCCAGGGGGTTGTGCCATAGGTGCAAGGCCTGTTAACCTCCACCTTAAGGCACTAGCCCAGATGGGTGCTGACATGCACCTGGATCAGGGTTATATCTATGCAAGGGCAGATAGGCTAAAAGGGGCTGAGATATTTTTTGATATACCCACTGTAACAGGTACTGAAAACGTGCTCATGGCAGCCTCCCTGGCCAGGGGTACAACGGTTATACGAAACGCAGCCTCAGAGCCAGAGGTGGTTGATCTGGCAGATTACCTAATCGCCATGGGCGCAAAGATAAATGGACACGGCACAGACACAATCGAGATTGAGGGGGTGGATGAACTTTATCCAGCTCACCATGAGGTCATCCCTGATAGGATAGAGGCCGGAACCTACCTCATTGCCCTTGCCATCACCCAGGGAGAAGGTGAGGTGGTGAACTGCAGGCCAGATCATTTGGGGGCCTTAATAGAGAAGCTCAGACTAACTGGGGCTGACGTGGAGGTGGGGGATGGGAAGATCAGGCTTAAAGGCCCTGAAACCATAAGAAGCACTGATATAAAGACCATGCCTTATCCAGGGTTTCCCACTGACCTGCAGGCACAATTTATGTCCCTTATGAGTATTGCCAACGGTGCCTCAGTGATTGAGGAGACCATATTTGAAAACAGGTTCATCCACGTGGCAGAGCTCAGGAGGATGGGTGCAGATATAGAGATCAGCGGAAATAAGGCCTATGTGAAGGGCAAAAGCAGACTCCTTGCAGCCCCTGTAATGGCCACTGACTTGAGGGCAAGTGCCAGCCTTGTCCTTGCAGGGCTGGTTGCCCAAGGTGGCTTTACAGAGGTACACAGGATATATCACCTGGACAGGGGTTACGAGGCCATGGAAAAGAAGCTCTCGGGGCTTGGCGCAATGGTGTGGAGAGAAAAGGTATGAGATGTTCAAAAGGCCTCTATTGCCATTCCTGGCCGCATTTGCCCTTGGAATACTAACGACCCATCATTTAGCCGCCAAATATCCCCATGATCTGCCATTGATACAGGTTATAGGCCTTGTATCAGCAATTCTGCTTTGTGTGGCCAGCCTTTTTGTTAGAAATTCAATGGTCGTGGTCCTTTGCTTCTATTTTTCAGTGGCAGTGGTATTGGATGCCCAGAGACATGGAATATCCCGCCTCGCCCAGCTGAGCCCAAAGTACTCAGAGCAGAGGTTTATTGGCAGGGTTGTGGAGGAATTATACAGGGAAAAGGAAGGCCAAGGCCTGATCCTAAAGGTTAAACATGTGGAGTCCTCAAGGGGTTGGGAATCCATTGAGGGGCTTTCCCAGGTAATAGTAAGACAAAACTTCATTGATGTGACCAGGGGTGACTGGGTCCTACTCATGGGAAGGCTATCCACCATCAGGGGATTCCGCACAGAGGGATATATAGAAAGAATAAAAAGATGGAAACTCCAGGGTATCTACACCAGGATCACAGTTCCCGATGGGAGATACATTGTGAAATTACCACCATCCAACAGAGGGCTATTTGATTCTGGAATAGCAAAGATAAGGGCACTGGCAAAGGCCCAGCTCCCCCTTCAAGGTGAAAAGGAATCCATCCCTGTCCTGTGGGCAATCCTCTTAGGGGATAAGGGAAGCATACCAAAGGAGCAAAGGGAAGAATTCCAAAGGGCAGGCCTTAGTCATGTGCTGGTGGTCTCAGGCCTCCACGTTGGGCTTTGGGCCACAGTTTGTTTCTTCGGAATCAGATGGGTCCTCATCGGGACAAACCTGTTCTGGCAAAAAGACAGGGCACAGGAGATCTCAGCAGCGATTGCCTGTATCCTGGTGATGCTTTACATTGGTATTACTGGATTCCAAGTCTCTGCCACTAGGGCCATGATAATGGCCCTTATGTTTTTGCTTATGAGCCTTATATATAGATCAGGGGAAAAATGGAATACCCTGTCTTTTACCGCATTGGTCTTGCTGGCAATGGATACTCACCTTTTATTTTCAATATCCTTTCAACTCTCCTTCCTGGCAGTGGCTGGCCTATTTTGGGGAAACGAAATCCTTATAAAACCCATACAGAAAAAAATAGCTGGAGCAGAATATGGGGAAATGGATGTAAAAAGAAGACTTATAGTCTATTTTTTGTCTCTGGCGTTGATTTCGTTAAGTGCTAATATATTTCTGTTACCTTTTTTACTTAAATACTTTAACCAAGTCCCAATTGTTGGGATCGTTTCGAACATAGTTGTCGTGCCTGTTTTGTCAACTATTGTAATACCATTTGGGATGGCTGGCATTTTAGTTTCATTGCTTTCCAAGTATATAGGCAGTATAATTCTTAAAGTTGCAGATCAAGCTACTTTATTTATATGCTATGTTGCAAAAGTATTTTCTTCATTCGAATACTTTGTATTTTACTATGTAACACCAAAAGGCATTGAAATTGTTCTGTACTATGCTGTGCTTTTGATTTTACTCACGAAATGTGAGTATAGAAAGAAATTGATAGCATCAGTTTTGGGTTTTGCTTTTTTAGTTATTGTTCACCTATGCTATAACATATATCCAAAATATCAAGACCACTTGTATGTTGAATTTTTGGATGTAGGCCAAGGGAATTCCACCTTTCTGATGTTTCCAGGCAAGGTGACAATGTTGGTGGATGGGGGTGGTTTGCCCAATACTGATTTTGACATTGGCAGAAATGTCATTGCCCCTTATCTGTGGAAGAAGAGGATATTGCAACTAAATGTGGTGGCACTTACCCATCCTGACCAGGACCATTATGGTGGACTTCCCTCTGTGATCAGGTCCTTTAGACCAAAGGAATTCTGGATGGCCAGGGCCTGGAGGACACCCCAGGCCTTGGGGGAGGAGCTAAGGGGTGTGTATGTAAGAGAGTTGGGTATGGCCAGGGATCTTGAAGGGGATTTTGGCAAGGCAAGGGTAGAGTTACTTCACCCAACACCAAAGACCACACGGCCTTATTATTCCTTAAACGACCTTTCCATGGTGTTAAAGGTGACATATGGTAAGGCCTCGCTACTCCTCACCGGTGATCTTGGGGGCTTGGCCTTGGAAGAGCTGGGGGAGTATTATGGAGAAAATCTCAAGTCTGATGTATTACTTGTGCCCCATCATGGCTCAAAAAGCTCACTGGCCCCTGGATTTTTGAGATGGGTACGGCCAAGGGTAGCAGTCATATCCTGTGGAGGGAGGAACCCCTTTGGATTTCCCCATAGAGATGTGATAGAGGTGTTGAGGGGCCTGGGGGCCCAGATATATTCTACAAAGGAGCATGGTAGTGTGGGGGTGATGATGAAAGAAAATGGGGAATTATCCATCAAGACCTGTATGGAGGCCATTGGTTCCAATTTGGTCCCAATAGAGGACTAATGCCCTAAGGTCTATAAGAGGAGAGAGGGATTGAAAAAGGAAGAAAGGATGTTTGTGTGCTCTTTTTGTGGGTATCAGGTGATCAAGAAGATGGGTAGGTGCCCAGGTTGTGGTCAATGGGATAGCTTTGAAGAAAAGACATTGAAGGCAAAGATAGGTCCCATAAAAGGGGATATTGTGGCACAGCCCATACACACCCTAAATGGGGAGAGGGATTCAAGGCTAACAACGGACTTGGAAGAGTTTGATAGGGTATTGGGGGGAGGTATAGTGCCTGGTAGTCTTGTGTTATTGGGTGGGGATCCGGGCATTGGAAAGTCCACACTTATATTGCAGGTGCTGGGCAATATTGCCAGGAAAGGATTTAAGGCCATCTATGTCACAGGAGAGGAGTCCCTAAGCCAGCTTAAAATGAGGGCTGACAGATTGGGCATTAGGGAGCCTGGACTGCTGGTAATGGGGAACCAGTCCATAGAGGGGATCTTGTGTTTTGTGGAGCAGGTGCTGCCTTTTTGTATTGCCCTGGACTCCATCCAGACCGCTTATAGTGAAGAGAATGCCTCTTCTCCTGGTAGCCTTATGCAGCTTAGGGAGGTAACATCCCAGGTGATGAGGGTGTGTAAAGATAGAAAGGTAGCTGCCTTTCTAATAGGGCATGTCACAAAAGAGGGGGTTATTGCCGGGCCAAAGCTCTTGGAACATATGGTGGATACTGTATTGTATTTGGAAGGAGAAAAGTATCAGTCCTTGAGGATTTTACGGGGAACAAAGAATAGGTTTGGCAATACCCAGGAGATAGGGGTCTTTGAAATGAGGGAGGAGGGGTTTTGGCCTGTGAAGAATCCCAGTCTTCTCTTCCTCCAGGAGAGGCCCCAGGATGTTTCAGGTTCGGTGGTTACTGCCTATGTGGAAGGTACAAGGCCACTGCTGGTGGAGATCCAGGCCCTGGTAAGTAATGCCGGAGCAGGGATCCCCAGGAGGGTGTATCAAGGCCTTGAGCCTGGAAGGGTCTCAATTATTACTGCCATATTGGAAAAAAGATTGGGTCTTAGCCTTGGTGATAAGGATATCTTCTTGAATGTGGCTGGGGGATTGAAGATCCAAGAGACTGCAGCAGACCTTGCCATAGGTGCTGCCATTATATCAAGTTATCTGGACAGGCCTCTGCCTTGGGATTTGTTGCTCTTTGGGGAGGTGGGCCTTGCTGGTGAGGTGAGGTCGGTCTCAAATCCCGGTGCAAGGATCAAAGAGGCCAAGAAGCTGGGTTTTAAAAGGGCAGTGCTCCCTAAAAAGAACCTCTTGGAGCTTGGGGATAAGAGAGAGATGTACTTATACGGTTTAAATGACCTCAGGGAATTGGTGGGTCTCTTATTTAGGAATAAAGGGCAAGGGTTAAGGGATAGGAACAATGGAGCTCTATGATAGACTAAGGAGGGATTTCTTTGTGATCGCAGGGCCTTGTGTCATAGAGTCCAGGGACATGACCTTGGGCATTGCAAAGGAACTGGTGAAGATCTCAGAGGAGATTGGTGTAACATTGGTGTTTAAGGCCTCCTATGATAAGGCAAACAGGACCTCGGTAAACTCCTATAGGGGGCCAGGGATAAAGGAGGGGCTTAATGTGCTTGCCCAGGTAAAGGAGGCCACTGGACTCCCTGTGCTTTCAGATGTGCACAGCACCGTAGAGGTATCAGAGGCCAAAGGCGTGTTGGACGTAATCCAGATACCTGCCTTTTTATGCAGGCAGACAGATTTACTTTTGGCAGCAGGGGATACAGGGCTTTGTGTAAATATAAAGAAAGGGCAATTCCTGGCCCCTCATGATATGAGGTATGTGGTGGAAAAGGTCCATTATACAGGGAACAGGAAGGTCTTGCTCACGGAGAGGGGAAGCACTTTTGGTTATAATAACTTAGTGGTAGACATGAGGTCTATCCCTATTTTGGCTACCATTTCAAGGCCAGTGGTCTTTGATGCCACTCATAGTGTACAGTTGCCAGGGGGAGGCCTCTCCAGTTCAGGGGGAGAGAGGTGGCTTGCACCCTTCTTGGCCAAGGCAGCTGTGGCCGCTGGAGCAGATGGGGTGTTCATGGAGGTCCACCCTGATCCTGACAAGGCCCTGTGCGATGGACCAAATTCTGTGCCCCTGAGATGGGTTCCTCGATTAATAAGGCAACTTAAAGAGATTTACCACCTGGTAAGGAGACAAGGGGTGCCAAATGGAATGGATTAGGGAGAGGTTAAAGGGGGTAAAGCTTTTGGTACTGGATTGCGATGGTGTCTTGACCAACGGGTTTATATACTTAGACGGAGTAGGCCAGGAATTTAAAGGCTTTAATGTGAAGGATGGCCTGGGCCTCAAACTCCTCAGCAGAAACGGGATAAAGACTGCCATAGTCTCTGCCAGGCATAGCATGGCATTGGAGAAGAGGGCAGAGGAATTGGGTATCAGCTACCTAAAGATGGGAGTGGATGACAAGGAGAAGGCTATCTTGGATTTGAAAGAGCAGGCACGCTTAGAAGAAGAGGAGATCTGCTCTGTGGGTGATGACATACCTGACTTAGGCCTTTTTAAACACTCTGTGGTCAAGATAGCCGTGAGGGATGCAGCCAAGATAGTTAAGGAAAAGGCTGACTATGTTACCAAGAAGAAAGGTGGAATGGGTGCTGTGAGGGAGGTTTGCGATCTGATACTGGAAGCCAAAGGCCTCCTTCCAGTATAGGCAAGGCAAAATAACCTTTACATCTAAGAGTAGGGAATATATAAGATTTCCATGGCTAAAGTGAGGATAAAGAAACATTGGCCCCTTTTTGTGTTGATGTTGTTGGGGGTTTTAATAGTCTCCCTGCTTTTCAAGGCAAACAGGTTTTCCTTTAGCAAACTAGGCACAGGGGCCTTAACATTAAAGGAAGGCGGAGTTGCACTAAAGGAGATCCAGCTCTTTGAAGATGACCCAAGGAAGCCTTTTAATTGGAAATTGGAGGCAAAAGAGGTAAATGTGGAAAAAGATGGGCAAATTATAAGATTTAATGACTATTTTATGTGCTTTAGGTCAAACAATCACGGTGAGTTTAGCATAAAAGGTATAAAGGGTCATTATTCTAAGGGCAACAGGGAATTTGTGTTGGAGGGTAAAGTTACATTAATCGGGAATCAGGGAGAGAGGGCAACCTTGGAAGATTTAATATTCAAGGAAGGGGAGGGGATCATAAAGGGGGAAAAAGGTGTTGTTGTCTCCAATGGAAATGTGAGCTTAGAAGGTGAAAAACTGTTAATAGATATAAATACAAATAAATTGAAGCTATTTAGTCGCGTTGTAATGAAAATAAAAGATGGAAAATATGGAACATGATAAACATTTCAAAATATGTGGCCTTAATATTAATATTTCTCATAGCAAATCTTTTACCTCAAACTTCTAACGCTAAAGAAAGAAAAAGCAAAGCCGAAGAACAAGAAAACATGGTTATCAATGCCGATTTCCTGGAAGCAGACAACGTAAATAAGCAAATCAGATTTAAAGGTAATGTGGTAGCAACAAAGGGTGAGCTTAAAATTAGTTGTGATGAACTCTATCTCTATCTGGGGCAGGATGGGAAAGGTAGGGGTGCAAATGATCTTAAGGTTGAAAAGATAGTGGCGGAAGGTCAGGTTGTAATAAAGAGGGATACTGGAGAGGTGATAAGGGCGGAAAAGGCAGTGTATCTGGGTCCTGAGGAGAAGATTGAGATCACAGGCAGTCCAAAGATGGAAAGAGGGGCTGACACAATAGTTGGAGAGAAGATCCTATTGGATTTAAGTAAAAAGAAGGTGTTTGTGTACGGGAGTGACACAAAAAAGGTCACTGCCACCGTATATTCAATTTCTGTCTCCGATGGTCCAGGCAAGGTGAGGTAAGATGAGTTTAGAGCTTAGGCAAAACCTTCAACTGAGCCAGCAGCTTGTGATGACACCTCTTCTACAGCAGGCCATCAAGCTGTTGCAACTCAGCAGGTTGGAGCTCATCGAGACTGTTCAGCAAGAGCTGGAGACAAATCCTGTCTTGGAGGAGGTGGTGGGGGATACAGATGCGGTGTTTGACTTGGGTATGGGGCCAGAGACAGAGGGGTCTTCTGATAATATGCGGAGTGATATGGACTTATCTGATTGGGAGTCCTATGTTAGGGAATATAATCCAAGGGATATAGATCTTCCCCCTGAGGACAAGGAATTCCCTTCATACGAGGCAACTGCGGCCACCACCCCGGATCTGAAGGAACACCTCCTCTGGCAATTGGGCATGACCAGGCTCAGTGAGAGGCAAAAGGAGATAGGTGTATTTATCATTGGAGAGCTCAATGAAGATGGTTTTCTGGAGCTAACAGTGGATGAGATTGCCCAGGAATTAGGGGCCCCCAAGGAGGAGGTGGAAGAAGTACTGGGTACCATACAGCACTTTGACCCTGTGGGAGTGGCTGCCAGGGACCTCCGAGAGACCCTTCTCATTCAGGCCAGGTTCCATGGATATCAAGGCACCTTGGTGGAAACACTGTTGGCGAATCACCTAAAAGAGCTGGGGGAAAAGAGGTATGAGGAGCTAACAAGGAAGCTGAATATCTCCTTAGAAGAACTTTCAAAGGCACTGCATATTATTCAGACCTTAGATCCAAGGCCCAGCAGGAACTATTCCAATGAGCGGCCTCATTACATAACGCCGGATGTTTATGTTATTAAAGTTGGGGATAACTACGAGATAATTGTCAATGAAGATGGAATGCCAAGGCTAAGGATAAATTCTTTTTATAGAGATATCCTTAACGAAAAGGAAAGGCTATCAGAAGTAGAAAGGAATTTTATAAAAGAAAAACTCAGAAATGCCAGTTGGCTTATAAAAAGCATTCATCAGAGGCAAAAAACATTGTACAAAGTTACTGAGAGCATTTTTAAATTTCAAAGGGAGTTTCTCGATTACGGTGTTGCACACTTAAAGCCATTGATTTTAAAACAGGTAGCAGAAGATATAAATATGCATGAATCAACTGTTAGCAGAGTAACATCAAATAAGTATGTTCACACACCATGGGGTATATTTGAATTAAAGTATTTCTTCAACACATCTATCTCTGGCCTAAGTGGAGATAGTGTATCATCTGAGCGTGTCAAAGAGTTAATTAAAAATATAATTAAAACGGAGGATAAAAGGAGGCCATACAGCGATCAAGAGATTGCAGATATGCTATTAAAGCATGATATTAAAATAGCAAGAAGAACTGTTGCCAAGTATCGGGAAAGTCTTGGAATCTCTCCCAGCAAGCAACGAGTTCAGATTTTATAAATATTATGGAGGAGTACATGCAAATTAATGTCACATTCAGAAAAACTGATCCTGTGGAAAGTTTAAGGGTTTATGCACAAGAAAAGCTAAAAAAACTGAACAAATACTTTGATGTGCCTGTACAGGCCCATGTAGTACTAAGTGTGGAGAAGTACAGACACATTGCTGATGTTACGCTAAATGTGGATGGCACAGTTATCAAGGCAATGGAAGAGACAGAGGATATGTACTCAACCATTGACCTTGTGTTGGATAAGCTTGAGGCCCAGGTGAGGAAATACCTGACCAGGATGAGGGACAAGAGGATAGAGGGGTCAAGGCAAGAAAGAGGTGAGATGTATACTGGTGAAGAGGGGAGGGAGGAGCCCTTGATAGAAGAAGAGGTCATGGCAGTGAAACCCATGGATCCAGTGGAGGCAGCACAGCAACTTGATCTATCAGGGATGGATTTTCTGGTCTTTAGGGATTCCCGCACACAAGAGGTATGTGTTATTTACAGGAAAAAAAGTGGGAATTTTGGTTTGATAGTACCACAGGCTTAGGCAAGAGAGAATGCCAAAAAAGGGTATAGCAAATTTTTTAAGACCAAGTCTGATCCTTGCCAACATCTTAGGCACAGACAAGGATTCGGTCCTGAGGGAGTTTAGTAGGGCCATTAGTTTAGAGACAAACATTAAGGAAGATCACATATATGATTCCCTCCGTGAAAGGGAGATGCTGGGCAGCACAGCCATAGGGGAGGGCATAGCAATTCCCCATGGAAAGGTTAATGGGCTTACAGAGCCTGTTATTGCCGTGGGGGTGAGTCAGAAAGGTGTGCCCTTTGATGCCCTTGATGGCAAGAATGTTCATTTATTTGTGGTGATTTTGACCCCAAGTAGTGAGGACACAGTGCACCTGAACCTCCTTGCAAGGCTTGCCAGGATCTTGAGGGATGCCCAGTTTAGGCAGAGGGTGATGATGGCCTCGGATAAGGACTATATCTTAAACCTGTTTGACAATGCAGACCAATTACTCTTATAGAGCTGAGGGATGATAGGGCTTTTGCTGGTTACTCACTGTGATATTGGGAGGGAGATATTAAGGGCTGCGGAGATGATCCTGGGCCCGCTGGAGGCTGCTGATTGGCTTTCCATAACCACCCTTGCTGAGAGCGAAATCCTGATTGGCTCCATTGCCAAGAAGATAAAGGACCTGGATCAGGGAAGTGGGGTTATAATCCTCACTGATATGTTTGGGGGCACACCTTGCAACATAAGCATCCCTTTTATGGAAGAAGACAGGGTGGAGATACTTACAGGTGTTAATCTTCCCATGGTCCTTGCCATTGCAAAGAAAAGGGGCTCTATGGATATAAAAGAGCTTGTAGCAGAGGCCCTTTCTTTTGCCAGGGAAAAGATCTATAAGGTTGGGGACTTAATGCCCAGGGCATAGAGGTGAAGCTCATCAAGCTGAACAGAGGTAATTTTGAGTCTTGGGTCAATAAGATATTGGAGATAGAGCGTGGATCTTTTGCCACTCCCTGGAGCTATAACAGCTTAAGGGAGCAGATGGACATCGAGTTTTCCCATATATGGTGCCTGGTGAGGGACGAAGACCTTATAGGGTATATTTGTTTCTGGGAGGTGTTAGATGAGGTACATTTGTTAAATATTGCTGTATCTCCTTTTGAGAGGAATAGGGGATATGCCAGTATAATGATGGCCAAACTCATTGAGTATAGCCATGAAAAGGGTTTTAAAAGTGTGTATCTTGAGGTAAGACCATCTAATCTATCTGCTATAAGACTATATGAAAAATTCGGATTTTTGAAGACAGGGGTACGCAAGAACTATTATTCTGAAAGCAACGAAGATGCCATTTTGATGGAGCTTAGAATATCTGCGCATAAGTCTTTTGGAATCAAAAAGAAAGGGGAGGCATGGGATGGCTGTGAGAGTTGCTATTAATGGGTTTGGTAGAATAGGCAGGCTAGTGCTCAGGGCCGGTTTTAAAAGGGATGACTTGGAGTTTGTTGCTGTGAATGATCTAACTGATGTCCAGACACTGGCCCATTTATTAAAATACGACTCAGTGCATAGGCTTTTCCCTGGTGAGGTAAAGGCAAAGGAAAAGGCAATACAGGTGGAGGGAAAGGACATAGCCGTATTTGCCGAGAGAGACCCCTCAAAGCTGCCTTGGAAGGAACTGGGTGTTGACATTGTGATGGAGTGTACAGGTGTGTTTAGGGATAGGGAAAGGGCTTCAAAGCACCTAGAGGCAGGTGCTAAAAGGGTGATCATCTCTGCACCGGGTAAAGACCCTGATGTGACAATAGTATATGGGGTGAATCACAGGGAATTTAATCCTGATCAGCATAGGATCATATCCAATGCATCATGCACCACCAACTGTCTTGCCCCCATTTGCAAGGTCCTGGCGGAGCGCTTTGGGATAGAAAAGGGTTTCATGACCACAACCCATGCCTATACCAATGACCAGGTGGTCCTGGATGCCCCTCACAAAGACCTTAGAAGGGCAAGGGCAGCAGGGATGTCCATGGTGATTACCACCACAGGGGCTGCAAGGGCAGTGGGGCTAGTGCTACCCCAATTAAAGGGAAAACTAAATGGTCTGTCCATAAGGGTGCCAACACCTGATGTATCTGTATTGGATCTGGTGGCCCAGCTCTCCACTCCTGCTTCTGTGGAGGATGTAAACAGGGCCTTAAAGGAGGCTTCAGAAGGCGAGCTGAGTGGTATCCTGGGATACTCTGAAGAACCCCTTGTCTCTGTGGATTATACTGGATGTAGTTTATCATCCATTGTGGATGGCCTTTCCACCATGGCCATAGGAGATATGATCAAGGTATTGGCATGGTATGATAATGAGTTTGGATACGCTTCCAGGATGGTGGATCTGGCAGTGTATATGGGCAATAAGTAGGAGTGAAAGGTGAGGCGACCTCTCATTGCTGGTAATTGGAAGATGAATACCGATGCCTCCACCTGCCTGGCCCTTGCCAGAGGAGTGGTGGCAGGGAGCATGGGTGTGGAGGACAGGGATGTCCTGGTGGCCCCTCCTTTCCCCCTTCTACCCCTTGTGAAAAGGGAACTGGAGGGATCAAGGGTATTTTTGGCAGGTCAAAACATGCACTGGGAAGAAAAGGGTGCCTTTACCGGAGAGGTCTCTGCCCAGATGCTATTAAGTGTGGGATGCACCCATGTGGTGTTAGGGCACTCTGAGAGGAGGAACCTGTTTGGTGAATCTGACGAGGTGATAAATCTAAAGGTGGAAAGGGCCCTTATCAAAGGCTTGGTCCCTATACTATGTGTGGGCGAAAGGTTAGAGGAGAGGGATTCGGGCAAGACACTTGAGGTGATAGAGGCCCAACTAAATGGGTGCACCTCATGCCTTGGCAAGGGCAGGGATGGCATACCTGAATTCATAGTTGCCTATGAGCCAGTGTGGGCCATTGGAACCGGGAGAAACGCAACTCCAGAGCAGGCCCAGGAGGTGCATGCCTTTATCAGAGAGTACATAAAGGAAAGATTCTCCGATCCTGTGGCAGAGGGGCTCAGGATCCTGTATGGCGGGTCTGTGACCCCAGCTAATATAGATGGGCTCATGGCCCAGCCAGATGTAGATGGAGTGCTGGTGGGTGGTGCTAGCCTTGCCATTGATTCCTTTACAAGGATTATAAATTTCCAAGCCCAGGGGCAAAGGGTGTGATCTAATAGAGGCCAGGGTTTAGTTTTGTGTTGAAAATTTCCAAAAAATCCTTTAAGAGATATTACTGCTAGGGAGTAATAGATGAGGCTAACTTTTCTCATATTTCACATAATTGCATGCCTGGTCCTGATATTTGTTGTGCTGGTCCAGCAAACAAGGGGCGCAGGGATGGGCGTTACATTTGGCGGCTCCAGTGAGACTCTGTTTGGGTCCTCTGGGCCAACGGGTTTCTTGCACAAGCTCACTACCATAGTGGCAATTATATTTATGATCACCTCTTTGAGCCTCTCCCTGTTTAAGGGGGTGGAGAGGACAAAGTCAGTTATGGAAGGTGCCCCTCAGCAAGTGGAAACAAAGGTGCCGGCTCAGGGGGAGCCTTCAAAGGAATAGCTCTTTGAGTGCCGAAGTGGTGGAATTTGGTAGACACGCCATCTTGAGGGGGTGGTGGGCCTCGCCCGTGCGGGTTCAAATCCCGCCTTCGGCACCAAATAGATTCCATTAGACTTAATCCCTAACTCTGCCCCTTTTACGTATTATGTAGGCCTAAATGCATTAAGGACTTTTTTGTCTTGTTGGGAATCTCAGCGGGATCTCCTGTCTCTTTTATCTTTCCCTTCTTTATCTCTGTAAGGGAGAGTAATAGGTCCATGATAAGTATCTGGAAATAAGGTACTTTTCTTTGACTAACTTATACATCCCATAATATAGCTTTAGTGTAATAAATGTGACAAACATCCAGCCCTCAAGGGCATTCTTTCTCTTATATAAGAGCTGTCTTCCTCTATTTAGAGGTGCCGTTTATTAGGGGGAACTCAGTGCCTTTTATCTCGTGTTTTATTGCCCATTCTGGATATTTCATGTATTAGCTATTTAGATAATAAAAAACTTAATAATAAGAATCAAGAAAAAACGGATGTTCTAAATTTACATTATGTAAATTTGGCGGAGTTAAGGCTTAATCAAAAAATTGTGCATGATTTTCCCATATTCCCCACTATAAGCCTCTATAACCCCTTTAAAGCTCCCCGGAAAGAGGGCCTTTCTCTACTATTTCCACCATCTATTTATTAAGATAGGCAACAAAATAGGTAGCACCTATTGCCTTAAAAGGCAGTGATAATAATTTCCAGTTTGATTTCCCGTAAGGATAGGAATAAATGTAAATCTTGAGACGAGCCCCAAAGTGGCTTTCTCGAATTGAGATAGAGGGAACCAGATTATCTGTAAATGGAAATTGTGATTTAAAGTGATCTATAGATAAGAGTAAAAGTTGCGCAGGATGCTTATATATTAGATGGAATAATCAAGGAGGTGTTGAAAATGAAATATGGTGCAAGGAATAAAATTGAAGCTATAGTAAAATCGGTGAAGAAAGGTGATGTTATGTCTTTGGTAAAGTATGATGTTACAATACCAGCAGAGATGGCATCTGTATTAACTACCGAATCAGTGGAAGACTTGGATCTTAGGGAAGGTGATAAGGTATTGTTGGTAATCAAAGCTATCCATGTATTGCCAGTAAAAGAGAAGAAATAACTTTTATAATTTATCATTTATGAGTTGGAGGACTATATAATGGGTAAGGACTATACAGCGTTATGGCAAGAGATTGGGCTAAATCTGGAAAAACATGAGGGGCTGCTCTCTGTTTTATCCGAGGCATATCAGAATATATATTTATCACAAAAAGATCGACCCGAAGGTATGAAATATTTTGATTTTGTTATCTCTGAAGTTCATGGGCTTAGAATAGAGGAGCTATATAATGCAAAGGAGCAGGGGAGAAAGATCATAGGTACTTTTTGTGTATATGTGCCAGAAGAACTAGTCCTTGCCGTGGACGGTGTATTTGTTGGGCTTTGTGCTGGGGCTGAAATCGGTTCTGAGGAAGCAGAGAAATATATACCCAGGAACACCTGTGCACTTATAAAGGCCTTTATGGGATTTAAACTCTCTGGCCTATGCCCCTATGTGGAACTCACTGATTTGATTGTGGGAGAGACCACTTGCGACGGAAAGAAAAAGGCCTATGAGATGTTCAATGAAATCACAGGCAAGATGTATGTAATGGAAGTTCCCAGTATGAAAACCAAAGAGAGCCAAAGGCTCTGGCTGGAAGAAGTGAAAAGATTTAAGAACAAATTGGAGGAGATCTCAGGTAAGGAAATCACCCTGGATTCCCTAAGGAGAGCAACACAAATAGTTAATGAGAAAAGAAAGGCATTAAAAAGGCTAAGCAGCCTTAGGGGCAATCAACCACCTCCCATTTCAGGACTGGATGCCCTCCTGGTAAACCAGATCTCCTTTTATGATGACCCAATAAGGTTTACCTCTAAAGTAAATGAGCTCTGTGATGAACTTGAAAGCAGAGTAAAGCTGGGGAAAGGTGTGGTACCAAAAGAGTATCCAAGGATACTTATTGCAGGCTCTCCCTTTGCAATTCCTAATTGGAAGCTCCATGCCATTGTTGAAGGAAGTGGTGCCATTGTTGTGGGAGAAGAATCATGTGTAGGAGAAAGAAACTTTAGAAATACTGTTGAAGATAATTTCAGTACTCTTGAAATGGCACTTGAGAGAATTGCAGCAAGGTATCTAAGTATTGATTGTGCTTGTTTTACGCCAAATAGCGATAGGATTGATAACATTTTAGAAATGTATGAAAGACTTCGTGCAAATGGTATTATACATTATTCGTTGCAATTTTGCACGCCTTATATGATGGAGGCCTATAAAGTAGAAAAAAAAGTAGAAGCACCCTATCTTAAGATTGAAACAGATTATAGCATGGAGGATTTTGGCCAACTAAAAACTAGAGTAGAAGCATTCATTGAGACATTGAAATGAACTTTCTTGGGATAGACATAGGCTCAAGGAATATAAAAGCAGTATTGATAGGAGATGATGGGAATATTCTTGATCTAAAAGTAACAGAAACATCCTATGCACCTCTAGAAAAATGCTTTGATATAATTAATAAGTTTGACACCAAGCTCATCTTGGCAACAGGGTATGGCAGACACCTGGTGGGGATAAACCACAACATTCCCACTATCACAGAGATAAAGGCCTTTGCCATAGGGGCAAAGGCCTTAGTGCCCAATTGTAGGAGTGTTATTGATATAGGTGGGCAGGACACAAAGGTTATAAGCCTGGATGCCTTGGGGGGCATTAAGAAGTTTGAGATGAATGATAGATGTGCAGCAGGTACAGGGAGATTCCTTGAGGTGATGGCCAATGTTTTGGGTTATTCTGTGGAAGAGTTTGGTGCCATTGAAGGTAAAACAGGGTCCAGTGCCAGTATCTCCAGCATGTGCACGGTCTTTGCCGAATCTGAGGTGATATCCCTCATTGCAAAGGGGATCTCCAGGGAGGCCATTGGGGTAGCTGTCCACAGGGCAATCTCCAAGAGGGTTGCCTCCATTGCAAAAAGGAATTCTTTAGAGGAAGACATAGTCTTTGCAGGGGGTTGCGCAGGAAACAGGCTACTTAAAAACCTATTGGAAGGGGAATTGGGTAAAAGGCTGATTGTCCCGGAGGCATACCAGTTCTTAGGGGCGTATGGTGCAGCCCTCCATGCCAAAAGCATTTACTGATTTTAGGTTGTCTGGCTTTAATCACACTGGCTTTTCAAAAAAAATATCATGCCTTTAAGCCATACTTAGCAGTGGATGCCCTTTTCCTTGTTATAGGATTGTTCTCTTGCAGATCTCCTTGATTATTAAAACTTCCTGTTTGACTAATAGGATTATTTGTCCCTATATAGCGGGTGTAAAGGGGCAGGAGAGTCCATGAAGGGTTATGGTTTTACCTGAACAGAGATCTCTCTGGCTGCCAGGTTTGGCAGTAGGGGGATCGCCTGCCACACTTTCCCTCAAAGATAAACTCCTACGCAAGTAATCCAAGGTTGCTCATCATAGCATGGGGGCAAAGGTGCTGGGGCACCCCACGGGCTTCAAACCCGGTGGCCACGCTGTGAAAGGCGCGGAGGAGGTTCGATTCCCCTTGCCCCCTTTTAGTCTGAACAAGTCCTGGTGATGAAGGAGGAATATTATGCAAGAGGCATTGGTTCCCAAAAGACTTCCCTTTGATGTAAGGGAGTATCTTAACAAATTTAACCTCACCACATGCCTTACCTGTGGCACATGCAGCAATGGCTGCCCAATAACAGGTAATCCCAGCATGGATGGCCTGGACACAAGAAAGGTGATACGCATGTTGGCACTGGGGCTGCTGGATGAGGTGGTGGACTCCAAGTTCCCATGGATATGCACTGGATGTGGTAGGTGTGCCTATGCATGCCCTATGGGCATAGACATAGTGGGAGTTATGGCCCATATGAAGCATCTCAGGCCCAGAGACAAGGTGCCTGGGATACTCCACAAGGGTGTGGAAAATGTGCTGAATACCGGTAACAACATGGCCATACCCCAGGAAGACTATTTTTTTATCATGGCAGACATGGGGAGAGAATTAGCTGAGACAGAGTGTCCTGGGTTTTATGTGCCCATAGATAAGAGAGATGCAGATATACTCTTTTTCCCCAACTCAAAGGAGGTCTTTGCAGACAATGAGGACATGAAATGGTGGTGGAAGATCTTTTATGCAGCCAAGGAAAACTGGACCATACCTTCGGAGAACTGGGAGGCAGTGGACTGGGGCCTTTTTACAGGTAATTACGAGGCAACCAAGATACTTGCCAAGAGAAAGATAGACTTCATGAAGAGATTCAACATTAAACGAATGATCATGCCGGATTGTGGAGGCGGTTCCTACGGGTGCAGGAAGGGCATGAAAGAGTGCGTTATGGAGGATCCCAACAATAAGATCAATTACATCTACCTTTACGACTACCTAAAGGAGATCATAGAGACAGGTAGGATAAGGTTGGATAAAAGTAGGAATAGTGGGAAGGTTTTCACCTGGCACGATTCCTGTAAACATGGCCGGGAATTGGAGAGGAACTTTGGCCATGGTTACTATGATGAGCCCAGGTGGATAATTAGGCAATGTGTGGATGATTTTGTGGAAATGGTGCCTAACCGATCCAACAACTACTGTTGTGGTGCAGGGGGTGGTAACTGGCCCCTTCCCTATGATGACGACGCTGCATGGCACGGCAGGTTTAAATACAACCAGATAAAAAACAGTGGCGCCAATGTGGTGGTAGTGGGGTGTTCCAATTGCAGAGATCAGATGATGAGGCGGCTTCCCAAGTATTACACCGATTATAAGTATGAGGTGAAGTACATTTGGGAACTGGTGGCAGAGACATTGGTCATAGAGCCATGGTCAGAGGAGGATATCTCAAAGGCAGAACAGGAGGCAAAGGAGCAGTGGGAAAGACTGGGTGTTGATGTGGAGTCTTATGGCTAAAAACAAAGAATAGCCATTCCCAAGACCATGGAAAGGCACATTACCATTGGCATTGCCGGTCATGTGGACCACGGGAAGACCTCCCTTGTGAAGGCCTTGACAGGCATAGATACAGACAGAGGCAAGGAGGAAAAGGAAAGGGGGCTTTCCATTGAGGCCGGTATTGCCCTCTTTTTGAATCACTTGGGACTGAGCATATCCTTTGTGGATGTGCCAGGTCATGTGGACTTTCTAAAAAATACCATAAGGGGCCTCTCCTGTGTGGATGGGGCTATCCTGGTGGTTGCTGCAGATGAAGGCATCAGGCCCCAGACAAAAGACCACCTGAGGCTCCTGGAGTTTTTTGGGATAAAAAAGGGCCTTGTTGTGCTTACAAAGATTGATCTTGTGGATGGTGAGCTCTTGGAGATTGCAAGGCTGGAGGCAGAAGAACTAATGAAAGGCACATCTCTGGAGGGCTCTCCCATAATACCCGTTTCTACCAAGGAGGGAATCGGGCTCACTGATCTTAGAACAGAGATAATTAAAATGGCCAGATCCTCCCCTCTTAAAGATCTTCATGGCCCTTTCAGACTCTGGGTAGATAATGTGAGAACAGTTCCAGGTATAGGTGTTGTGATAAGTGGTACGGTTTTTTCTGGCATACTTGCCAGAAACGAGACTGTTATCCTTCTTCCTCAAGGAATAGAGGCAAAGGTAAGGTCGCTACAGTCTCACCATGTGAGTGTGGAGAGGGTATTGGCAGGCCAAAGGGCAGGTATAGCCCTTTCCAGGATATCTGAAAAAGAGGTTTCGAGAGGCATGCTCCTTTGCAAACCAGGAGAACTGGAAGTATATCCCTATTTGAACGTGGAAATTAGCATCCCAAAAGACCTCCACAACCCCATAACTAATAGGCAAAAGGTGAGATGTTATATTGGTACATCAATGAACAAATGTATTGTTGTCTTGCCCAATGAGACCCCCCTTCAGCCTGGACAAACTGGACTGGCCCAGCTCAGGTTTATTAATCCAGTGTGTGCCCTCCCCCTGGATCCCGTTGTCCTCACCCCCCTTAACCATCCAGGTATCTTAGGAGGAGGCAAGGTTATGGAACTTACGAGAGAGAAGCTCAGGCCAACAAAGGCAAAAAGGTTTATCTCAAGATTAGAGGCCATAAGAGAAGGGAAGGTGGAAACCTATGTGGAAGAGGTACTTAAGAGCAGTAACAGAATATTAAACCCACAGCAGATTTCCAAAACCACTGCCTTGGCCTCCGCCACCATTGAAAGAGAGCTGGAGAGACTACTTAGGCACGGAAGGGCACTACATTTCACCGCAAAGGGATATTTTTCCAGTGAGAGATTGCAGGATATGTGTGAAAAAGCAATGGATCTAATCAATGAGGCATTTAATCAGAACCCATTTAAGGATTTTGTTGCCTTGGACGAACTCAAATCAAAGTTGATGGGATCCTTAGATGATGAATTATTTCAAGCAATTATAAAAAAATTAAGAGATGATAAAAAGATATATGTTAGTGATGGGCATATAAATAGGATGCATATTTCTTCTCAGATTCCAAAAGGTAAGCAAGAAATAATCAATCAGATTTTAGAATATGCAAAACAATCTGCTTTTGTTCCTTTTAGTGCAGATACTTTCTGGAAGGCTTATAATCAAATCCATAATAAAAACCAAGTCCAGGTCTTGCTTGAATACCTATATAGAAGGGGAATATTGGTCAGGTTTAAGAATAAACGATATATGCTTGCTAGTCTAATAAATGAGATAATGGAAAGAATCAAGGAAGTAATTAGTGAAAAAGGATTTTTGGCCCTGGAAGACTGTAGAAGAGTTCTTGGATATGGCCGCACTGTATGTGTTTGGGTTTTTGAGTATCTTGATTCCATTGGCTTTACTAAAAGAGTTGGCATGATAAGGGTATTAAATGATGATGCTATGTATCGAAATGAACCAATCATACTAGGAGATGAAAATGCAAAATGAAACATTCGAGCCCAGTATAGTAGCATTCTGCTGTCAGTGGTGTTCTTACGCTGCTGCTGACTTGGCAGGGACCATGAGGTTGGAGTATCCACCCAATGTGAGGATAGTAAGGGTGCCATGCACCGGGAGGGTGGATTTAATACACATGTTAAAGGCCCTTGAGCTGGGAGCTGACGGTGTATTTTTGTCAGGTTGCCTAATTGGCGATTGTCATTTCCTCAAGGGTAACATGAGGGCGGCCAAAAGGGTTGAACATGCTAAGGAGATACTTTCATCCATAGGTATTGAACCTGAAAGGATTGAGATGTTTTACAACTCCTCTGCCATGGGTCCTCAGTTTGCTGAGACCTGTAGGGAATTTACCAGGAGAATAAGAGAGCTTGGCCCTTTGAGAAAACAAAAACTGGAAAAGACAGGTTAGCTGGATCTTTACATAGGGGGAGGAAAAAATGGGAGAAAGCCCAAGGGAAATATCAGGATCCATAATGGTGGTGGGCGGAGGTATCGCTGGGATACAGTCTGCCCTGGACCTGGCAAACGCAGGGTTTTATGTATACCTTGTGGAGAGGTCCCCGGCAATAGGGGGTCGCATGTCTCAGCTGGACAAGACCTTCCCCACCAATGACTGTGCCATGTGTATCATATCTCCAAAGCTGGTGGAGGTGGGAAGGCATTTAAACATTGAGTTACTCACAAACACCGAGGTTATGTCTGTGGAGGGAGAACCTGGTAGATTTCAGGTAAAGATAGCTCAGAGGCCCCGCTATGTGGATATGTCTAAATGCACCAGTTGTGGTGAATGTGCGAAGGTGTGTCCCATAGAGGTGAAGGATCAGTACAATCTTGGGCTGAACAACAGGAAGGCGACTT
>FWWL01002908.1_pt1 | contig 33347 bp, 22 predicted proteins | sample 2228331 | NCBI WGS metagenome assembly FWWL01 (sample SAMEA103939775, study PRJEB20133) | metagenome
TTATATACATCAACGACGACGTACACGCCATCATTTGCATCGCGATGCGAGAAGATAATCCGGTCGTTGCCGGTATCAAAGGCGCGCCAGTTTTGCGGATACGCCAGCGTGAAGCCAAGGACGCCCTCGTAGCGCTGGAAACCGGCTGGCGCTGAGCCAGACGCAGGCGGCGCGACAGGTGGAGCGGTTGGCGCCGTAAGATTGCGGTTGTTGACAGTAATGTCAACATAATCATAATGGTAATTCCCGGCCAGATCGCGCACCAGGAAGCCCATGACGTAATCGCCATTGAGCGTTGGGCCGCGGATGGCCTTGAGCGGCGCGTCGGTGAAGGTGATGGTCTGCCCCTCGAAGCGACTGGCTTCCAGCGCGCTGCCGGTATCGGTATACGAGCGATAGTAGGCGGTAAAGGTATCGCCAGCGCGCGGAGTCAATTCAAATGGCTGAGGATCTTGCTTGCCAGCGACGCGCGGAAACCCCCAGATGCGAATGAGCTGGGCTTCGTTGCCCTGAAGCGAGAAGATGAGGCCAGCATTGATCTGCTCGCCAGTTGCCGTTGAGGTGTAGATTCCCTCAACGCCGTAAAACTCTAACCCATACTTGATCGGGCCGAGCAGCACTTCAATTGTATCGCTGCCATTGCTTAGATACCAGTTTGAGGCATCCCAGTTGAGGCGGAGGCTATACTCGCCGGCTTCCCAGTTAGGAATCTGGCTGCCGGGAGCGGCGCCGGGCGGGTAGATGAAATCGACCAGAAGAAGATCAACCGTGTCGCGCCGCTCGTTGGGAATGCCGATGAACTGGAAGACGTAAGCAATGTCACTGCCGGCCACCGTTCCGGTCAGGCTGACCGGGGCGTCAATACTGGCCTCGGAACGGTTGACCAGCAGATCGCGGATGGTCGGTCGCTGTACCGCAGCCTCGCCGGCCTGATAATAGGTGGTGAGGAAATCATTCCAGGCCGTGGCGCGGGGCAGGGGTGAGACCCGTTCGTAAGCCTCGACGTAGAGATTGGCGAGCTGCGGAAAGTAGATCGACAGACCGCCGCTGAGCCGATGGTATGAGCCGACGCCATTGGCGAGACGCGCCGCTTCGATCGTGCGGAAGAGCTGACCGGCACTGGCATTCACCGGCCCGCTGGCGCCTTGCTGCGACAGAAGCTGCAAGAAGTGGGGCAGATCAACCGCGTTAAACTCTTCGGAATAGGCTGGCGCGTAGACATTGGCAAACGCGCGCGCCTGACCGATGGCCGTGTAGCTCTGTTGCACGCTCCGTTGCAGCTCTTGGGCCAGCGCGTCGAGTTCGCGCACCATGGTATCGACACGAGTGAGATCGAAGGCCGACAGGGTCACTTCGGCAGCCATCTGACCGGCAAATGAGTCCATGTAGGTCTGGACAATCACCGGCGCAAGCGCATACCCATCCTGACCGGGATTGGCGACCAGTTCGGCCAGCCAGGCATCCCAGGCCCAGCCGCTGTTGGGTTCCAGCTCGGCTGAGGCGACCGCGACTCGTCCATACGGGGCGACCGCGTGCAAGACATCGATCTGCGCCATCAGACAGGCATCAAAGCCGATCAATTCAAACCCGCCGATGCGCGCGCGACGCAGGGCCGTCTCGAAGGCGGCGCTAATCTCTGGCAGGTTCAGCACATCACTGTCGGTATCATCGCTGGCAATGCCGAGCCACGAGGCACCGTGATCCCAGAGAATGATCGCATAGCGTTGCGCCGGATAGTTCTCGATGCCCCACACCAGAAAATCGATCAGGGTGTCCGGATCGCCCATGTTCCGTTCGCCCAGATCGATCAGCGCATTCTCCCGGGTTGGCTCCATCCCGGTCTCGACCCGAAAGCGGAGCGTGCCATCCCAGTTGCCGTAGCGGCGATCATCCCAGACTTCGACGGAGCGAATCCGATCAAACTCCACCAGAATATGCGCCTGATCGGTTGATCCAACCTGAGCCATCTCGAGAAAATCATCGATCGCGTCAGCTTCGAGATTGTTATCACCGTCCATGTAGACCAGAATTGTCCAGGCGGCGGCATTGGGCGGCGGTTCGCGGGTCGGCAGTTGCGTCGCAGTGATCGGTGGCGCGGGATCGTCTCCGCCGCCGGCGCTGATTGGTGTGGTGGCAAGCGGGTTGTCGCCGAGCCGCTGCAGGAGCAGGGTACCGCCGGCAATGGCTGCGGTCAGCGCGACACAGGCAAACAGAACGCCAACGACCAGGAAGAGGGGCAAACGACGGCGCGGCGGGGCAGCGGGCGGAGATGGGGGAATGGCGAAGGGTGGAGTGGCGGCTGGGGGCGGCGCTGGCGGGGGTTGGTAGGCAATTGGGGGCGGCGCAGCAGCAGGGAAGCCGGCAACAGGCTGGGTTGGATCGAGCGCCGCTTCTTCAAAGCGAAACACCTCGTCACCGATGACAAATGTATCGCCTGCGCGCAGCAGTTGGCGCTGGATGGGCTGGCCGTTGAGCAGGGTGCCATTTGAGCTGCCGAGATCGCTCAGCACATACGCGCCGCCTTCACGGCGAATCTCGGCATGGCGACGTGACGCGCGCTGGCTGGCAATCACAATCGTATTGTCTGGTGAACGACCAAAGGTGACCGGTATCTCACTCAGTTGGAAGACTCGCCCCGCCAATGGGCCGCTCACGGCAACCACACGCGCACTCATCGATCTGAAACTCCTTACTGAAGCGTATCAGGGCGCAGGCACAACCGCATTGTAGCACGCTCTCTGTACGTTGAACATAGGAAAAAGGTTACACCTTCTGACCGATCTCGGCAGTCATCAGATCAGATATACTCGCAATCATGTTCTATTGTCTGAGATGAGAGGAGCAGGCAATCGTGCAACGAAGTGAGTTTAGCGTCGCCTCGGCGTATACCTACGATCGGCGCAGTGTTGCGCGCTGGCTGCTTTCGCATGCTGCCCGCTACTGGCCGTTTGCGCTGGGGTTTTACCTCTGTTTTTTGACCGCATGGGCGGCATATTCTGGGGCGCAAGCTCTGATCGGGCACATCGTTGATGTCTTGAGCGGCCCGCCAGACATTGGGCTGCTGACCGGCCTGGCGCTGGCGGTGCTGGCAGTGATGGTAACCGACAGTGTCTCGGCGCTGATCGGCAGTCTCTCGGCAGAGACAGTGGCTGCGCGGGTTGAAGCCGACGTGCGGCAGGAGTTTTACGAAAGCCTGCTGGCCAAGAGCAAAGCCTTTCACGATCGCCAGCGCGCCGGTGATCTGATGGCCCGCGCAACCGACGATACCAATCTGGTTGCGAATATGTTCGTGCCCGGCACGTTGCTGATCTCAGAGACGGCGTTGGGGATTGTGGTGCCGATTGCCTTTATCTTCTTCACCGAGCCGCGGCTGGTCATCATCCCGCTGATCTTTGTGGTTGGCTACATCCTGACGGCGCGGCGCTATTTGCGGCGGCTGATGCCGGTCATACAGCAGCAGCGCGAACAATACGGCGTGATGAATGCCGGCCTGGAAGAGACGATCAGCGGGATCGAGGTGGTGAAAGCCAGCGCACGCGAGGCGATCGAGCGCTCGAAGTATCTGCGCAACGCGCAGCGTTTCCGTGATCTTTATGTGCAACAGGGCTGGATCGAGGCGCGCTATCTGCCGCTCCTGCTCTTCGGATTGGCGCTCGGCGCCCAGTTTTTCCATGCGCTCTGGCTCTACCACAGCGGTGAGGTGAGTCTGGGGCAGGTGGTGGCGGTCATCGGGTTGATGAATACGCTCCGCTTCCCGACCTTCATCTCTCTGTTTGCGTTCTCGGTCTTTCAGGCGGGGCTGGCGGGCGCGCGCCGCATTCTGACGATCATCAACGCGGAAACCGATCTGGATGAGAATCCGCAGGGGTATCGGGCGCCGTTGCGCGGCGAGATCACCTTCGAGCGGGTAAGTTTCAGCTTTGCCGATCGTCCGGGTGAGGAGCCGCATCTGGTGCTCAATGATGTCTCGTTTCACATTCCCGCCGGGCAAACGGTTGCGATTGTCGGACAGACGGGCAGCGGCAAGAGCGCGCTGACGCAGCTTGTCAATCGCACGTATGACGCTACCAGCGGTCGGGTGTTGATTGATGGGGTAGACGTTCGCGACTGGAGCCTCGATGCGCTGCGCGCGCAGATCGGGAAGATCGAACAGGATATTTTCCTCTTTTCGCGCACGATTGCCGAGAATATCGCTTTCGGGAAGCCCGGCGCGACGCAAGAGCAGATCGAAGCCGCCGCGCGCGCGGCGCAGGCCCACGAGTTTATCAGTCGCATGCCTGCCGGGTATCAGACGGTGATTGGCGAGCGCGGCGTAACGCTCTCTGGCGGTCAGCGGCAGCGAATCGCGCTGGCGCGGGCATTTCTGGCCGATCCGCGCATTCTGATCCTCGATGACAGCACCAGCGCGATCGATAGCGCGACCGAAGACGAGATTCAGCGCGCGATCCGGCAGGCTCAGCAGGGGCGTACCGTGTTGTTGATTACGCACCGACTGGCGCAGATTCGCTGGGCCGACCAGATTCTGGTACTCGATCACGGGCGGTTGGCGGCGGCTGGCACGCATGCCGAACTGCTGCGCAGCTCGCCGCACTACCGGCGAATCTTTGCCCGCTACGAATCGCAGCCCGCTTCGCCTGCGACGCCAGCGTTGCGTGAGTGATGACGCGAATGGTTGCGCGCCCGGCGCGCAGATAGAGGAGTGTTGTTGTGGGTTTTCTCTTCGATGGTCTTGATGCGGAAGGTTACGACCGCAAATATTCGGATCGCGAGCTGATTCGGCGCATTATGCGCTATTTTCGGCCCCAGGCAACCAACATGATCATCGCGGCGCTCATGATCAGCGCAACCGCACTGATCGAAGCGCTCATCCCGATCTTCATCTCGTGGAGCATCGATGAGGTACAGACAGCGACATCGCTTGACCGGATCGGGGCGCTGGCCGGCGCGCTGGCGCTGATTGCGGCGCTCTCGTGGGTGTTCAACCTGGTGCGGCAAACCCTGTCGGCGCAGGCGATTGGCAATGTCGTGCTGGCGATGCGCCGCGATGCCGCTGACGCGGTGCTGGCGCGCGATTTGAGCTTCTACGATGAATTTCCGTCGGGCAAGATTGTCAGTCGGGTCAATTCGGATACAGCAGCCTTTGCCCAGGTGATGAGCCTGACAATGGATCTGTTGAGCCGCGTGCTGCTGGTGGTGGTGCTGATCGGCTATCTGGCGACGGTGAGCTGGTCGCTCACCCTGATCCTGCTCGGTCTGGCGCCGTTGATCATCGGCGCGGCGCTGGCGTTTCGGACGATCGCGCGCCGGGTGATTACGGCCTCGCGGCGGGTGAATGCCGAGGTTAGCAACCATATCCAGGAGACGGTGAGCGGCATTGGGGTAGCGAAGACGTTCCGCCAGGAGCCGGCAGTCTACGCCGATTTTCTGGCGGTGAACCGAAAGAGCCGGCAAGTCAATCTGTACACACGCTATACCTTCAGCAGCATTTTTCCGCTCCTCAACCTGCTGGCTGCGATTGGCACCGCGCTGCTAGTGTACGTGGGCGGACAGGCCGTCTTTGCCGGCGAGCTGACGACCGGCGCCTGGTTTTTGTTCATTCAGGGTTTGCAAAGCTTCTGGTTTCCACTGACCAGCATCGCTTCGTTCTGGAGCCAGTTCCAGCTTGGTCTGGCAGCGGGGGAGCGAGTGTTTGCGCTCATCGACGCTGAACCGCGGGTGACGCAGACGGATCGGGTCGATCCCGGTCGGTTGCGCGGCGCGATCAGATTTCAACAGGTCGATTTCGCCTATAAGCCGGGCGAGCCGGTGTTGCGGCAGTTTAACCTGGCGATTGAACCGGGTGAACGGGTGGCGCTGGTCGGCCACACCGGATCGGGGAAGAGCAGCATTGCCAAGCTGATCGCGCGCTTCTACGAGTTTCAGGGCGGCCAGATCCTGATTGACGGTTACGACATCCGCGCGCTCGATCTGGCTGCCTACCGCAGTCAGCTCGGCATGGTAACGCAAACCCCCTTTCTGTTTGATGGAACGGTTCGTGACAACATTCGTTACGGCAAACCGGAAGCGAGCGATGATGAGGTATTGGCGGCAGCGCAACGAGTCGGACACGGCGACTGGCTGGCGACGTTACCGGCTGGTCTCGATACTCCGGTTGGCGAGCGAGGCAGCAGTCTGAGCATGGGGCAACGCCAACTGGTGGCGCTGGCGCGGGTGTTGCTGCAAGATCCGGCCATTCTCATTCTCGATGAGGCGACGGCCAGCGTCGATCCGCTCACCGAGGCGCTCATACAGGAAGGTCTCGACGAGGCGATGCGTGGGCGAACAGCGCTCATTATCGCGCACCGGCTCAGCACCGTGCGTGAGGCCGATCGGATCATCGTGCTGAAGCGGGGCGAGATTCTCGAACAGGGCACCCACGAGGCACTACTGGCCGCAGGCGGCCACTACGCCGAACTCTACAACACCTATTTTCGTCACCAGAGTCTGGAGTACATCGAGGCGGCAGGACGGAGCGGGTAGGCGGGGCAGGGTGGGACTTTCGCTTACCCCTACCCTCCAGCTCCTCTCCCGCATTGCGGGAGAGGAGCCGGGTCGCAGCGCTATTCAATGACCACGCGCTCCTGCAACGATTGCAGTGTCCACTGGCCGGCGCGGATCGCCTGAATCGCCTGCACTGCGGCGGCAGCGCCTGACAGGGTGGTCAAGGTCGGCACGCCGTAGACAATGGCTGCGCGCCGGATGGCGCCTTCGTCGAAGAAACTGGCCTTGCCCAGCGGCGTATTCACGATCAACGCAATCTCGCCGTTCTTGATATAGTCAACCGCATTCGGACGGCCTTCATTGACCTTGTAGATTGGGGTTACATTCAGGCCGTGCTGCTGGAGATACGCGGCAGTGCCGCTGGTCGCCAGCAGGTTGAAGCCCAGCGCGGCCAGATCGCGGGCGATGGGCAAGAGGGTCGCTTTGTCGCGGTCGTTGACGCTCAGGAAGGCATTCCCGCTGGTGGGCAAATGGCTGCCGCAGGCGGCCTGGGCCTTGGCAAACGCCTCGCCGAACGTCGCGCCGCTGCCCATGCCTTCGCCGGTTGATTTCATCTCAGGGCCGAGCAGGGTATCAACGCCGCTAAAGCGTGACCACGGCAACACCACCTCTTTAACGTGGAAGCGCTGCTCGCCAGCCACATCGCGGCGATAGCGCGGCGGATTGAGCAGCGCCGGATGCGTGACCTGAACCCGCTCGCCATGAAGCTGCAACCGGCCGCCGGCGGCGCACTGCACCGCCAGTTGCGCCCACGGGATACCGGTCGCTTTGGCGACGAATGGCACCGTGCGTGACGCGCGCGGGTTGACCTCCAGCACGTACACCACACCATCTTTCATGGCGTACTGGATATTCATCAGGCCCACGACACCCAGCGCGCGCGCCAACTGTTCGGTATAGCGGCGCATGGTCTCGACATGCTCAGGGGCGACCATGTAGGTTGGAATGACGCAGGCGCTATCGCCGGAATGAACGCCGGCCAGTTCGATCTGTTCCATGATTCCGGCGATCACCACCGTATCGCCGTCGCAAACGGCATCAACATCCATCTCGAAGGCGTCTTCGAGGAAGCGATCGATCAGCACCGGGTGCTCTGGCGATGCGGCGACCGCTTCACGCATATACCGCTCGAGCGCGGCATCGTCGTAAACGATGGCCATTGCGCGCCCGCCCAGAACGTAACTTGGCCGCACCACCACCGGGTAGCCAATGCGGCGGGCAACCGCAAGCGCCTCTTCCCACGAGGTGGCGCTGCCGTGTTCGGGGGCCGGAATGTTCAACTCTTTCAACAACGCGCCGAAGCGATCGCGGTCTTCGGCCAGATCGATCGCTTCCGGCGCCGTGCCCCAGATCGGCGCCCCAAGCGCTTCCAGCGCCTGCGCCAGCTTGAGCGGAGTCTGGCCGCCGAACTGAATGATCACGCCGTCGGGCCGTTCGGCATCGACCACATTCAAGACATCTTCAAGGGTCAACGGCTCGAAGTAGAGCCGGTCGGCGGTGTCGTAATCGGTCGAGACGGTTTCCGGGTTGCAGTTGACCATAATCGTCTCGTAGCCGAGCGCGCGCAGGCCGAAGACGGCGTGGGTGCAGCAGTAGTCGAACTCGATTCCCTGACCGATGCGGTTAGGGCCAGAACCAAGAATGATCACCTTTTTGCGGTCGGTTGGCTCGGCCTCATCTTCGCTCTCATACGATGAGTAGAGGTAGGGGGTGAAGGCGGGAAACTCGGCGGCGCAGGTATCGACGCGGTGATAGGTGGGGCGGATGCCGAGGGCAAGGCGACGGTTGCGCACAGCCAGCTCGGCAGACCAGCGCTGCGGGCCGGCGGGCACGCGCAGCAGATGGGCGAGTTGCGCGTCGCTGAAGCCCATGCGCTTGGCCTGGCGCAGCAGATCGGGCGGGATGGTGTGGAGGTCGAAGGCGCGCAGCCGACCTTCAAGGTTGACGATCTGCTCGAGCTGGTGAATGAACCAGGGATCGATCCTGGTGAGGGAGCTGATCTGTTCCACCGACATGCCGCTTTGCAGCGCATAGCGGATGTAGAACATGCGATCGGGGTTCGGGGTGATCAGGCGCTCGCGCAACCGCTCTGGTTCGATCTGATCGCGGCCATCGGCGCCCCAGCCGGCGCGCCCCTGCTCGAGCGAACGCCATGCCTTCTGGAACGCTTCAGCAAATGTGCGTCCGATGGCCATCACCTCGCCGACCGATTTCATCGAGGTGGTCAGGGTGGGGTCGGCCTGAGGGAACTTCTCGAATGTAAAGCGTGGAATCTTCACCACCACGTAATCAAGGGTCGGCTCAAACGACGCCGGCGTTTCGCGGGTAATATCGTTGGGCAATTCATCGAGGGTATACCCCACGGCCAGCTTGGCCGCGATCTTGGCGATCGGGAAGCCGGTGGCTTTCGAGGCCAGCGCCGACGAGCGCGAGACGCGCGGATTCATCTCGATCACGTAGATGCGACCATCGACCGGCGAAACGGCAAACTGCACATTCGATCCGCCCGTCTCAACCCCGACGGCGCGCAGCACTGCCAGCCCCATATCGCGCATTCGCTGGTACTCGCGGTCGGTGAGGGTCATAGCCGGCGCAACGGTGATACTATCGCCGGTATGCACGCCCATGGGGTCGATATTCTCGATCGAACAGATGATGACGCCGTTATCGTTGCGGTCGCGCATCACCTCCAGCTCGAACTCTTTCCAGCCGAGCACGCTCTCTTCGATCAAGACCTGTGACACCGGCGACGCATCGAGACCGCGTTCGACGATGGCGCGGAACTCCTCCATGTTGTAAGCGATACCGCCGCCCTCGCCGCCGAGCGTAAACGAGGGGCGAATGATGGCGGGAAAGCCGGTCTGGGCGACAATGGTCAGCGCTTCGGCCAGGGTGGTAGCAGTGCCGGAACGGGGCACCTGGAGGCCGATTTCGAGCATCTTGTCTTTGAAACGCTGGCGATCTTCGGCGATGCGGACAGCCTCAACCGAGGCGCCGATCAGCTCGACCTGATACTTTTCCAGCACGCCGGCTTCGTGCAAGGCCACCGCCAGATTGAGCGCCGTCTGGCCGCCGACCGTCGGCAGAATGGCATCGGGGCGCTCGCGGGCAATGATACGCTCGAGGCTGGGAACGGTTAGCGGTTCGATGTAGGTCGCATCCGCCAGACCGGGATCGGTCATAATGGTGGCCGGATTCGAGTTGACCAGCACTACCCGGTACCCTTCTTCGCGGAGGGCCTTGCAGGCCTGCGTGCCGGAATAGTCGAATTCGCAGGCCTGGCCGATCACGATGGGGCCAGAGCCAAGAATGAGGATCGTATGTAAATCGGTGCGCTTCGGCATCTTCTCAGGCTCCTGTGGGGCAGAGCAAACGAGCGCGCTCTGCACAGCGCTGCCTGATTATACATCAGCGGTGAGGCAAACATTGCACTCGTCGGCGGTTGCCGGGCAGGGTGTTGCAGGCAGGGGTGGGAGCTTGCTGATCTGGTTCATCGTGGCAGGCGGCGAGGCAATTGCTGGCTTTGGCAAGAAAAAAGATTGGAATACGAATGATCCGGCAGGGCGCGCGCTGTGGTTGCCGATCCGTCGGGGCGAATGATGTTTCACCCCGCCTATCAAAACAGCACTGTCTGGCCGAGACGCCTTTGCGCGAACGTCGATGACGGCCACGCGCCGATCCGCCTGCGCGCGAATGTGTATGCGTCCAGCCGATCAGCAGCAGCGCGAACTGATTCGGGTACAATAGAGGCAAGGACAAGCAGGAGAAGGGCTGTGACCGTTGAGCTTGTGCGCGGAATGCGCGATGTCGCCCCTGCCGAATACGCCGCGATCCGGCGCGCGCAGGATATTCTCGAGCGAACGATCGCCAGCTTTGGCTACCAGATGCTCGATCTGCCGATCATCGAGCATCGCGAACTCTATCTGCGGAAGCTGGGTGAAGACCTGGTCGGCAAAGTGTACGAGTTCAGTTTTGGCGGGCGCGATCTGGCGCTCCGGCCAGAGTGGACGGCCTCGGTGCTGCGGGCATACGTCGCCGGCATGCAGGATCAGCCGCTCCCGCTGCGCCTGAGCTATGCTGGCCCGGTCTTTCGTTACGAGCGCCCGCAACGCCACACCTATCGCCAGTTCACCCAGGTCGGCGGCGAGATCATCGGCGGCCTGCCGCCGCGCGCCGATGCCGAAGTGATCGCGCTGGCCTGCGCTGGCCTGAATGCGGTGGGGGTTGATGATTATACCGTTCGCATCGGCCATATTGGGCTGGCTCGCGAACTGCTGGCGCGCTTTGCGCTGCCCGAGCGGACGCGCGGCTTGCTGATCTGGAATCTCGAACGGCTGCGCGATCATGGGATTGAGTCGGTGCGCGAGCGGGTGCTGGCCAGTCTGGGCACGCCGCCGGAGGGTCTGGATCTGCCGCCGGGCCTCGATGACGCGCAGGCGGCGCTCTGGCTGGAACGGGTGCTGGCAGCGATGCGCATCGATCTGCGCACCGGCACGCGCAGTCCGGCGGAGGTCATCCAGCGTCTGCTGCGCACGTTGCGCCGGGCCGATGAACAGCCCCTGGTCGAAGCGGCGCTGGCCCAACTGGTGCGGCTGGCGGCTATCAGCGGCTCGCCAGCTTGTGCGTTGCCGGCTTTATCTGAGCTGCTGGGCGCCGACTCAGCCGCCTTCCGCGAATTGCAAGACATCCTGGCGCTGCTGGCAGCCCACGGTGTGCCAACCGAGCGCCTGATCATTGATGGCGCGCTGGGGCGCGGTCTCCATTACTACACCGGCCTGATCTTCGAGATCTACGATGGCGACGGCAATCAGCTCTGCGGCGGGGGGCGCTACGACGATCTGGTAAGCGCGTTGGGAGCGCGGCAATCGACGCCGGCTGCCGGTTTCGCTTATGGTCTGGAGCGGGTCGCTGCCGCAGCGCCGCCGCTTGAAACAGCGCCGCCGCCGACAGTGGTTGTGGTTGCGGTGAGCGATGCCGACTATCCGTATGCGCTCCAGGTGGCGCAACGGCTGCGCGCGCGCGGGCAGACCGTGGTGGTTGACGCGCGGGGGCGCAGTGTCAAAGATAATCTGCGCGATGCCACTCGACGCGGCTGCGCAGCGGTCGTCATTGTGGGCGCAGACGAACGCGCCGGCGAGTATGTGATCTGGCGTGATCTGAATGAACGCACCGAACGGCGCATTGCGCTGGCGGCGCTGGGGGACGTGGTATGAGTCAGGTGTCGCCGCGCTGGGCGAAAGCTGTCGAATTGACGCCTGCGCGACAGGCGCAGGTGCTGGCGGCGCATCCGGTCTGCTGGCAGGCGTGGGCCAGCCTGACAGCGCCTGTGCCTCATCTGCCTGTCGGCGCGCGCGGCTTGATCGCCGAGGCGGTTGCAGAACGGAGCGCCCACCGGGTCGGCGGCCTGATCTATCCCCTGCTCTGGCGTGACGAACAGTGCGATCTCGCCGGCTTCCGCCAGCAACTGCTGGCGCGCCTGGCATGGGCTGCGTCGCAACAGTGCGCCCTGGCCGTCATCGTTGGCCTGCCGACGACACCGGCTGACGATCTGGCGCTGATTGAGATTGCGGAAACCGTGATGCGCCAGTCCAATCTCCTGATCCTGGCGCTGTCGCCGCTAGAGCTGGTCGATGCGACTATGCACGATCAGGGCGGCCTGTGGGAAACCTCGATGACGCTGGCGCTCCGGCCTGATCTGGTTGATCTGAATGACATCGCAGCCAGTATGGCGCAGAACGTGCGCGATGTGGCTAGCCCATCGCTTGGGCAGCAGGCGTTCACGCTGGCCAGCGAACGGCTCAGCGTGGCCGCGCGTGATCTGCTCGCGCATCGCAATGTTACCGCCCTGACTGCTCTGTATCAGCAGCGCCGCCTGCGCTATCAATCGCTAATGCCATGAAACTGCGGTTTGCCATTCCCTCAAAAGGTTCGGGCTACGACGCCACCATCGCCTTGCTCGAAAGTTGCGGTTTGCGGATTACCCGCGCCAATCCGCGCCAGTATACGGCAGTGTTGCGAGGTCTGCCCGACACCGAGGTACTCTTGCATCGGCCTGCCGACATCGTCCAGAAAGTGGCTGAAGGCGCGATCGATATTGGCGTCACCGGCTACGATCTGCTCGCCGAGCTGCGCGGCGATGACGACGACGATGTGGTGACGATCATCGACGATCTGGGATTCTGGCGGGTAGAGCTGGTCTTTGCCGTGCCGCAGAGCTGGATCGATGTCAATTCGTGGGCCGATCTGGCCGATCTGGCGGTTGAATTTCAGGCGCGCGGTCGTCGCCTGCGCATCGCCACCAAATACCCGAACACCGTGCGCCGCTTCTGCTACACCCACGGCATCAACGTCTTCGAGCTGATCGAGTCGCAGGGAGCAACCGAGGCAGCGCCGGGTCTGGGCTACGCCGACATTATCGCCGATATTACCGAGACGGGCACCGCCATCCGCGAAAATCAGTTAAAGATTGTCGGCGGGCCGATCATGCGCTCGCAGGCAATCTTGATCGGATCGCGCCGCTCGCTGCGCGGTCAGCGCGAGCGCCTCGAACTGGTGCGCCAGCTCTGCGAGCTGATCGAAGCCCGGCGGCGCGGGCGATTGTTCTACTCGCTCACTGCCAATGTGCCCGGCGCATCGGTGGCTGAAGTCGGACAGAAAGTCACGGCTCGCCATGAACTGGCCGGATTACAGGGGCCAACCATTGCGCCGGTCTGGAGCAAATTTGCCAGCGATAGCGGCTGGTATGCGGTCAATGTGGTGGTGCCGCAAGAGGAACTCTTGCCGGCGATCGATTATCTGCGCAGTATCGGCGCGAGCAGCGTTTCTACGGTGCAGGTGCAACACGTCTTTCGAGCGGAAAGCGAGGCGTTCACGCGACTCTGCGCGCGTCTCGGCGAGGAGCGAGTATGACAGAGTATAGCGCAGCCGGGGTTGACATTGCCGCCGCCACGCGGGCCAAGGAGTTGATGGCGGCAGCAGTGCGCAGCACTCACGGGCCGGCAGTGCTGGCCGGTATGGGAGCGTTTGGCGGGTGTTTCGATGCGACGCTGGCGCTGGCGGGCCTGACTGAGCCGGTGCTGGTGAGTAGCACTGATGGGGTGGGCACCAAGACGCTGGTGGCAGCGGCGCTGAATCGATACGATACGGTTGGTCAGGATCTCGTCAATCACGCGGTCAACGACATTCTGGTGCAGGGCGCGCGTCCGCTCTTCTTTCTTGACTACATCGCCGTATCGCGGCTCGAACCGGCGCAGGCGGCAGCGATTGTGACCGGCGTGGCCGAGGCCTGCCGCGCTGTCGGGTGCGCGCTGATCGGCGGTGAAACTGCCGAGATGCCCGATGTCTATGCGCCGGGCGCCTTCGATCTGGCCGGCACGATTGTCGGTGTGGTCGAGCGGGCGGCGATGTTGCCGCGGCCAGATGTCGCGCCGGGCGACGCGATCCTGGCGCTGCCCAGCACCGGCCTGCATACCAACGGCTATTCGCTGGCTCGCCGGATTGTCGCCCAGCAATTCGCCGATGAAGGGTATCAGGCTCGCCCCGCCATTCTCGGCGGCGCCACCATCGGTGAGGCGCTGCTGGCCGTGCATCGCTGCTATCTGGCCGAAGTCACCGCGCTGCGCGCTGCCGTCCCGGTCAAAGCGCTCTGCCACATCACCGGCGGCGGGATCTACGACAATCTGCCGCGGGTGTTGCCCGCCGGTGTCGGCGCAGCGATCGTTCGCGGGCGCTGGCCGGTTCCCCCCATCTGCCAGTTGCTGGTAGCGGTAGGGCAACTCGCCGAACGCGAAGCGTACCACGCGCTCAACATGGGGCTGGGGATGCTGATCATCGTGCCGGCAGAAGAGGTGGTCACTGCGCAGACGATTGTGCCGGAAGCGCACCTGGTGGGGCGAGTGACCAACACGCCGGGCGTGTATCTGGTTGATGCCTGAAGGAGGCCGCTATGGAACTCGGTCATGTGCTGGCCGAAGGGAAGACGAAGATCGTCTATGCCCATCCTGACGATCCTGATCTGGCGATCCTGCGCCATAAAGATGGGATCACTGCGGGCGATGGCGCTCGGCGCAGCGTGATTGAGGGGAAGGGCGCGCTGGCCGGGCAAACGACTGCCAACGTGTTCAGATTGCTCAACCAGGCTGGCATTGCCACACACTTCGTGGCCGCGCCTGAGCCGACGCTGACGGTCGTGCGACGCTGCGCGATGATCCCGCTCGAAGTGGTGATGCGGCGATTGCCGGCTGGATCATATCTGCGCCGCCACCCAGAAGCTGTCGGGCAGCGGTTTGATCCGCCGTTGGTCGAATTTTTCCTCAAAGATGATGCCCGTCACGATCCGCAGATTACGCCGGCAGAGATTGTCGCGCAGGGGCTGGCCAGCCCGGCTGAAGTGGAGCAGATGACGACTACTGGCCGCAGCGTCTTCCTCACCCTTGAGACGGCATGGGCAACACTTGACGTAACGCTCGTCGATCTCAAGATCGAATTCGGTCGCGCTGGTGATGGCACGCTGTTGGTCGCCGACGTGATCGACAACGACTCGTGGCGGATCTGGCCGGGCGGAGATCCAAACCGCATGCTCGACAAGCAGGTCTACCGGAATGCGCAGGTGGTCGATGATGCGCTGCTGGCAATGGTGCGCGAGCGTTATGCGCTGGTGGCTGAACTGACAGCGCGCTGGGTCGGCGAATCGGCGTTGTAGCGCGCGAGGTAAGGCGGCGGCGGCGATCATCGTCTGGACATCACGGATCGAGCGTGCTATAGTCAGAGGTACACGTACCTGATACCGTAACCGGCATGCAAGAGGTGATCATTCCATTCCATCTGGCGATCGGGGCGCGCGCGCCGCAGGGGTATCCGCTGCGCGCCCTGTGTGGTGGGTGCGAGGCGGAAGCAATCTTCCCGCCGCCGGTGCTGTCGTTGCCGGCAGACGAGCTGGGGGCGCATCTCGGTGAATTGCTCTTCCCGCCGCCAATCCGGCAATTGCTGATTGACACGGCGCGTGAGGTGGCTGACCATGGCGGGCGGATCCAACTGCGGCTGTCGATTGCCGCGCCAGAGTTAACCACTGTGCCGTGGGAATGGGTGACGCTACGCGGTCGGGAACAATCCTGGCAACCGGCCATCCGCGATGATTATGCCCTGGTGCGCGTGAGCGCGCAACCGCCGCGACCGCTGCCGCCCCGGCGGGTGTCGGGGCCGTTGCGGGTCTTGATCGCAGTGGCGCGCGGCCATGATGCAGCCGCCGATGCGTTAGGGCTGTCACTGGCGGAAACTGTGCGCAATGGCGGTCTGGTCGTGGATCGGTTGCGCGAGGCGACAGTTGATGATATTGTGGCCGAACTGGCGGCTGAGCCGCGCCACATTCTGCACCTGATCGGCGATCTGGAACAGCCGCCGCGCCAGTCGCCGCGCCTGCGCATGAGCAGCGCAGTCACGGGGCGCGAGCTGGCTGAATTGCTGTTGCAGATCGACGATCTGCGCCTGCTGACCATCGCTGGCGGGCCGGCGTCGGCCTGTGCCACGCTGGCGGCTGAACTGCACGAGCGCGATGGGCGCGCCGTCGCCGCGTTGCCCGGTCTCAGCATCAGCGCGCAGGCGAGCTGGAGCGCAGCCTGTTATCGCGCGCTGGCTGATGGTGAGCCGGTCGATCTGGCGATGACGGCAGGGCGCAGCGCTCTCGCTGCGTTGCGCGAGACGTGGGGCGGACCGCAACTGTATCTTGCGCCGGGCGGCGAACAGCTCTTTCGACCCGGCGAACCGCCAATCGCTCCTGCGCCCCCGGAAGCCGTTCGTCCGTTGCGACCGCCAACCGCGCCGCAGCGCTGGCCGCGTTTTGTGCTAACCGCAACCAGTGTTGGATCTCCAACGCGGCGCATTCAGGAGTTGACCCGCCAGTTCCGATTTAGCCCGCAACTGGTCGCGCTGATCGTGGCCAGCCTGGTGCTGATTGTGCTGGTCAGCCAGGTGATCGAATTGCCGGGCAGCGCGCTCGCGCCCACGCCAGCAGTCACGGCTACGCCGCCGCTCCTGCTCGATCCAGTGCGTATCCCGGTGCCAACCCTCTTGCCGACGCCGTCGCCGTGACAGTTGATCTACCGGTAGAAAGAAACTGCGATGACCATTCCGCTCGACGCTGCTTATGCCGATCAGCTCGATGCTGCCGATGATCTGGCAGCGCTGCGCAGTGCTTTTGTCATCGACGAGCCTGATCTGATCTATCTCGATGGCAATTCGCTCGGGCGCTTGCCGCGCGCAGCAGTCGATCTGGCCAGTGATCTGGTGCGCCGCCAGTGGGGAACCCGTCTGATTCGAGGCTGGAATGAGGGGTGGTTTGAGCTGCCAGAGCGAATCGGCGGCAAGATTGCGCGTCTGATCGGCGCCCAACCTGATGAAGTGATTGTGGCCGATAGCACGTCGGTCAATCTGTTCAAGCTGGTGATTGCCGCCCTGCGCGCGCGGCCCGGTCGAGAGCGGATCATCAGCGACGATCTCAACTTTCCCTCCGATCTCTACATCATCCAGGGGGCGGTTGATCTGCTGGGGAAGGGGCACGAGATTGCGATCGCCTACGCCGCCGATGGCATTCACGGCCCGGTCGAGGCTATTTTGGGCCTGCTCGATCGCCACACGGCCCTGCTCACCCTGTCGCACGTCGCCTTCAAGAGCGGCTTTCTCTACGACATGAAGGCGCTGACGGCGGCGGCTCATGCGGTCGGCGCGTTGACCCTCTGGGATCTGAGCCATTCGGTGGGCGCAGTGCCGATCGATCTCAACGAGAGCGATGTCGACCTGGCCGTCGGTTGTTGCTACAAGTATCTCAACGGTGGGCCGGGCGCGCCTGCCTTCCTCTACATTCGGCGTGATTTGCAGGAACAACTCGTCAATGCGATTGCCGGCTGGATGGGCCAGCGCGATCCGTTCAACTTCGACCTCGACTATACTCCGGCTCCTGGTCTGCGCCGCTTTCTCACCGGCACGCCGCCGATTCTGTCGCTGGCCATGATCGAACCGGGCGTCGATCTGATCCTGGCCGCCGGGGTTGATCGATTGCGGGCGAAATCGGTGGCTCAGAGCGAGTATCTGATCGCGCTCTGGCAAGAACGGCTGGCGCCGCTGGGGTATACGCTCAACTCGCCCCGCGATGCCGGTCGGCGCGGATCGCATGTCGCCCTTGGCCATCCCGAAGGGCTGGGGATCGATCTGGCGCTGATCAATGAGTTGAACGTGCTGCCCGATTTTCGCGCGCCCGATAACATTCGCCTCGGCATTGCGCCGCTGTACACCAGTTTTCGCGATCTGCACACAGCAGTTGAGCGACTGGCGCAGGCCGTGACGGAACAGCGCTACCTCAAATACAACGCAGCGCGTCCGCCGGTGACCTAAGCGCAGACGGCGCTCATAGTTCCAGCCCGCGGTGCAGCCCAACCAGATGAACAACGCGCCGGATAGCCAGCAGTGCGCCAGCGACGTAGGGCTGCGCGCTGGCGCCGGCATCGTGGCGGATGGTCAGCCGTTCATCGGGTGCGCCAAAGATGATCTCCAGCCCGATGGTGTAGCCCGGCAAGCGGATCGAATGCACCTGCGTGCCATTCAACGACGCGCCCCGACTGGCCGTCAGTCCCTGGGTCTGATCAAGTGGCACTGTCATCGCGCTGGCCCGGATCCGTCCCAGGCGCGCGGCCAGCTCGCGGGCGGTGCCGCTTGGCGCATCGGGTTTGGCGTCGTGGGCGTAGTCGATAATTTCCCACTGGTCGAGGTAGCGCGCCGCCAGCTCGGCAAACTTCTGCAACAACACCGCCGTCAGGGAAAAATTGCCGACGGCCAGCGCGCCGCGTCTCTGCGTTTCGGCAACAGCCGCGATCTCGGCGTAATCATCATCGCTCAGGCCGGACGTGCCGATCACGACGTGGCAGCCATGGGCGAGGGCGGTGAGCGCGTTCGCTTTGGCAATTGCCGGTTTGGTGTACTCGAAGAAGACATCGCACGGATGGGCCAGCGCCTCTGCCGCAGTAGCGTAGACCGGGCAGGCGAGACGCGGTTCGGCCAGCGCTTCGGCTAACTGTTGCCCGGCAAAGCGGCGCGAGACGGCAGCCGTCAGTGTAATGTCGTCGGTGGCGGCGATGGCGCGGGCCAGCGCCGAACCGGCCCAACCGGTGGCGCCGGCCAGGCATACCCGGATCGGCGGGTTCAGCGGCAATTGATTGGTGGTGGAAGGTTGATCAGACATGGCAATGCTCAGCGCGCGAATGATCTGGCGATCAACTGATATCCTGGCGGCGAGGACGGTCGAAGATGTTGCAATCGCATTCCCTTACGAGATAATCCCATCAAGCAGATGGCCCATGCGCAATTGTTTGGTCAGTAGATACGGCGCGCTGTAGGCATTGGCGGGCGCCTGCAACGGCACCCGTTCGCGCACGACAATCCCGTAACGTTGCAGGCTGTCGATCTTGGTCGGGTTGTTGGTCAGCAGGCGCACTTCGCGCGCGCCGAGATCGCGCAGCATCGCCGCTGCTACGCTGTAGTCGCGCATATCGTCGGGTAGACCGAGCGCGCGGTTGGCATCGACTGTGTCAAGCCCTTGTTGCTGGAGCGCGTAGGCCCTGATTTTGTTCACCAGCCCGATCCCGCGCCCTTCCTGGCGCAGGTAGAGCAACACCCCCCGCCCTTCCTGCTGAATGGCAGTGAGCGCGGCGGCCAGTTGCTCGCCGCAATCGCACCGATGCGAGCCAAAAATATCGCCGGTCAGGCATTCGGAATGGAGTCGCGTCAGCACCGGCGCGGTCTCATCAATCGTCCCGCATGTCAGCGCCACCTGCTCCTTCTGGTCATCATCCAGATAGATCACAATTTGAAAGTGACCGAACCTGGTCGGCAGATCGGCCATTGCCGCGCGAGTAATCGAAGGCAGGCGAAACAATTTGGTCATCGCTGTCATAGATTTGCCTCAGGATCTTCGGAAGAGCGGAAGGGAATCGGAGCGCTGGTCAGGTCCGGGCGGGCCAGCGCCAGCGTGGTGATCAGCCATGCCCCGGTCAGCAAGAGGCCGCTGCCGAGGTAGGGGGCATCAGCGCCGATGCGATCGAACACGAAGCCGAAACTGACCGGACCGATAAGCAGCGCGAAGCTGATCAGGGCCTGCATGCCGCCGAGCACCGCGCCCTGCTCACCGCCGGCGCGTTGCGTGATGAGGCTGGTGATGGCGGGTACGGCCAGCCCCATGCCGCAGGCGAGCGACGCCGCCAGCGGGAAGAGTGTCCACGCCGTGTTCTGCGCCAGGCTGATCAGACCGAACGCCAGCGCCATTAGTCCCAGGCCGCCAATTGCCAGCCCCTGCTCGCCCACCAGCGGTTGCAAGCGTCCGAGCAGCATGCTCTGAGCGAAGGCGGCGCACAGGCCGACGAAGGCGAACAGCGCTGCATTCTGTTCTGGCCCCCAGCCAAAGCGGGTCAACGTGAAGAGGGCGACATTGCTCTGCAACCCGGCAAAGGCAACGTTGAGCAGGAACACCGCGATCAGCAACGGTCGCGCCGACGGCAGGCGCAGCGCGCCCACGATAGGCGCGATGATGCGCGGCGCGCGCAGAGGCGCGTTTCGGCGCTGGCCAGGCGGCAATGACTCGGGCAAGGCAACGGCGGCGTAGATTGCATTGAGCAGGGCAATCGCTGAGGCCAGCAACGGCGGGACGGCCAGACCATAACGGCTGAGCAGGCCGCCCATGACCGCGCCGCCGATCAGGCCCAGGCCAAAGGCCGCGCCCAGCAACCCCAAGCCGCGCGCCCGTTCCGCCGGTGTGGTTACGTCGGTGATGTAGGCCTGCGCCACTGGCATGCTCGACCCGGCAGCGCCGCTGAGGGCAATGGCGACGGCCAGCGACGGCAATGACCAGGCCAGCCCCATGCCGGCATAGGCCAGCGCCGAACCGAACAGGCAGAGCAGCAGCACCGGACGGCGACCGATCCGATCGGAAAGCGCGCCGAGGATGGGCGCGACCAGCAATTGCATGCCGGCGTACAGCGAGCCGAGCAGGCCGACGGTGGTGGCGTCTCCTGACCATGCCTGCACGATGAAGGGCAGCAATGGCATGATCAGGCCATAACCGAGCATATCGACCAATACCGAACCGGCAACGATGAAGCGATGGCGCGATGATGGCATAAATCGTCTCATGAACTCCTACGGGCGCGCAACATTAATCTGCGCGCAGCCTGCGCCACTGCTGCGCGCAAACCGGTCTCGGCCACCAGCGGCTCGGCAAACTGCACCCGCACCGGTGTGGTTGCCAGATGAGGCCATAACACCTGCAGAATAGCCGCCAGCCATTGTTGAGCGTCGGGATGGCGACGCAATCGGGTGAGCGGGTGGCGCAGCGCTGCTGGTGACTGCACATCGCTAACGATGACTGGCACGACTGGCACACCCGGCGCCAGACGGGCAAAGAGGTCGAGGCTGTCTGACCAGCCTTCCAGGCTGGCGAGAGCGCTGGGATCGCGCGCCGGGTCTGGCTCGATCCGGCCAGCCGGGTAGGTGAGCACGGCGCCGCCTTCGCGCAGATGACGCACTGCCGTCCGCATGGCAGCCATGCGCGCGTTCGGCGTATTGCCAACCGGGATAATTGCAGCCGCAGTGTTGGGCAGCGCGCGAATCAGCGGGCGGGCGATGGCAATCACCTTGAGGTCGGTGCGGCCCAGCGCCGTCAGCAGCGCTGCCGCATCGAGCAGGCCGGGATGGTTGGAGACCACCAGCAATGGCCCGCGCGCCGGCGGACGCGGCCCTTCAATCCGCAAGCCGGGCGCAAACTGAGCGCAAATCCACGCCCCGCCGGCAACCAGTCCTGCCGCGCCAACCACTTCGTCGAACGCGAGCAGTTGGCGGGCGAAACGCCGGGCAGGAAGGCGGGATGCCACGGCAGCGATACCGCCCAGCCACGACTGCGACGCCAGGCCAAAACCGCGCAGCATATCGGCAGTGTTCAGCCAGATCAGATCGGCCAGAGCGTCGGCGCTGGCCGATTTCACCAGCTCGCGAGTCGTAGGTTGGAACGGGATCGTTTCAACTGCCATAACAACAGAAAGCGAACCGATCAAGAGCGATCGGTAGCGATAGGGGTCAACATCTACATCGATCTGAAGCCTGTGAACTGTATTGTTATCATACCACTACTTCAACCAAAACCGCAGTACAATACAGATGTACTCTTCCCTAGCAAAGGAGGACGGTCATGGCGACGATCATCATCAACGATGTCGAGATGGAAGCCCGGCCCGGCGAACGGATTCTCGACGTTGCTCGTCGCAACAGCGCGCATATCGGGTTTGTCTGCAACGGCGTTGGTTTCTGCCAGACGTGCAAGGTGCGCGTGCTGGCCGGGAGCGAATTTCTCAGCCCGCCCAATGACCGTGAGAAGAACTGGCTTCCAGATGAGCGGATCGCCGAGGGATGGCGTTTGGGTTGTCAGGCTTCGGTGCGCGGCAAAGGGCCGATCGCTGTCCTCACCGCTGCCGAAGAGCTGCGCCGACAGACCTTCGCTGTGCTCAATCCTCCGCCCGGCACCAGCCTCGCCAGCAACCTGAGCACGTTGATCGCAAATGTCAATCAGCAAAACATCGATCAAGTCGCCCGTTATCCCTGGAATATGCTCAATTCCGTGGCCACGATTGGCCTGGGGCGTCTGCTCAATCCGTGGCAGTCGATGGAGAGCTTCAGCCAGTGGTTGACTGATATTGGCAAGGTGGTTGAGAAGACGCTCAGCGCGCCCGCGCCGGCTCCGGCCAGCGATCCGCTCGATCGGGTGCGCGCTGCCGCTGCCGAGGTGCGTCGCGAACAGCGCGCGGCCAGCGAATAGGCGTTGACGATGCCACGCCGCGCCTGTGACCGGTCGGGCGCCACTGATGTCATTGCGAGCCGCGCGGAGCGCGGCGTGGCAATCCCGTGCCCATAGCGACTGGATCGCGCTCACGATGCCTGCCGCGCTGAGGCGCCCGCGGCGATGACCTCCCTTTCATGCCAGCTTTAGGTGTCCAATCATCTCTGCCAAAGCAACCGAATACCCGCATTATGCTCTCCGTACCGGGGCGCGCGTGGCTGCCCGATCCGTTCCAGGGGAGTTCCCGTTCTGATATGCGCGCGGCGCTTCCCGCGCTCCCGCGCCATCCTTCCGCCTGGGCAGGAGCGCGTGGCGCCGTTCCGATTCATGTCAGTGCGAGGGCGCGTCAGCGCCCGCAGCAACCCCCCGCGTCGGTGGGAGTCGTGCCTCAGCGCCCGCTTTTGCTCTCCCAGCGGGAGTGAGGGCGAGCAGGAGATGACCAGGCCGCCATACCGGTCATACCAGCGTTCGGTGCGCTCTCCATGCTGCCCCAGCAACCGCTCTTCGGAGCGCTCCCGCCGCATCGTTCGCCCAGAGGCAGGGTGTGCGTGGCTGACTAATGTGACTATCTATCTAAAGTTGGTATCATTGGTGGCCGCGAGGAAAGGACAGTGCGCGCGAGTTTGTGCTCTCTATCAGCCTGACCCTGGCGGTTTCGTGTCTCTGTGACGGAATTATTACCCGATCGCTGGTTGGGGCAAAAACATCTTCCCCTGATGACTGCCGGAACGGGCATGCTGCAAGCGAATATGAAACGGTCGCAACCTGGAGTGCTGAAGCAAGGCTTCAGCACTCCACAGAATACCTGTGAGGAGTTGAGGTTGAGATTCGCTCAATGCATCGCGGCGCCGCTGCTCTTGCAGCCAAAGACGCGCAACGGCATTAATGAACGTCAGCGCGTTTCGCCGTCTGCGCGCTGTACGTGCTCTCGAAGATTTTATCGGCGTTGCCGGCTTCAAATCCCTCGCGGCGATGCTCACGACGCAACTGATCTGGCGGCAGATGGGCAAATTCATCGAGTGGTCGCCGTTCGGCAAACTCGACATACGATCCAGAAATGAGATGGCGTTCGCCGCCGGCAAATTCGGCCCAGATCATTTCGGCGACGGTGCTCGACTGCAACAGTTTGCCGTCAGGGCTGACTTTGATCTTGCCGCCGGAGTCGTTCAGTTTAATGCCGTGTCGCTCGAGGAAGGCGTTAAAATCGGCAATCGTGTTGTAGCCTGACGGCAGGTTGTGCACGGTGATCGTGAAGTGGTTGAGGTAGTAGCGATTGTAGATCACCCAGGCGGCATATTCACTCTCGGCGGCGAGGCGCTGGTAGTCGGCCCAGGTGGGCAGGCGCCAGAGGGGTCGGTGCAGGAATTCATCGACCGCAGTCGCATCATTTAGGTCGAGTGTATCGACCGGATCGCTGGTTACCTCATCGGTATAGCTGTGAATGATGGCAGCCGCTTCCGCTGAGAGATCGCCCACCCGCAATTCCGAGATAAAGATGCGCGGCAGATCGGGGCGCGGCGGGTGATACCAGTAGGCATCGAGTTTTTTGGCCGGGAAGTGGTAGCGATCGCGGCGCTCGTAACCATAGTGCAGGAAGATCTTTTCCAGCGACGCAATCCCCAGATGCGGCACTCCCATGGTGCGAAACGCGATGTGATCGTTCTCAATCTGATCAGGACTGGCAATGATCCCTTCCGCCAGCATTGCCTGCGTGATCGCCGTTACATCAGGGACGCGCTCGCGATACCGGCGCATCAGCCCTTCCAGCACCTGCTCGAAGATGTCGATTCGGTCAGTGATTGTCGTATGCATGGCCACCTCGATCTGAATTGGCGCCACTCCAGTGTGGCGCTTCATGATGGCTTTATCATACTCGACCTTCACCCGGAGACGGAATCCGTCGCAAGTCGCACTCAGCCGACAGTTATCGCCGAATAGATCAACGGCAGCCATACTCGCACCTCGGCGCCATGGCCTGGCTGCGAGATGATCGTGACCTGACCATCAAGCGCGGCAGCTCGTTCGCGCATCTGACGCAAGCCGAGATGGCCGGCGGGCGGATCTTCGCCGGGATTGAAGCCAATCCCGTCATCACGAACGTGAATGATCAACCCCTGATCGACCACTCCCAGCAGCACCCAGACGTGACGCGCCTGCGCATGTTTTGCGACATTGTTCAGCGCCTCTTGCACAAAGCGAAACGCGGCCAGCTCAAGCACGGGCGGCAGGTCGGGCGGCAGGCCGGTTAGATCGATGGTGACATCCCAATCATGCTGTTCGGCAAACTCATTAACGAAGCGGCGCAACGCGCCGGCAAAGCCCAACTGACCGATTTCAATCGGGCGCAGGGCAAAGATCGCGCGGCGCAGCTCTTCGATCTGGGCGCGCAGATTGGCTTTGAAAGTGGCAAACTCTTCCCGCAACCGTTCCGGCTCTTCCTCTAGCCAGTCTTCCCACAGATTGATTCGCATGCGCATGAAGGCCAGCGATTGGGCGACGCCATCGTGCAGATCGCGCGCAATGCGCGTGCGTTCGGCGCTAATCGCGCGCTCGACCGCAGCGATACTGGCAATAACCCGATCGCGTCGCCGGCTATTGGTTACCGCTTCCGCCAGCTCACTGGCTACGGTGGTTAGCAGGGGCTGACGAGCGGTGAGCCAGGTCGCTTCATCCGTTTGCAGCAGGGCCTCGATCCAGCCGATTGGCTTTGTATCGTGTTCCATTAACGGCAAGACCAGACAGGCGGCCCAACCACACGACTGCTTTGGGCGCAACACGGTCGGCTGTGTTGGCGGCTCGGCCACTGCGCGTAGGCCGAACGCTGCCCGCGCGCGTTCCAGCGTGGCGGCATCAATACCGGTCACGCGGGCCGTGTACGGCTGCCCTTGCTCATCGGTCAACACAATCGTCGCTGCATCAGCATTCACCAGCCGGGCCGGCAGGGTGATGGCATAGTCAAGCACTTCGTCGAGGGTCGCGCTCGATGCTACACGCTGATTGATCTCGTAAAGCAATTCAAGCCGCTCATTGCTTTCGCGCAGCGCTTCCAGCATTCGCGCTTCATTCGAGATTCGCTCGCGTTCCTGTCGGATTGCCCAGGTCAACACCACCCAGATCGCCAGGAAGGCCAGCAACCCCCACACGATCGGATCAACCGCCCGTCCTGTTGGTGTCTCCATCGCCGCGTCGAACAAGACGCCTTCAACCAGCCGGGTCAGGGCAAACAAAAATCCAACTATCGCCGCCAGCGGCCAGCGCAGACGCGAGAGCAATTCAATCGCACTACGCGGAGATGATTTCATAACCGTTCCTGCATCACTCGCTCGAATGCCCGATAGTGCAGTGGCAGTGCCTGTTCAAGATGCCGGTCGGCTACTGCCCAGGTGTGTGCGCCGTCAGGCAATGCCGACACCGGCACTGCATTGACAATCCCCAGCGTTGCCAGCGCGCGCAATAGATACTCACCCCGATAGAAGTTTGATCCCCACGGTTCGATGTGCTCGGGGCCATACTGAATCATCCAGGAGATGCGCTGGAGCATTGCTCGGTCGGCGCGCAGCAACTGACAGATGGGGTTGTGCTCGCGTAACTGTTCCAGACTGCGAGGCCGCCCCAGCGCCGGATCAAACATCGCAGCGGCAAAGATGGTATCAAACCGGCGCGCCGCTCGCCCGCCATCACTGGCATACGGGAAGGAACCGTCGTAGGCGCTGACGCTCACGAACAGATCAGGGCGCAACGCAACGGCTTTGATCGCCATGTAGCCGCCCAGTGAGAAACCGGTGAGCGCCCGCGCTGCCGGATGGCCGCCAAATTCGCGCTCGATCATTGGCAACACTTCGTCGAAAAAGAACGTGGCAAACCGACCACTCCCCACGCCGGGCGCATCGGTCAGGTGCGGCGCCACAAAATCGGCCAGCAGACCGGGAATGCGATTATCGGCGCTGGATAGGCCGGGCATAGCCAGGATGAGCGGCCCGATTTCGCCGCGCGCGCGCACGCGCTCGTAGACATCGATTGCGCTGCCGATGCGGGTGTCGTCTTCCTGACGGTTCACCCATTCGCGTTCGTGGCCGCGCAACAGATAGACCACCGGCAGGGGTGGCCCATCGCGATCGTATTCCGGCGGTGTATAGACATACATCCGCCCCTCGACGCCCAGCGCTGCGCTCGGCCAGGTGATCAGGCGAGCGCGCGGATCAATTTCCATACTTACGCTCCGGCGGCACACTCAACAACTGAGCCAGTAATTCGTGATCGCCTCCCCCATCCCGGCCCGTCAGCGGCGGCGGCAGTTCGTTGCGTGGCGTGAGTCGGCGTGATAATGGCGGCGGCAGCTCAGTATCGGCCTTGTTGCCGACAGGTTGCGATTTTCGCCGCGGTAACGGCGGCGGCAGTTCAGCAGCACCAGGCGCTTCAGGCGCAATCAACTGGTCGGGAGGCGCTCCGGCTATCGCTGGCGCGCGTCGATCAGACATTCCCGGTTGCCATTGCCGTATGATTGACCGGATCAGCGCCAGCCCAGCCGGCAGCAGCGCGATCAGCGCTACTGCCTGAAACAACAATCCTCGTGGTGAGACAGGGTGCATGAGCGCAATCAACGCCGCTGCCGCAGCCAGGAGCAGACCGCCAACCCATACGCGGCGAAACCATTCGATATCGCGCCAGGCGCCGACCAAACCGGCGACAATAGTCAACAATGTTATCAGTGTTAGTGTTGGCCCAAGGACTGGTAGCGGCCACAGCGCCAGACTGAATCCGCCCAGGAAAAAGACCAGACATCCAAACAAACTCTCCGGTCTACGCCCAAGTCTCCCGAACAATCGGCCCATCCCTCGCATGGCTGCTCCACCTCACCCCTTTTGGTTCAGTATACCATTCTCATCGTCTTGATACCGGCAAGTCTGCCGGGCAGGCAGCTAAGCGTTACGGTTGATAATGATGGAGGGACGACCCGATCGGTCACCCCTCCATCATCCTGCGCAGCCCTGCTTAGATGAAGGGATGTCGTGCCCCATTCCGCTGGATCCGTTGCCGTCAGCCGGGATCGCCTGCGCTTTCCCGTCGGTTGCTGGCGGCAAAGGCAAATCACGCTTCGGCGATTGCCTGCCGCGAACGAGCCTGTTCGCGCAAAATAAACTTCTGAATCTTCCCGGTTGAGGTCTTCGGTAACGGCCCAAACGTGAACTTTTTCGGGATCTTGTAGCCGGCCAGCAACTGCCGACAATGCTGCTGTAACTCCTCTTCGGTCACGGTTGCGCCTTCGCGCAGCTCGATAAACGCATGCGGCACCTCGCCCCATTTCGGATCGGGCGCCGCGACGACCGCTGCCAGCATCACCGCCGGGTGTTTGTAGAGCGCATCTTCCACCTCGATCGAAGAAATATTCTCGCCGCCCGAAATGATGATGTCTTTCGCCCGGTCGGTAATCTTGATGTAGCCATCAGGATGCACGACTGCCAGATCACCCGAATGAAACCAGCCATCGCGGAATGCTGCCTCGGTTGCCGACGGGTTTTTCAAATAGCCCTTCATCACGATATTGCCGCGGAACATCACCTCGCCCATGGTCTGTCCATCCCACGGCACCGGTTGCATCGTCGCCGGATCCAGCACGCTCACTGCCTCTTCGGCGTGATACGCCACTCCCTGCCGGCCATTCAGCCGCGCCTGCTCTTCGATCGGCACATGCGCCCACTCCGGTTGCCGCGAACAGACTGCTGCCGGGCCATAGGTTTCGGTCAGGCCATAGACGTGCGTAATCTCGAACCCCAGCTCAGCCATCGTTTGCAATAGCGCTACCGGCGGCGGCGCGGCTGCAATCAGGCCGTGTACCCTGTGCGTTCCCTGACCGGCCCGCCAGTGCGCCGGCGCATGATTGGCAATCAGCGAGTGCACGATTGGCGCGCCGCAATAGTGGGTGACCCGGTGCTGCTCGATCGCCTGCCAGATCAGCCCGGCATCCACTTTTCGCAGGCACACATTGACCCCGGCGTTGGCTGCCATCGTCCATGGAAAACACCAGCCATTGCAATGGAACATCGGCAGCGTCCACAGGTAGACCGCGTGATGCGGCATTCCCCACGAAACAATGTTCGAGAGCGCATTGAGGTAGGCGCCGCGATGGTGGTAGACGACACCTTTCGGGTTTGCCGTTGTGCCCGACGTGTAATTCAGGGAGATCGCATCCCATTCATCGCCAGGATAGATCAGGTCGGCAGCGGGATCACCGCTCGCGATGAACTGCTCGTACTCGATGGAACCGAGGCGCTCACCGGAACCGGTGTACTCAGGATCATCAACGTCGATCACCAGCAGCGAACGATCCAGCCGGTCAAGCGCCGCCCTGACGGTTGGGGAAAATTCGCGATCGGTCAGCAAGACTTTGGCCTCGCCGTGGTCGAGAATGAACGCGATGGTTGCCGGGTCGAGACGCACATTGATGGTGTTCAAGACGGCGCCGGCAGCGGGGACGCCGAAGTGACATTCGTACATCTCAGGAGTATTGCTGAGCACGGCAGCGACCGTCTCGCCGCGCTTCACTCCAGCAGCGCGCAACGCCGCCGCCAGCCGCCGCGCGCGCTCATAGACCTGCGCCCAGGTGTAGCGTCGGTGTCCATGGATCACCGCCGGTAACTGCGGATGCACCAGCGCCGCGCGTTTCAGGAACGACAGCGGCGTTAATGGAACATAATTCGCTGCCGTTTTGTCGAGACCGATCTCGTACAGTCCACTCATTGCCGCCTCCTGTGGTCAAAGTTGAGCCGCATCTATGAGACACCCCACGGTGATCTCAGCGGGTTCTTGCCCTGCCGATGAAATGTTGCGATCTGGGAGATAGAGATAGTATCTCCTATCGCGCTCATGCGCGCAAGTGTGCGGCAGGCTGACCGGCGACGCGCTGAGCCTGCATTAACATATCTCTATCTGAAGACCGATTGACAGCGCCGATAAACCGGCTATACTACGATTACAGGCTACGGGGATGCTCTGGTTTCGACAGGGAGTGAACGTCGTAGACTGCAGGTCGTGCCGCCCAGTCACGTAAAAGGGGCAAGGCAACAACTGCCAACAACAACGCTCGGGTTCAGCCTCGGCTGGCCCTCGCTGCCTAAGATTGGCAGCGCGCTCCCCGCAGCTCTCCCGATGGTTGCGGATCGAGCGTCAAAAGTCGGGTGCTCTGTCAGCGCGCGCCTGAGCGCTGGCAGCTAAGCTAACCAGGCTGGCCTGTCGATCGCTCTGTCACTCGCGCGATCACGGGCGACAGCAAGCGAGTGACTAAACCTGTAGATGTCTGCGATCTAGCTTTCTGGACGGGGGTTCGACTCCCCCCATCTCCACCAGACCAAAGGGCAGCAGCGACGTTGGAAACCAGCGTCGCTGCTGTTTTTTTGTTCATGGGTGCAGATCATCTCGTTTGGGCGTCACGGTCATCTCTGCTGGGTGCGTCGGCGCATCGTGTGGCGTTCTGCTAAGCGCATTGACGCGCGCAACGATGTTCTACTTTGTTGTGACCGTAGTTGTCACAACCATCTGCTAAGGTAGACGCAGCAGGATCAAACGACACGCAGTCGCGCGATTTCCGGCAATCCGTTCAGAAGTTGCGCGCCCCAGAAGGAGATGGTCATGGCCGTCCAATCGCCTCTATCACCGCTATCTCAGCTTCGCGCGCTGCTGTTGCGCGCTCCGGAAGCGGTGCTGCTCGCCCTGGTGTTGATCTTGATCCAGATCGGCGGGGTGACGTTGATCAATGCCCTTGTGAGCGCTGGCCTGACGCTCTGGTTCCTCGTTCGCGTCGGACTGATCTGGTATGGGCAATGCCTCCTCCGGCAGGGGCGTTACCGGCAAACGCTGTCTCTGGCCCGGATTGCCTGCTGGCTCAACCCCTGGTCGGCTGACAGTCGATGGTTGCGTGGTATTAGCGCATATTTTCTCCAACAACCGTTGCTTGCTGCGCAGGATTTGCAGCGGGCGTGTCGGCTTGATCCTGGCAATGCGGGTCTGTATGCGGCATTGAGCGCGGCCCTGATCGAGGCAGGCCAGCCGCAGGAAGCGGTCAGAGCAGCCCGCCAGGCCCTTGCTATCGATCCGCATATTGTCACAGCCTACCTGGTTCTCGGTGAAGCTGAAGAAGGTGTCGATCAGATCGAACGGTATCTGCTGGCAAGCCTGAGCCACGCCCATCATCCAGCCGAACGCGCGACGACGCATTGGGCGCTGGCGTTTCACCTGCTCGACCATGGTCACGGAGCTGCCGCCGCCGCGCACCTGAACCAGGCAATGAGTCTGCTCCCGGCATGTCCGCCGTCGATTCGTGGCCAGCTTCACTACCGGATCGGTGAATTACTGGCGGTATTGGGCGAGCCAGACCGGGCGCGAGCACAGTTTCGGGCCAGCGTGCAAGTCGATCCGCGCGGGCCGCGCGCCGCCGAGGCCTGGCGGGCGGCGGCATTGGGATACAACGAAGTCGCAGTGGATGGGGCGCATACGCAACTACGTTCTCGCAGCGCCACGCTTGAGCGCAGATGATATGCCTTTCCGTTGGCGCCTTCCACCGCGCTCTCGATAGCCGCTGCAGGACAGGAAAGGTGAATTTCGCGCCTCTATGGCGCTGTCATCACGCGATCGCTCGCTGGCCGAGGCGCGTCTGCCACTGATTACCGACGGAATTGTTCTTCCGCGGGTGTTATAAAGTATTGAGACCACGTCGGAATGAATTTTTGTAGGGCGAGCCATAGCGCCTCCGTCTGAAGACGGTATGCTCACACTAACGAAGCAAACTCATTCCATCTGATGTGTTTCAGACAGAAGGGAAAGCGTATTGCGACCAACATGCGCCTGGCAACGCTCAGATGAAACCGCGCTCGACTGCGTAACCCGACGATCCTGCTCCTGCGTTCGACTTCGGCACATCGTTTTCAGGTGACGCGGTCTGCTCCAGTGAGGAGACAGACAACGGCTTCGTGGCAGATCGGCGAAATGTCTGCATATAGACACTGGAGTCTCCGTCACGATCGTGATACGTTTTTTGGTAAAAAAGAAGACATCATGTTTATAGCGTGAACTCATCCTGTTGCAATGAAAGCATTTAACTATATTTCATTATAATATCTAATAGTGATATTGATGTTGCTTTTGCTACTTAGAACATGTGAATGAAAAGTGAGCAGTTTTTTGTCTGTATGTAAATATATTGTAATATGTTACAGATAATCAATTTTTTGTGTAAATATTTAGCGTCAAATGATAATATTTTTAGTTGACAAACCAGGAGTGTAAGCGCATAATCGTAGAACATAAGATATAACATCAATAACGATCGGTTGCTCCCGACTTGATCGGCTATTCCCAATCGAAGTGAGCAAAGACGCATCCAACCCCAGCGCGCGCAAGGGAGCTTCGCCGGATCGCGCCTGAACCACAGTTTAGCGTAGAAAGGAGCCGCTCAACGTTGCCTGCCCGAACATTACCGTTTCAGGAAGGTGACCGGTCAACGTGGATCGGTCCACCCTGAAATGTCGTTCAGGGCGCCATTCCCGCAGGCACGCTATCGCCAGGTAGCAGTGTCAGGCAATGGCGAGAGGTCGCAGGCATCAACGACACCGTGCGTTTGCTCGATGACTCGCCATCGATTGTGACCGTAGTTGTCACAACCATCTGCTAAGGTAAACGTAGCAGGTCAAACGACACGCAGTCGTATAACTTCTCGCCGCTCAGAAGTTATGCGACCCAGCAAGGAGAACGGTTATGGCTGTCCAATTGCCTCGATTACCCGCGCTCCAGCCTCGTCTCCCCGTGTTGAGCAACCCGGAAGAGGTGCCGCTGGTTCTGGTGTTGCTCTCGATCAAGCTCGTTGGGTTTACGCCGATCAATGTGCTCATTGGCGCTGTCCCGACGGCGTGGTTCCTTGTTCGCATTGGCCTGATCTACTACAGTAAGCGCTTCTTACAGCGAGGTTGCTACCGGCAAGCGCTGACTCTGGCCCAGATAGCGTGCTGGCTGAACCCTTGTTCTGTTGACAGTCGGTGGTTAAGCGGTATTAGCGCGCTCTCTCTGCGGGAACCTTTGCTTGCTGTGAAACATTTACGGTGGGCATGTTGGTTGGCTACCGACAATGTATTCCCGCATGCAGCACTGAGCGCGGCCCTGATCGAAGCAGGCCGACCACAGGAAGCGCTCATTGCGGCCCGGCGCGCCATCGCCCTCGATCCGAAGAACTACGCTACCGACGCAGGGCAAGCTGTCGTGGACGAAGGTGGCTATCAGGTTGAACGGCTTCTGCGCGCGAGCCTGTCCAACACTCTTCATCCGCTTGAACGCGCGACGACGTATTGTGCATTGGCGTCTCACCTGATTAAGCAGGGTCGCCAGCGCGATGCCGTTGCCTGCCTTGCCCAGGCAACGCGCTTGCTTCGCGCATGCCCGCTGTCGATCCAGGGACGCCTCCGCGCTCGGATTAATCAGTTGCTTGCGCAGGCGGGCGAACCGGAACTGACGCGGGAGCAGCCTCAGCCGAGCGCGCGCGTCAATCTGTCTCGGCCAGACGCGGCTGAAGACAGACCTGCTGCGACGATAGTGTTTTCAGCCATCCAGCCGATAGCTGAGATGGCCGATAGCGCTGAGGGTGGGTCTGCTGAGGTTATGGAGTACCCTGAGTCAGGGAGTGGTGCGCAGGAAGAGGTAACTGACGGAGAGCGGCAAATCAGTAAAGCGGCATAGTGATGACCAATCAAACTGAGTCTGGACTGAATGCCGCGACGTGTTGTCTGTGCGCTGCTTGGAGGCTTTGCCATCATGCTGCCGCCATGCTCCTGCTAGCCGCTGATGGACAGGCCTCTGCTGGTGGCTGTGAAAGAAAGAGGACGATCCATCGGCGTGATCGTTGTGGCCTGCGTGCATTTGTGGTGCGATCATCACGCGATCGCTTGCTGGTATATGA
>FWWL01002910.1_pt1 | contig 33336 bp, 18 predicted proteins | sample 2228331 | NCBI WGS metagenome assembly FWWL01 (sample SAMEA103939775, study PRJEB20133) | metagenome
GATCAACGGCCCGCGCGCCGGAGCGCCGGCCTGTGGCCAGACCGGGTCGGCCAGCGCGGCAATCAGCAGGCCGATGATGAGCAGACGGATGCTCAGCACGCTCCATGGCAGCCGGCGGTTTCCCCGCCACCAGAGCAAAACGAATGCTGGCAGAGCCAGCAACAACCAGAGCATGTGGGGCGCCTGCCAGATCATAGCGCCTCCTGGGTAGCGCGCCGTTGCATATACAGCCACTCACCCGCCAGCGCGATCAGCGCTGCAATCACCAGCCACGACCACAACGGCTGCGCAGTTGCTTGCTGCGCCGTGACAGTCGCTGCTGGCCGGCTCACCGTCGCGCTGGTCAGCCGGGGCGTCGGATCAGCTTCACCCAGCGCGCCCGCATTCACCGGCACAACCGTCTCAGCGATGAGTCGGTCACCGGCCAGCTCACGAATCTGATGATTGCCAGGAATGGCGAACTCCAGCAGCGCAGGCTGACGTGGGATGAGAGTGATGTTACGCAGTTCGCCGGAAGGTGAGATCAATTCCAGGCGGGTGGCGCGTGGATCGGCGTGGTAAAGCAATGGCTCGCCCAGCGTGACCACTGCCGGCCATGGCGGCGGCGTCAGATCACGCACTGTGCGGGTGACCAGCAGCGGGAAGGCCAGTCGGCTGGTGAGCGCGCTATTCGCCAGATTCACATTCCAGACGGCCAGTTCGCTCTGGTCGAAGCGACCGCGCATGATCAGCGGCACGCCATCGCTTAGCGCCAGCGGTGTCAACCATGCTGGCAGCTCGATCTGCGCCAGCCGACCCCACGCAATCCCAGCCAGATTGATGTCGCGCAATAACGCCTCGCCGGTAGGAGTGATCGTCGCGCCTGCTTCTACCGTCCTGCTGCCTGCCACGGCAAGCAACTGACTACCGGCGGGTGGATCGATGACCAGCACTCCGCCGGTTGGCCAGCGATCAGGCAGCACATTGACGAAGATGGTCAGATCTGCGTTATTGGATGGCGTATATTCCGCCGGCGCGATCGTTGTCAGGTTTAGTTCGGGGATCGCTTGTAACGCCCGGGCTAGCGCTGGCGCGTGATCGGCCACCAGTAGCGCCCGCGTCGGGCGCGTGCCGCTCACTTGCACACTGGCGGTGTCGTCGAGCGGTAGACCATCGTTCCCATTGAGTTCGAGCCGGATCATGCGCGCCGGACCGGGTAACGTCCAGGCCAACTCAAGCATTGACCTGGCCTGAATCGTTACCGCTTCGGTCAGTCTGAGCTGATCATCAACAAAGAGCCGCGCAGGGCCGCGGAACGGGCGATCGCTGTGATTGGTCAGCCGGGCATAGACATGGATTGCGCCAGCCGCGCCGGGGCGGGCGGCCAGAGTGACGATGGCGCGATTAGGTTGTGGCGCACCGACAATCTCGATCCGCATAGGAAGGCGCAGCGCGGCCAGATCAGGCGGCGGCAGCGCGCCATCGCTGATGAAGATGATTTCAGTGCCAGGCTGGTCGATCAGCATGGTCTCGGCGATCGTCAACGCGCCGCCCAGATCGGCGCCTGCGCCTTCAACCTGTAGCGACGTCAACGCTGCGAGCAGGCGCGCGCGGTCAGCAACCGTGCCATGGTCAACCAAATGCGCGCGCGGCCCAGCGCTGATGATTACCAGTTGATCGGCGCCACGCGCCGCGCCGATCAGACTTGCAGCCCGCCGTTGCGCCAGCTCAAGCCGACTGTTGCCGCCTTCACGCATCGCCATGCTGGTCGAAGTGTCGATAATCAGCGCCAGCGACCGCGCAGTTCCTATCCAGGGCAGCGTCGCCTGCGGCTGGGCCAGCGCCAATCCCAGCAAGAGCGCAACCAGCAGGTGCAGCGCGAGGAGCCACGACCAGCGCAGCCGGCGATGCCAGCGAGGCGCGGGGCGCGTCGGCAGGCGCTGCCAGATGATCAGCGACGGCACGATCACCCTGCGGCGTCTGGCCCGCAACATGTGCAGGATAACAATCACCGGTAAGGTGAGCAGGGCGAGTAATCCGAGTGGCGCAAGCAGACTCATGTGGCTTCTGAACCGGTTATCTTCAGGTCAAAAAACGGCGCAATCGCAAAAAGGGAATAATCTGTTGTTCGAGTGGCCAGTGGATCATTACCGGCGCATACGCGATGCCGCGCGCCGCGCAGGAACGAGCAATGCCACTGCGCCATTCCGTTACAGCCGCGCGGTAAGCGGCCAGTGTTTCCGCGTCAAGATCGACCTCCAGCCGCTCACCGGTCTCGCTATCGATCAACTCAAGCGGCCCCTGTCCGGTCGGTGTGAGATCGGTTTGGCTGAGCAGATGCAACACCTGCACCTGCCAGCGCGGCGCCGGCAACATCCGCGCCAGATCTGCCATCGGCAACGGTACCAGCAAATCTGAGACGATCAGCGCAATGCCGCCGCGCGGCTGGCGACGGGCCAACTGTCCGGCCACGCGCGCCAGATCGATATGCCCTGCCGGTTGAAGCGCGCGCAGACGGTTCAGCAACTCGATTGACCGCGTCTTGCCGCGGGCCGGGCCAAACACCGGTTCTGCGCTGTCGCCGGGCCAGATCGCAACCTGATCACCGTGCGTCAGGGCCAGATAGCCCATCGCGCCAGCCAGTTGCAGCGCGAGCCGAAACCGATCCGATTCGCCGGCCTGCATACTCTGCGAGGTATCGAGAATGACACTGACGGTCAGCTCCTGTTCAATCTCACCCAACCGCACCAGCAGATGTTCCTGACGCGCGTAAGCATGCCAGTCGAGATAGCGCGGGTCATCGCCGCTGACGTAAGGTCGGTGATCGCTGAAGATGGTGGCGGGCATGTGTTGACGGCTGGGATGGCGGCCAACGATTGGAGTGCCGCGCAGCGTGTATTGCGCCTGCAAACTCAGCCGTTCGAGGCGCCGCAGAAAGGCTTCATCGAACAGGGAAGGCGCATTTGCAGTCGCCTGTTTACGGCGAAAAATAGTTGCGAACCACATCGCGCACATCCATGGGAATCTGGAGCGGATCATCGGCTGTCTGCACGATGCCGCCGGTTGTCGCGCCACGGGCGCGAATCACGCCATTGCCCGATTGGTTGCTCGCTTCTGACCCAGCGGCCGTTGCTTCGGCGGCCACCTGACCGGTTCCGCTCGTTTCCAGCGGCAACGGCGTGCCCTCAATGCCCTGCGGGGTGAACGACTGCTCGCGTCGCTGGCTGGCAGTGCCATTCCCGGCCCCGCCGCTGCTGCTCCCACTGGCGACTGGCGCGCCTGGTTGACGCTCAAGCGCATCGGCCAGCGCCTCGATGCCTACTGCGCCTGCCGTAGCGTCGCCAAATTGCAACGCATCGGCAGTGGCGCGCAATTGATCGGCCAGGTCGGGTCGCGCCTGATCGATGGCGCGCGCCGCTTCGCGCAACTGTTCGGCCAGTTGTCGTCGCGTGGTTGATGAAACCTCGCCCATCTGATCGGCAAGCTCCCGCAGCTCATTGGCCGCCCCCGCCACATCGCCGCGATCAAGCGCCTCGGCGGCAGGGCGCGAAATGCTCTGATCGCGCAGCGCATCGGCCAGCGCGGTCAGCACCGATGGGTCTGGCGTTGCCACCGGAGAACGCTCAGCCATTGCCGGGGTTTCCGCTGGCTGTTCCTGCGCCACCGGATCAGGCGGATTCAGGAAGGGGAGCGCCTCTGCCTCGCCAACCGGCGGCATGGGCCGTTCGGCCATCACCAGCAACCCGGCCAGCGCGATCAACAATCCGCTCAGCAGCAGCGCATCCGGCCAAAATGAGCGACGGTTGCGCCTGACATACGCCTCAACGCGCCTGAGCGTCTCTTCCGCCTGCTGCTGAAGATAATGCGCAACCCCGATCGGCGCTTCATCAAGCTCAGTCGCGGTCGTAAGCTGCTCGCGGAGGCCAAAGCGGCGATCCAGCCGACGAGCGGCAACGCGCGGCGGCAGGCGAAAGCGGAGCGCGCTGACGCTTCCCGCGAGCGCGCAGCCGACAATGAACCATCCGAGCAGCGTCATTGGCACGACGATGATCCCGGTGATTGACAGCATAGCGCCGACGCACGCCGCGCCCAGGCCGATGGTCACCGCGCGGATCAGCGTTTTGAGAGCGTATTGACGCCAGCGTTGCGCGCTGAGCTGGCGGATCTGCCTGATCAGAAGCCGTTGCATACTGGCAGTGTACCACAAGCAGAAGCGGCATGGGTTCGGTTTTTCGCAATCGCGGCGATCAGGAGCAGTCAGATCATCCTGTCTGAGCCAGGCGCAGAGCGTGCCGCCAGCGATCACAGTCTGTGGCGCAGAACGCTCATGCGTTCTGCGTGACTCCGCGCTAGCACTCGTTTCTTTGGCGAGGCATCACCACATCACGGGCGACGGGTGAGCAAGACGCCGCTGATGATCAGCAATCCGCCAATGCCCTGCGCCCATCCCGGTTGTTCACCGATCAGCGGCCAGGCAATCAGCGTGGCCACCAGCGGTATGGCGCAGCCATAGATCGCGGTGCGCGCGCTGCCGGCAACCCGCACGCTGTTGTTCCAGAGCACATACGCCAGCACTAACGCCAGCACTGTCGCATAGAGCAGCCCCATCCAGGCATTGACGCTGATGCCGGGCCAGTTGATTGTGGCCCAATCAGGCAGACTGATCAGCACCATGCCGGGCACGCCGGTTACCATCGTCCAGGTGGTAATTGCCAGCGGCGACAGACCCTGACCGAGCGCGCGCACGCCCAGCGTGTAGATCGTCCAGCAGATGGCGGCTCCCAGCATCAACAGATCGCCGAGCAGTCCGCTGCCGCCAAGACTGAGACCGCGCTCGGCGACCACGAATGCTACACCGCTGATCGCCAGCCCAATCCCGATCGCCATGGCGCTCCGAATTCGTTCGATGCCCAGCAAGGCTGCGGTCAGCGCCACCAGCGCCGGGGTCGTGGCGATGATCAATGAGCCGTTGGCGGCAGAGGTGAGCGTCAAACTGTAGGTGAAGAGCGTCTGATAGATCGTATTGCCAACGATCCCGATCCAGGTGAGCTTCCAAAAGGTCGCCCGATCGGGAATTGCCCGTCGTCCTTCACGCCAGAGCGTAAATGCCAGCAACAAGACGCTGGCGCTGGCGAAGCGAATGGTCGCGAAAGCCAGCGGTGGAATCTCGGTCAGTGATGCCTTGACAATGCTGAAGTTGGCGCCCCAGATCAACACGACCAGGAGCATCGTCAGATCGGTTCGGGTCAGGCCGGCAAACAGGATGGGTTGCTCTACGCGGGTTGTGGTGGTCACATGCGCCTCGTGGTGAGATTTTTTGAGCGAACGTCGTTACAATGCAGGTTACCACGAGTCGGCCACGTTTCACCAGCGTCGTAAGACCGATATTTGTCTGATCAAGTGATGATGGTCATAGACCTAACGCTGGCCGAACAGTAGTAGGGGCGACCCGTCGGTTTACCCTTCCATCATCCGTCATCCAGCTTCGTCTTGGTGATGCCAGCGTTCACCAAAACGCTCGCTGGGCTGTGGATGTAACGCAAAGGTGGATGATGTATTCAGCAGCACTGCGCTGTCAGATAGACGCCGGGAACGCCCTTTTCATCGCACCAATGGAACCGGACGGTTAACCGCGCATGATGCTGGTCGGGGGAATCGCCGGGTTGGCTGATGGGAACGATGTTCCATGAAAGCGCAAAAGGGCGCTTGCGCCCAGCGGTCAAGCGCCCACGGAGGATATCTTGATGCAAAATCTCTTTCTGATCGCTGCGCTTGTCGCATTTGTTGCCGGAGTCAGCGCCTTCTTTGCTTCCGATCAATGGCGCCTGCCATTGTTGGTTCTGGCCGGCATTGCTGGTCTGGCAATGTCAGTGGCGCGGGCAGCACTTGATCGCGCGTTGACCAGGGCGCAGCGACTGCGACTGGTTGAGTTCCTGTATGAGGTAATGTTCTGGATTGCCTTTATCGGTCTGATCTTCTTTCTTACGCGCTGACGGGGGCGTCGCCCCCATCAGCGCAGCGGTTGGTTAAGGCACGATCACAGCGCGACCGGCGATGCGCCGATGCTTGAAATCGTCAATCGCCTGATTGATCTGGTCGAGGCGGTATTGCTGGCCGTGCAGCTTAACTCTCCCTTCGGCATTCAGCTCCATCAGTTCGACCAGTTCGACGTAATTGCCGACCAGGCTGCCTTCGATGGCGATCTCGGTAATGATCATGTGGACGGTGGGCACATTGACTGCGCCGCCGTAACCGACGACATAGTGCGTGCCGCCCTGACGCAGCATCTGCCACGAGACCTGCTCGGCGCCCAGCTCGCCGACGAAGTCGATCACCACATGCGCGCCGCCGTGAGTGAGTTCTTTGACCTCTTGCACAATGGTGTCGCTGCCGTCGAGCACGTAGTGCGCGCCGAGATCGTGGGCCAGTTTGCGCGCAGCTTCCGAGCGATCAACGGCGATGATGCGCGCGCCGCACAATTCGCGCACCGATTGCAGGGCAATATGGCCTAAACCGCCGACACCGAGAATGACGCAATACTGGCCGGGATTGAGTTTGCGCGCAGCTTTCTTAGCGACGCGGTAGGCCGTGATGCCCGCATCAGCCAGCGGCGCAACGTCAACCGGCGCCACGTTTGGGTTGAGCTTGATCAGAGCGCGTTCGTTGGTGAGCATGTATTCAGCAAAGCCGCCATCGCAGTTGAGACCGGGAAAGCTGCCATGCTCGCAGTACATATCTTCGCCGCGCCGACATCCCATGCAGACGCCGCACGAGCGCAGGGGATGACAGATGACCGGATCGCCGACCTTGACAGTGGTCACGCCGGGGCCAACCTCTTCGACCCAGCCCGCATTTTCGTGGCCGAGGATGTAGGGCAGCAGTGTGCGCTGAGGATCCTGAATGTCTTTCCACACCCCTTCAATAATGTGCAGATCAGTGCGGCACAGGCCGGCAGCGCCGATGCGGACGATGACCTCGCCCGGTTTGGTGATCCTGGGCAATGGCACATCTTCAAGTTGAAGCTGGACGTTCATGTGCTCATCGTATTCGTGCAGACGGGCAGCTCGCATAACAGTTACTCCTCATTGCAAGATCAGGCGATCACCAGCGCTCGAGTAGTCGTATTGCCGTTCGGGAAAGAACTGCGTGCGGAGGAGACCTTCGCAGAGACTGGTATTGAAGGCGATATTGAGTCGGGCAGCCCGCGAATAGCGCAGGTAGGCGGCGAGATCGGCTTCGGCGATCGGCTGGCCTTCTACAGTGGTGAACAGCATCACGTCGGCTGCCACTTCCAGGCCGAGTCGTCGCCGTTTATGCAGGTATCGTTCCAGATCTGCCGCCGCCAGCGGAATGCGCTGAGGCGCGCTGGCTGAGGCAGGTCGCGCGAAGATGTCTTCGCCGTCAGGGACAACATCCCCCACGCGCAAACTGAGAATGACCGGATCAGGCAGTCCGGCCTGTCGCATCCGGCGCATGAGCACATCCTGACGGGCGAGAAAGCCTTTCACGGTGAAGGTGTGGCGCAGCGCTTCCAGATCGACCTGCCCTCCCACATCAGCCGGAAACGTCTCGGCAAAATTGCGCCCCGCGTTCACGCCGGCGTTAATCTCGTCTTCCAGGCAGTTGTTGCGCACGACCACAGTCACCCGCGCCACACCCGGCACGCGCCCCACCTCGTGGCGAATGTCCTGCGACATCATAAAGACGAAATTGGGCGCGCACCAGAATGTCGGCACGGTGTAAGTCACAGTGACATGGTCGCCGCTGATCCGCACTTCATTGACAAACCCCAGCTCGGTGATGGGGGTGTCGAGTTCCGGGTCGTAGACTTCGGCAAGCGCGCGCTGAATGTCAGCAAGCTCAGGCACGGTAACACCTCTCAGGCGGTAGCGGGCGCCGCGCCGTCGAGCACAACCGGCATTGCCCGCAACTGTTCTTTCTTCGCCTCCACGTCGATCCCGTAGAGCCGGGCGGCATTCAGGCCAAGAATCTTCTCCTTGTTCTCCAGGGTCAACTTGACGCCAAATTCCTGCTCGAGATCCTCGGGCAACTCAAAAGCCATGAACTTCTCGATCAGCCATCCCGGCGTCCAGAGAGCGTAGTCGCTGGCGAAGGTTAGTTTGTCAGGACCGAGCCAGTAGAGCAGGTTGGCCATGATCTCAGCAAAATAGCGCGGGCGCGAGTGAATGAACGGCATAGCAACCGCCAGACCGCCCCAGACATTGGTCTCTTGCGTGGCAATCCAGCAGAAATCTTCGAGCCGGGGCAGGCCACAGTGCTCGACAATAAAGGTGAGGCCGGGGAAATCGGTTGCCACGTAGTCAACATCGGCAACATCGAACGAATCGCGATCGAGCGGCCAGATAGTCGGGCCTTTATGAATGTGGATATTGGTGATGCCCAGCCGCTCACACTCCTCGAAGAAGGGGTAAGCTGCCGGATCGTTCAACCGCCAGCCGCGCGAGCCATTGTGCCATTCGGCAGTATAGAGTTTGACGCCCTTAATGTCATACTGCTCCTTAGCTCGTCGCAGGGCATTCAGGCCGAGCGGGCCGTCTTCGCCATGACGCGGATCGAACGAGCCATTGAGGATGACACGCTCAGGGAATGCCTCTTTCAACTGAGCATTGCGCTCGATCGGATTGAAGCCGGTGTGATAGAAGTCGAAGAGGTTGGTCGATTGCAGAATGCACATATCGACGTAGCCTTCAACAAAGAGATCGCGCGCCATATCCTCAACCGAATAGCGCTGATAGTGTTCGAGCGTCCATACTTTATCAGCCGGCGAGAGGTTCTTGTGATAGGCGTAGAAACAATCAATCCAGCCCTTGCCCAGCTTGCCGCGCTGATTCTCTGGACTGGCGTCCCACAGATGGGTGTGGGCGTCGATGACAAAGATCTCGCGGCCATCAGCAGTGCGATACATACACTCCTCCTGTCAGCAATGACACACCAATAACCGACGCTGGTTGTTCGATACATAGTGGGGTTGAGAGCATCGTATCAGAAGCCAGACGGGCGAGCGGTGAAAAAGCGGTGAAAAATGTGCGCCATCAGTAGACGACGGCGGTCAGGGTGTGGTATAACCTGATCATCCACCAACTATTCCAACAATCGCTTGCGCAGGGAGGCGCCATGAGCGAAGTCACGCTGCGATTAACGGCTACCACCGATCTTGAGACGCTGGTCTGGCGAGTTGCCGCTTTGCGCGAAGCGTTTCTCTCCTGTGACGCCGTCGATCTGTCGCCAATGCGATCGGTCATCCGTGATTCATGGCAGCGCTGCCGCGAGCTGGCAGTCAATGCCGAACTGAATCTGGCCCGCTTCGCTGTGCCCAACGATCAGCAATTGCGTGAATTGCGCGAATTCCACGCCCCCTTTCTGCGCGCTGCTAGCCCGGTCTTGCTGCGGTTGCGCGCCACACTCGGCAATGTTGGCTATGTGGTAGCGATCAGTGATGCCGAAGGCACGTTGCTTGATGTGGATGGCGATCCGGCCTGTCGGCGGCGGCTGGCAGGTAAGGGTCTGTTGCCGGGAAGCAATTGGAGCGAGGCCGTGGCCGGCACGAATGCGATTGGCGTTGCGCTAACCACCGGACGAGTGGTGCAACTGGTCGGAGCTGAGCACTACTGCGCAGGCTGGCAAGATGTGACCTGCACCGCCGCGCCCGTGCTCCATCCGGCTGACGGACACCTGATCGGCGTGCTCGATATTACCGGCGATTACCGGCTGGCGCGGCCCTTCCTGGCTGGTGTGCTGGCTGCGGCTGCCGCCGAAGTGCAACGCCGTTACCGGCTGGAGTGGATGCGACAACCTGTTCGTTCGCGTATCTTCAACGGATGGACACCGCCAGCGCAGGTCGGATTGTCTCCAATACCAGTGCCGTCCCCCGATCGGTTTACCCGACTCACAACCGCCACGCGCGCAGTGAGCAGCATCTTCGATCCCGATCAGGCGCCCCGGGTGATTATCGAACACATGGCATATCTGCTTGATGCGACAGCGGTAGCGCTGGTGGAGGGAACACCGGTTGAATGCCCGAGGATCCATCTGTGGGCAGCGCCGGGCGCGAGCGGTGAACAGGCGCGCGCAATCTTACGCGCCGCCAGCGCCGATCCGATCGTTCTGGCCTGGCGGGCCTGCGCGGCGCCAGTGATGTCAGCGACGATCGCCAATACCCTGCTGGTCGGCTTTCCTCTACCTGACATTGGCGGGGTGATTCTGGTGGCGCGTCTCCCCGATACTCCGTGGACAGCCATCGATCAGCAGTGCGGGGCCGCGCTGGCTGCCCACAGCGCGGCGATGCTGCGCCACGCCCGTCTGTACACCGATCTGCAAGCCTACGCAGCGCAGACGGAAGTGCTCAATACGCTGGCGCTCTTCTTTAGCGCGCTGCTCGATCCCGGTCGCCAGCTCGATATCGTTTTGCAGCGCATTCTTGCGCTCACCCGCCTCGACGCCGGCCTGATCGTGTTGAAAGACAATCAGCAATTGACCGTTGTCAGTGTGCCGACGCTGGCCGTCGAACACGATCACCTGGCGACAATGGTTGAGACGGTCATCACCACCGGTCAACCGGTCTGGCTCTGTCGGCAGCATGCTACGGCTACCGAGACGTTGCCGCCCGCGCTAACAGGTTTTTGCGATCTGGTGGTATTGCCGCTTATCCTGCATGCCGCCAATGCCGGCGCCCTCTTAATCGGCAGTCGCGCCCATCGCCACATCAGCGGCGAAGATCTGACCCTGCTGCTCACTGTTGCGCAGCAATTGGGGCTAACCCTCAGCAATGCGCGATTGCGACGGGTGGCAAACGAACACGAGGCATTGCGTCAGGCCAATCATCTGAAGAGCGCATTTCTGGCCAGCGTCTCTCACGATCTGCGCTCGCCACTCACCGCGATACGGGCGTCGGTCGAAGATCTGATCGAGCGACAATATGCGGTTTCAGCCAGCGAACATCGCGCGCTTCTGTGCAACATCGCCCGTGAAACGGCGCGCCTGAGTCGCTTTGTCGATCAGTTGCTCGATCTCTCGCGGATCGAGGCCGGTACCCTCCCGCTCGATCGCGAATGGATTGATTTGCCGACATTGATCGAGGACGCCCTGAGCCATTTTCGCCAGCAGTGGCCTGATTGCCGGGTTGAAACCGTCATCTCGCCAACGCTGCCCTTGCAATACCTGGATCCCATCTTGATGACGCAGGTGTTGTGGAATCTGCTCGAAAATGGGCAAAAATACGGGCCAGCCTGCGGGCCGATCACGATCGAAGCCTTTTGCACTAATAGTCACCTGATGATCAGTGTCAGTGATCGCGGCCCGGGGATTCCGCCAGCGGAACGCCATCGAATCTTTGACCGTTTCTACCGGCTGGAACGCGATCGGCGCGGCCATCAGCGCGGCAGTGGCCTGGGGCTGGCAATCTGCCAGGGCATCATCACGGCGCATCAGGGATCGATCTGGGTTGATGATCGACCAGGGGGCGGGAGTGTGTTTCGCATTGCGATACCGCTTACCAGTGGGCAAGAGACTGCCTGGTTGCCAGAGGAAGAATTGCCATGAGTCAGCGCATTCTGATTGTTGATGATGATCCGGGGATTGTCGCTGCCATCACGCCAGCGCTGCGCGCGCAAGGGTACGAGGTGGCGATCGCCGGTGATGGCGCGACCGCGCTTCAGACGTTCAATCAGTTTGCTCCCGATCTGGTCTTGCTCGATCTGGTCATGCCCGCATTGCACGGGATCGCGGTTTGCCAGCAGATCCGGCAACGCAGCGCGACTCCGATCATTGTGGTGAGCGTCAAAGGCGCGGAAGCCGACATCGTGACTGCGCTCGATAATGGCGCCGATGATTATCTGGTCAAACCGTTCCGACTGAGCGAATTGCTGGCCCGGATCCGGGCGGTGTTGCGACGGGGACGAACCGAACAGACCCTCATCCATTGCGCCGATCTGGTGATCGACACCAGGCGACGACTGGTGTTGCGCGCGGGAAAGCCGGTCAATCTGACGCCGATTGAGTATGCGGTGCTGGCCGAACTGGTTACTCACCGCGATGGCGTGGTCACGACGAGCCAGATTGTGCAGCGGGTCTGGGGACCGCAATACGTTGACTCAAAGGATTACGTTAAGGGGGTGATCCGACGATTGCGGACGAAACTGGAGCCGGATCCGTCGCACCCGCGTTATATCGTGACCGAACCGCACGTTGGTTATCGGTTCAATGATACGGCTGGCGCGCTCTCATGAAGTAGACTATAGTGGCTTATCTGCTCACTGTTTACCCCCCCATCTGATCGAGTACAATAGACGCCATCCGAGACCGCCTGTTCATTTCGACTGGTTGACTGCCAGTTGCTGTTGAGGAGCTGCGCTTATGAATGATCTGCTCTCGTTGCTGGCCCGTCGCCAGGCCGCCGGCCAACCGTTGCGGGTTGGCCTGATCGGCGCCGGCAAATTCGGCACGATGTTTCTCGCTCAGGCCCGGCGGGTGGCCGGTCTCCATGTGCTGGGCGTGGCCGATCTCGCGCCCGATCGCGCGCGCGCAGCGCTGGCGCGCGCCGGCTGGCCGGCTGAGCAATACGCTGCGTCGTCGCTGGCGGCGGCGCTCAGCAGTGGCGCAACGTGGGTCGGCGATGACGCTGCCGCGCTGATCGCCGCCGATGGACTCGATGTCATCGTCGAGGCCACCGGCGCGCCCGCTGCCGGGGTGAATCACTGTCTGCTCGCAATCGAACACCGGCGTCACATCGTCATGGTCAATGTCGAGGCCGATGCGCTGCTTGGCCCGCTGCTGGCCCGGCGCGCAGCCGAAGCGGGCGTGATCTATTCGCTGGCCTACGGTGATCAACCGGCGCTGATCGCCGAGCAGGTCGAGTGGGCGCGCGCCTGTGGATTCGAGGTGATCTGCGCGGGCAAAGGCACCCGCTATCTGCCTCACTATCATCAGAGCACGCCCGATACCGTCTGGCAGTATTACGGTCTCACCGCCGAGCAGGCTGCCGCCGGCGGGATGAACGCACAAATGTTCAATTCCTTCCTTGATGGCACCAAATCAGCAATCGAAATGGCGGCAGTCGCCAATGCCTGCGGTCTGCGTCCCCAGCCACATGGGCTGGCCTTCCCACCCTGCGGCGTCGATGATCTACCGCACGTTCTCCGCCCGCGTGACGCTGGCGGTCAGCTCACGCACGCCGGCACGGTTGAAGTGGTTTCATCGCTCGAACGCGACGGGCGGCCTGTCTTCCGCGATCTGCGCTGGGGCGTCTACGTGGTCTTCGCCGCTCCCGATGAATACGTTCGTCGCTGTTTCTCCGAATACGGCCTTGTCACCGATGCCAGCGGCGTCTACAGTGCGCTCTATCGCCCATCACATCTGATCGGTCTCGAACTGCCGATCTCGGTCTTGCGAGTAGGTTTACGTCAGGAACCGACCGGCTATCCCCAGGCCTTTCTCGGCGATGTCGTGGCGGTCGCCAAACGTGATCTGGCCGAAGGCGAAGCGCTCGATGGCGAGGGGGGCTATACCGTGTACGGCAGACTCATGCCGGCAGCCAGTTCGGTTGCCGCCAATGCCCTGCCAATCGGTCTGGCCCACGGATTCCGCGTATTGCGTCCCATCCCTGCCGGGGCGATTGTGCGCTGGGACGATGTCGCGTATGAGACGAATCATCCGGTGGTGCGCCTGCGCCGTCTGATGGAGCGCGCGATGCTTACGGAGGCGGCCTGATGACTATCGCGATGCTTGGTCTTGGTCTGATGGGGCGACCGATGGCCCGCGCGCTGCTTGCCGCCGGGTTTCAGGTGATCGGCTGGAATCGCTCGCCGCTCGATCCGGCGCTTACTGCCGGGATACCGCTGGCGGAGTCGCTGGCCGAGGCTGCTCAGGCTGAAACACTGATCCTGATGCTCAGTGACTCGGCAGCGGTTGGCGAGCTGTTGACCCGGCTCGATCCGCTATTGCGACCAGGGCAGTTACTGATTGACATGGGGAGTTCCGATCCGCGTGATTCGCAGATGCGGGCAGCAACATTGAACGCGCGTGGAGTCGGCTGGATCGATGCGCCGGTATCGGGAGGCCCGGAAGGCGCCGCCAGCGGGACGCTGGCGATCATGGTCGGCGGTTCGGCAGCAGACGTGGCGCGCGGGCAACCTATCCTGGCCGCGTTGGGGCGTTCAACCCACGTCGGACCTGCCGGCGCAGGTCACACCGTCAAGGTGATCAATCAGCTCATCGTCGGGCTAACCATTCAGGCTGTGGCCGAAGCGACAGCACTCGCCGAGACCTGTGGCCTCGATCCGGCGCTGCTGCGCGCGGCGCTGGCCGGGGGCTTCGCCGATTCCAAAGTGCTCCAGATCCACGGCGCGCGCATGGCGGCGCGGCGATACATCCCCGGCGGCAAAGTCACCACGCAACTCAAAGATCTGCGCATGGCGGCAGCCATGGCTGCCGTTGCCGGGATCGAACTACCGCACCTGAACGATACGATCAGTCGTTATGAAACCCTGGTGGCGCGTGGCTACGGCGATCTGGATCATTCGGCTCTTCACCTGCTGCTGGTTGAGTCAACCGGCGAACGCGGCGCATAAGGTGAGCCTTTCAGCGCAAGGCAAACAACGGCATTCCTGACTCCTCACCCGGCCCGGAGGGGCACAGCGCGCTGTGCCCCTCCGAATACCTGTCGATGATGAGGGAGGGGCGACCCGCCGGGCCGCCTCATCCACCGTAACGACGACGCCTTGCGCGTCGCTGATATGCGCACGCAGCGTTCAACGCTCATTCAATGCCGCAGCCAGATCGCTATAAACACGCATCATCGGCAACTCAACGCCCAGACTGACCATCGTCTGGGCGACTTCTGGCCGCACGCCGACCAGAGTCACTTCAGCTCCTAACAGGCGCGCGCTCTGCGCAAGCTGGATTAATCCTGCTGCGGCATGGGTATCAATCACCGGCACCCCGGTAACATCAAGGATCAGCCGGCGGGCGCGTTGCTGCTCGATGGCGTTTAGCGCATGCTGTTGCGCAAGAACCAGCCGCTCCTGATCAATCGTCCCAATTAGCGGCAAGACCAGCGCGGTCTGGCTGACCGGCAATACCGGCGCGCTCAATTGTCGAATCACATCACGTTGGGCGATCACTTCAGCCAGTAGACGATCCTGCTCTGCCGTTCGCGCCTCGAGCGCGCTGACAGCCTCGCGCAGCGCGGCAGTTTGCGCCGCAACTCGTTGATCAAGCTCAGCGTTCAGCGCCTGCAACTGTTGCGCGGCCTGCTGTGATTGCGCCAGCATCGACTCCAGTTGTCGCCGCAGCGCGCCATTGCCGGCGCTGACCATAATGCTGACAATGGTGGTAATCACCGACACAACACCGGTCACGATCAATAGGGGGCGCAGGGGGGACTCGGCGGGCAGCAACATACTGACGATCGGCAAAGCCAGCGCCACTGCCACGCCGAGCGCAGTGATTTCGATCGTAGACAGCAGCGCCAGAGCGACGATCTGGACGATCAGCAAAAACAGGGGCGCATACCGATCGGCCTCAGTCACGATTGTAATCATCGAGCCGACGAAGCCGATCACAATCAGACCGAGCGACACCAGCTCGACCTGTCCGATTCTGGTCAGCGCAATGGCACCGATCAGGATGAGGGTGCCGACCACCGGCGGAACGAGAAATGAGAAGCTTGCCACACCACGCATCAGCGCAAGCAGCACCAGCGCCAGATTCAATCCGATCAGCGCCAGCGCCACCAGGATCGTGTTTCGCCCTCGCTGCACCAGCATCTGATTGTGGTGACGAACCTGCAACAACCGCTGCCAGAGTGCGCGCATACCCGCCTCGAGAGGAACGAAAGCGTGAATTAGTTTACTATTGTATGCCATGCAAATAAGAAGCGCAAAAAAACCAGCGCAGGACGCTCATGGTCACTCTGGGGGCACAAGGAATCTTAAGCGGCAACGACATGGCTCACCAGCCGGAGACTTGTGTCGAAAGGATTGAGGCCGCGCGCTTGCTATGTCTCGCGCAGAATCGCCTGATCACGCTGATCACCACCGGCGGGCGCACACTCCGCCCCTTGCCAATAACTAGTCGTTGTGGCCTGCACGCAGGACGACTGTCACGGTGGGCAGACTGCCGGCGGGCACGATGGGGCGATCGCAATAGGATCCGGCATGCGCCAGAAGCCTTCGCTCCGCTGATTTTGCGCGATCACCGGGCGAAAGGTTTGCTGAGCGGGATCGAACAACCCTACCGCCAGAAACACAGGGGTACGGTCGATGTTCGGCGGCACCGTGACACTGCAACTCGCCAATCTATCGCCTGCCGGGATGTGATGGTCTTGTTTTGCGAGAACATTCCACTCGCTATCTACGAGGGCTGCCGCCAGCGCCAGATCGTCACCGGCAGGCGCTATTTGGGCGATGCAGAGGATGCGCTCACCCGGGTGCGCGGTCGGCGGCGGCGGGGTAAAGGCGATCGTGCTCGTTTCATCTGTCAGCGCTAACGAAACGACGGGGATGGTCAGATCGCCGATGTAAACAGTTACTGCATCCTGGGCTGCGGCTGGCGCTACCCACACCTGCTGATCGGGCAGGAGTAAAGGCGGCAGCTCGCGCGTGACGGTGATGATCTGGTCATTACGCAACTGGATGAGCAGATCGAATTGGCGCAGACGACCATAATATTGCCGGTCATCATCCAGCCAGAGCGGCGTGGCCGTCTGTACTGCAATCAGAACGTCGGTTGCAGTGACGGTGAGCGCGGCCAGCGCCGGCAATGCTGGCGCGGGTGAAGGCACAATCTGATAGAGCAGATGACGCCCGTCATCATACCTGCCGATCAGGCGCAATCCGGCAGCATGGCTCAACTGAGGCTCTAAACTGCTCCACGTGCCGATTTCCCAGCGGTTGACGATGACGTATTGCGCGCCGAGCTGACGCAAGAGCGCAATACTGTCTGACGCAGGGAATTGGCTGAGGCGTTGCTGAAGGTGCGCAAGCTGCGGCGGTGGCGCGCTGCTGGCGGCGTTGACAATTGGGTGCTGGTGAAAGAAGGTGTAATACTCATAGCGATGGGCCAGCACAGGCGATGCATTGGCGATGGGCCATTCGAGAATTGCGCCCGCCGGCAGGCGAGCAAGCGCAGCGTAGACTGATGGGGTTGGTTCGTTGACGATCGCTTCAGTATGCGGCACTGTCGGCGGTCGCACATCAGCAATCGCCAGGCCGAGCAGCAGGACGGTGACACCGCTGGCGACCCAACCTTTCCCGAACGTCGTCCTGACGCTGATGATCCGGGCCGCGCCAAAAGCGGCGAGCAGCGCAAGGGACAGTTCGGCAAGCAGCGCCCAGCGGGCCGGAACCCGCGCTGCGCTGAAGAGCGGAACGGTATCGAAGAGCCATCGGTAGAGCGATGCGGTCTCCGGTTGGCGCGGGCCGAACGAAAACAGCGCAGCCAGCGTGCCGATCAACGCAATCAACCAGCGCGCCGACCCGCGACCTGCGATCAGACCGATCAGCGCCAGGATCAGCGTGGCCAGGCCCGGCCACAGCAGTTGTTCATTGGGATTTGCAGGAATGTCTGCCGCAACCAGTGTGGTCGGATCGTACCATGCGCGATCGTGAGCTGGCTGGAGGTAATGGGCAAATGCTGCGCTCCAATATTCGTGATCCGACCACGGACGCGCAATGCCCAATTCGCGCCAGGCAGTCAGGGTTGGACCAGCCACCGGCCAGACGAGACCGACTGCCAGGATGCCTGCCAGCGCTAATCCAGCCAGCGTGCGCCAGCGAGCTGGCTCGCGGTTGCCGCGCGCAGCGCGCCAGATCAGGACGCCCAGCCATACCGCGCAGATCACAGCCATACTCAGAGCCAGAAAAACGGCGTGGTAGTTGTCATTGAGCGTTTGCGCTGCGATCAGCAGCGCGGCCCCCACCGTCAGCCCGATCGAATGCCGCCAGCGCTGATCCGGTTGCTGCCACATGTGCCATACCAGGCAAAGCAGGAAGATGAACCAGAAGCTGCTGAGCACATTGAGATGAGGGAGATGGATCAACCGAACGTCACTGAAGGCGTACAGGATACCGGCGACGAGACCGGCCCCGCGCGAACCGCATAGCGCCTGGCCGAGCAGGGCGACAGCCCAACCCGCCAGCGTAAAACTGAGCAGGGTCAGCGCGGTGTACACAGCATGCGGCGACCAGCCCAGCCAGCGTAGCGGCAGACCGAGCAATGCCTGTGGGTAGAGCGGTGGATTGAGCAAGAGTGTCATCGGGTAGGGATGGTTGGCCGGAGCGTAAAATGGCGGCGCTGCACCAGTGATGGTCTCTTGGGTCCAGTAGAGTGTCCAGGCCAGATGGAGCGCATCGCCAGTGTCAATCGTCGTCTGATGAAGCGCGACCGGCAGCGGCCACAGAATGATCGCTGCGCATACCGCACTGACCATCAACGACCACAGCCAGAAGGGGATGGAATGCCATTTTCGGACAACTGGAAACGCTGCCATTGCAGGCTCATTTTTCGTTCATCGGCTTTGGGCAGGTTACTGCTTTTTGAGTCTCTTCGCCACTATAGCTGATCCAATGCAGTGACGACAAAGACAAAAGATGAATGGAATGATAGTGATAACAGGAATAAGACCAGCTTTCACGCTCTATTTTTCTTCTCTGTCACCAAACATTGCGTGATATTCCGTGGATGTATATCTGTTCGTCCGCAGTCTCTATAATGATCGGAACCGACCGCTTCATCACGCTCCCGCTTCCTCGCGCAGCGCAGCAATCTCCGCCTATTCCCGCTCAGCAAGCAAGAGGAGCATGAATTTCTACGTGGTGAATCCCTACGTGGATCGCTATAATTGTCTGATTTTCGACAAATTTATAAGGATCGATTATCTTTGCTTTGCTATATCCTTTTATCAATTGATCTAGTTTTTTAGGTATAACAGTCCACGGTGTTACGACCAAGTACCAACTAATATTGTTTCGCTTAGCATATTCGAGACTAGCGTAAACATTTCTTGCTGTGCTTCGATATAGTGGTGTAAAACCAAACTTTGCCTCTATCAAAGATATTATCCTTTTTTTAACAATCTTTACTCCGTCAGGAATAAATGTTCCTATCTCGGAATTAAGTTTTTTAGTGTATTTTGTATGACGTGTTATGATTCTAGCCAAAGGTTCATGAAAATATCTGCCAATCTTGCCCATAATCAAACTCTTACTTTTTGAGGGAATGTAACCCTTCAAAGCAGATAATCCTTTCCGGCCAATCGGTGATAAGACCTTACCAAAACCAAAGAATAAGGCACCGCTTATTGCATCACTTAAAGCACTTTCACCAACTTCATTCCACTGAATATCTCGACCGTGTGATATGTCACTGACTATTTGTTTAACAGCTCCACCGACACCTCCGCCCACAACACACCCAACCCCTAATGACACACCACAAAAACCTCCTGTTACAAATCCACCAACAGCCTCAGCTCCAACTTCCTTCCAATCAATCTTGCCATTTGTAACAGCTTGAGTTACAACGCTTACAGCAGCACCCATAGCAGCGCCAGTAATAGCTCCCACTGCTGCTCCAATGCACCAGGGACAGTACCCATACGGATCAACCAGGTTCACCGGGCTGTTATACACATACTGATACCGGTGCAGGCTCCGCGGTTCCCGGAGCTGGCCGCGGTATGGGTCTTGCGTCAGCCACGTGCCGGTGTCGGGGTCGTAATGGCGGGCATAGAACTCGTACAGACCGGTATGCTCGTTCCACTCCTGGCCGGTGAAGGTATAGTGGTTGTGCGGATCGGTGAAGTTGCCGCGCGCCGGCTCAATCTGGCCGTAGGGGTGGTAGCGGTAGTTGTGGCTGCTCTGGCCTGCATGGCGGGTCAGGCCGACGACCGAGCCGAGGCCGTCGTAGTGATACCAGAAGCTCTGTCCCTGCGCGCCGTTCGGGAAGTGCTGCCGTTGCAGGATGCGCCCGTCGGCGCCGCGGTAGTAGTTGTCGTACTGCGGATTCCAGGCGTTGTATTCGGCAATCGGGTCCAGCCCGTCGTAGACATATTCCACCCGCTTCAGCCCGCCGCCTCCGGTCTTCGGATCGTAGGTCTTCACCACCCGCCGTCCATCGCCGTCGTGGGCCATGGTCGTGATGGCGCGATCAACCCGATTGCCCTGTAGGTTCTGCTGGTAATCCTGGACGGCGATCAGCCGATTCTCGGCGTCGTAGCGATAATCGGTGCCCTGGATGCGCGGGCCTTGCGGGCCGGGGAATTCCTTGTTAATGCGATTGCCATTGGCATCGTAGGTGTAGGTGACGGTCTGTAGCTCGCCGCTGGCGCCGCGATTGGCCTCGCTCGCCAGGCGCAGTTTGGCCAGTAAACTGGTGGCAATGCCCTGGTTGCGCAGCGCGCCTGCGGTTTGGTGCGCCTCGACTCGGGCGCGCAGCGTGTTCAGGGCAGACTCCACCGTTGTCGCGTCGGGCGCCGGGTTGCCGTACAGCAGCGTCAACAGCGCATCTGCCTGCGTCAGCAGATCACTCGCCGCCGCGTCGCTGATGCCTTTGCCGCGCTGCGCAACCACCTCGTGGCGGAAGGCATGCAGCGCCTGAGCGGCGTTGTCGGTTCGCTTCAGCCCCGGACTGCGCGGGTGCGTGTCGCTGACGACGGTCAGCAACTGATTGATCGCATTGTAGCTATACGTGAGCGAGCGCTCGTCGAAGGGACGGCTGGTATCGCTGCTGTCATTGGTGCGCAGACTCAGCCGGTTGCCGACTGCATCGAAGGTGTACTCCGTCCAGCGGCCCTGACTGTCTTCATGTCGCACCAGACGGCGCAGCGGGTCGTAGGTGTAGGTGGTGGTGACTTCAGCCGGCGCGCGCCAGGCGTAGGTCGCGGTCATCGTCACCCGTTGCCCAATGTCGTCGTAGGTGTAGACAAAGCGACTGTTGAGCGTATTGGCGCCGCCAGCCTGCCGATTCTCGACGCTTAGCAGCCGGTTGGCCTTATCAAAGGTCTGAATGGTGACGGTGTTGTTCGGATTCTCCTGCCGGGTGAGATTGCCTGCCCCATCGCGAATGTAGCGCGTCACCCGCCCCTCAGGATCGGTCGTGCTCGCCAGCCAGTTATTCTTCAGATAGCCGGAGGTTACCACCCGGCCATCCGGGTAGGTCAAGCTGGTTCGGTTGCCGACCGCATCATAGCTGAACGCAGTGCGGCGACCGTGGACATCGCGCTCTTCGATCAGGCGGTTGAGCGGATCGTACCGTCGTTCAATCGCGCCCAACTCGTTGGTGACGGTCAGCAGATTGTTGTTTTCGTCGTAGGTGAATTCGACGAACGTGCCGTCGTGGTAATCAATCCGGGCCAGCCGGTTATCGGGATAGTACCGGTAAGTTGTGCGGTGACGCAGCGCATCAATCCGCTCGATGCGGTTGAAAGCCCGGTCGTAGCGATATGTCCAGGTATTGCCCAGCGCGTCAATTTCCCGAATCAGGCGGTTAAGGCCATCGTAGGCGAAGCTGGTCGGATTGCCGTTGGCATCGTAGATGAGAATCAGGTTGCCGACTTCATCGTACCGATAGCGCGTGGTGACGTTGACTTCAGCGCTGGCGGGCTGATCTGGGCGCAGATTGAAGGTAACACTGCTCAGGCGATAGAGCGGGTCGTAGCCATAACCGGTGACGATGCCATCCGCCTCGATCATGGCTACCAGATTGCCCATCCAGTCGTAGCGGTAGGTTGTGGTCTCATTCTCGGCATTGGTGCGGGTGATCACCCGGTCGAGCGCGTCGTATGTTGCGCGCGTGGTGTGACCGTTGCCGTCGGTGCGCGTGACCGGATTATTGTTGGCGTCGTAGCTCCAGCGGGTGACGTAACCTTCGGCGTCGGTGCGGCTCAGCAGTCGATAGACGGCGTCGTAAGCGTAGGTGGTGGTGTGACCATTGGCATCGGTTTCGGCCAGCAGGTTGCCAGCCGCATCGTACTGATAGCGCCAGACGCCGCCGAGATTGTTGATGAAACGCGCCACCCGATCCAGCCCGTCGTACTCATAGACGCTGGTGAAGCCGCGCGCATCGGTTATCCGGATCAGTCGGTCAAGCTGATCGTAGGCGAAACGCACCGCATGACCTTCCGGATTGGTGATCTGCACCAGCCGGTCGCGTCCGTCGTAGGCGCTGGTCGTGGTGTGACCATTGGCATCGGTCATCGCTATCAGGTTGTTGACCCGATCATAGGTGAAGACGGTCACGCCGCCCTCGGCATCAATTGTGCGCACCCGCCGCATATCGGCGTCATACTGGTGCTCGGTGACATACCGGCCACGCGGATCGTAGACGAAGCGCAGGTTGCCGGCAAGGTCGTAGGCGAAGCGCGTGGTGACGTTCTGCGCGCTGCTGGCCGCCTCGCCCGGACGTTCATTCTGGATCAGCGCTTCCAGCCGATCGAGGTCATCGTAGCGGTAGGCAGTCACGATCCCGGCGGGATCGGTCATCGCGATCAGATTGCCATTGGCATCGTAACGGAAGCGGGTCGTCTGACCGAGCGGATTGGTTACGCTTGCCAGCCGGTTAGCGGCATCATAGCTGAAGCTGACGCTGAATCCGCGCGGATTGGTCATCTGGATCAGATTGCCAAGCGCGTCATAGGCGTAGGTCGTCACCTGACCGGCAGCCGACTCCTCGCGGATCAGCCGGTCGAGCGCATCGTAGGTGAAGCTGGTAGTATTGCCGTTGGGATCAGTGATGCTGAGCAGGTTACCCACCCGATCATACGTGAAGCGGGTGATGACATTAGTGTCAGCGCTCGACGGAGCGCCGGGCACTGCATTGGCAATCGCCATGACTACCCGGTTCAACTCGTCGTAGACCAGCTCCTGCGCCTGTCGAACGGCGCAGTCGCCGCCGATCAGCGGGCTGTTGCAGCGAATCAGCGCCGTGAGATTGCCGACGGCGTCGTAGCGGTAGAACGTATGGCTCTGTTCAGGACCGTGCTCAGCAATCCGGTTGTCAACCGCGTCGTACTCGAAGCTCCAGACCCGCCCTTCCGCATCAACCGCCTGTGTGAGGTTGTTCATCGCATCGTAGGCGTATCTGGCGCAGAAACCAAGCGCGGTGCACTCCTCCGCCAGATAGTCGGCCTGATCGTAGACGAAGCGCCGGACGCCGCCGTTCGGATCGGTTGCTGCGACCAGATTGTCGTTCCGGTCGTATTCATTGCGGAGGGTCAGGCCAAGCGGACCCTCAACCAGCGTCAGATTGTCGTTGCCGTCGTAGGTATAGCGGATGGTGAAACCGCGCCCGTTGGTGACAGCGCGCAGCCGACCCAGGCCATCGTAGCCGAAGCGCGTCTCATCGCCAGCGCCGTTGGTAACGCTGAGCAGATCGCCGGTCGCGGGATCATACGTATTCGTGGTGCGGTTGCCGTTGAAATCAACCACTTCCACCGGCAGCCCGCGCCCATCATAGCTGATCGAGCTGGCATCACCGAGCGCATTAACGATGCTGATGAGATTGCCGCGCGCATCATACTCATAGCGCGTGCTGCGCCCTTCCGCATCGGTATACTGCGTGACCTGATCGCGATCGTTGTAGGTCCAGGCGCGCTGCCAGCCGAGCGGCCCACGCTCGCTCAGACGATTGCCGCGCTCATCATACGTGTAGGTGAAGACCCGCCCCTGCCGATCGGTGAACGAGGTGCGGTTGAATCGTTCATCGTAGGTGAACGACTCAGTCGTGCCATCCGGGTACGTGATCTGCGCCAGCCGGTACAGCTCATCGTAGTGATAGACCGTGACCCGACCGAGCGCGTCGGTGATCGTTGTCGCGCGGGCGGCGTCGTCGTAGCCAAACGCGCGATACTCCCGCTCGCCGACCCACTGCTCGATCACCCGCCCGCGCTCATCGTAGACCTGCCGATTCTTGAGGTTGCCCTCCGGCTTGCGCACGCTCGCCAGATAGGAAACCGTCGCCTCATACGGCTGGCCGTTGACATCGAGCAGCGTGCCAAGGTACTGATCCTGGTAGGTGAAGGCGGTGGTATGGCCGCGCGCATCGGTGAACGCGACCAGGCGGGCGCCGTCGTAGCGGAAGCGGAGCAGTTTACCCTCCGGCGCAGCGATCTCGCTGATCAGCCCCTGCGCGTTGTAGGTGAGCGTGACGACACGATTGGCATCATTGGTGATGCTGGTCAGGCGATCGCCGCTGTAGCCGAAACGCAGCGCATTGCCGTTGCGATCACGCTGCGCGATCAGCCGTCCATTTGCATCGAACTCAAAGCTGGTCAACTGTTTGGTGGTCAGCACCAGCGCGGAACCGCGCCGCTCCAGCCGATCGTAGACATCGGGTGTGCGCGAGACGAAGCTGCCATCGGGCGTCTCGGCGAACAGCACCTGGCGCCCATCCGGGTAGATCACTTCATAACCGCGCAGCAGCAGATTGTCGCGGCGAGTGGCCCGTATCTGGTAGGGGAAGCTCCAGCCCTGGCCGGTCAGGCCGACCGTTGCATTCTGCGCGTTGTAGGTCAGCGTGAGATCAATGTCGGCCTCGCCTGGCCCGGCGACGAAGAGGATTGGCAACTGTTCGACCTTGTTGCCAAGACCGGGCAAGACCGGATTGCCGACACTTATTTCATAACCACTACATGGATCGGCGCATTGTTGACCAAGCCGACTCCGGAACGTTACGAGGCTGCTGCCGGTCGCCGTAGCAGTGTTGCCGGAAGGATCGCTGGCCGTGACAGTGAAATTGACAATCTGATTGGCAGGCACGTCACGGAAGACGGCGTTGTAGATGTTCGGCCCAAACTCCGGCGTTGGGATCAATTCTGGATCGAGTCGCCCTGGACTGCCGACGATGGTAGCGCTGGCGATCTGGCCGCTGTTGTCAGTAATCAGCGCCTTGACGCTGAGATTGCCCTGACCATCAGGCCAGACTTCAACGAATCGAATGGTGGGCGGCAGGAAATCACCGCCATTGCTGCTACCCTGGCAGCTTACCCGCAGCGTGGTCGTTCCTGGCGTCAGACCAAAGCCGGTAAATTGCTGCTGATGGTCGTAGTAGAGGCAGGGCGCGTAGCCGATCAGGTCATCTTCAGCAGAATAAACCTCTCGATCCAGCTTCAGATAAAACGAGAAGGTGCGCGTCAGCGGCAGCAGTTGATCGTAGGTGAACTCAACCGTGCCAGCCGTCGTTTCTCTATCGGGTTCCCAGGTTGTGCCATCATCGAAAGTGACGAAGAGCATAGCCCGGGACCTGATACCATCAACTCCCGGCGCCGGATCAACCTCTGCTGCTAGCTTCAGCCGCGCTTCGGTAATCAACTGCCCGTTCTCGTCCTCGTCCTCGCGCGTTTCCCACTCAGAGGTCACGCTAACGGTACGGATTTCAGGGTAGGGCAAAAGAACACGTGTGTTGCCGCTATTGCGATTGGTGGCCACAAAGCCGCGTTCGAGCGGAATGTACGGCTGATCGCGGAAATCGTGGCGCTCATCACGATAGGTCGGCGGCGCCGCTGTCGAGCTATCGGCGACTGGCGCGCCAACCAGGTCACGCACACTGGCAGGAGCGTTAATGTACGCCCCGGCCAGCGGCTCAGCCATGTAGTGCGCGGCCAGCGGATCGGGGCGCGAGACGATGCTGCCGTTGGCGAATCGTAGCACCCAGGAATTGCCGAGCTGGAACGGCCCTCCTACCGGCCCTCCCATCACTCCCAGCCCGATGCGCTGGCAGGCCCAGATAAAGTGCGGCTTCAGGTTGTCAGGCAGATTGCCCAAATCCAGCTCATCGCATGAGTTCAGTGTCGCGCTGAGCGCAGCGAAGAGCGTGAAGTGATCGGTGCTGGCGATGAGCAGGCGCTGTTCGGGAATCACTGTGGTTGGCAATGCCGCCCACTGCTGGCGCTGCTCATCGAAGAAGTGCAGGCGCAGGCGATCCTCGCGCAGTCCAGGCTGCGGTTGATAGGCCACCCGCAGCGTCAACGGACGGTTGAATTCGCGCACCGGATTGCCCTGCGCATCCTCAGCGGTTAGCTGGAAGAAGACGCCGGCGGTCTGGTACCCGGGCACCGACCGGCCCGGCATCGGCTGATAGCGAATCGTGACTGCGCGCTCGACGGCGCCGGCAGGAATGCGCAGGTCGAGGCGACCATCAGCGCTGCGCAGCGTGGCATCGGCGTCTGGTCGCGCCAGTACGGTATCGGCGACAGGAGCGTTGACCGCCCTGGCGCTATGCACCAGCGGCACGAAGATCGTGGCGGTAAATCGAGTGGGGCCGGCGGGTGGCGGACGGGGCGCTTGCGGATCGGCAGCCGGCGCGGCTGGCGGGCCGAAGATCGCCGTTGGCGCGTTGTTTATTGGCGCGGCAGCTTGCAGAGAGGGGGATGTCGGTGGAAGACTAACCGGCGCAGCTTGCGTGGCGGCCTGCGCGTCGAACGCGCGCTGAGCCTGCAATGCTGTTATCCCCGCCGGCAGCGCGGAGCCTGCCTCGCTGACCGGATTGGGCAAAGCGGGAATCGCTCCTGCGGGCGCTTGCGGAACTGGTGGATTGATCGGCGCTGCGCGTGATGGAATCCGGTCAGAATCGGGCTGCCAGTCAGCTTCAGGGCCGATTGCCGCTTCCAAAACAGCGCGAATCGGATCAGGGAACGGATCGATCAACGGATCGGGAAGAGTCGGTTGTGGATAGGCGCTGGAGGCAGGCGCTGCTGCTGTCGCCGAGGCGTGGGTCGTTCCTGGTTCGGCGGGTAACATACTGCTGATCAGGGTCACCAGAAGCAGGAAGTGAATGAAGCGGGAAGCCCATGTAGCTGGCGACATGGCACATCTCCTGCGCAGATGAAGAAAGCGCGATCATTGACCGATCCGGTCTGATAGAGTCGATCAGAAAACCGCATTCAAACCAGCCAGCGCGGACGACGTGGTCACATGCTGCTGGAACATAATCTGCAAAAATAGCCTAAAAGATATCAGGAGATATCATGAACATGGTGTCAATCATGATGCCTTGCTTGTAACCAATCAGAAGGTCATTATCAGTGCCTGTAGTATATCGTAGAAAAACGCTGATTTCAACATATTATTTGATGACAGAGTTGTTACCTTCGCATTAACAATGTGTTCAGATTTGGGTTTGCTGCATTTCCGTGGTACTATACCCGGATAGACGATCGCTCGCTCGCAACGGCAACACGCCAGATCGATATGACAACCGCACCGCACACCGCGTCAAACCAGTTTACCAGCATCACCGCGCTTGGCGCGGCGATTGCTGCGCTGCCGGCCATGGCTGGGCTGGCGGTTGCGCTCCAGCCGGGTCACCAGCGGGTGGCCCCGGTGCCGGCGGCTGCTCGTCCGGTAGTGGTGACTGCGCTGGCGCATCAGCGTTCGGTTCCCATCCTCTATGTGACGATCAGCACCGAGGCGGCGCATCGCGCTGCTGATGATCTGCGGCAGTGGCTCAATCCGGCTCTGGTCTGGCTCTTTCCGGCAGCCGATGCCTTGCCTTACGAGCACATGTCGGTGGGCAGTGAGGTAATTTCGCGCCGCCTGGCAGTGCTGCGCGCACTGCGGCAGGGAACACTGAAGGGGGTCATCGTTACCTCGGTGAAGGCATTGATGCAACCTACTCTACCGCCGACCGATCTGTCCGCAGTGTCGATTCTCATCCAACGGGGGGCAGTGTGCGATAGCGAACAGATCGTTCAGCAGCTCAGCGACATCGGTTATCAGCGGGTCGTCATGGTGGAAGCGCCGGGCGAGTTGAGTCGGCGCGGGGCGATCCTTGATGTCTGGCCGCCGGGTGATGAGCTGCCGCTCCGCATCGAGTGGTTTGATGATGAGGTTGAAAGTATCCGTCGTTTTGATCCGGCTACGCAGCGCAGCGAGCAGCGTCTTGAGCGGGCCGAGATTGGCCCGCCGCACGAGATTCCGCTCTGGCGGCGCGATCTGGCGCTTCAGCGGATCGACAGTCTCGATCTGAGCGGGTTGCGCCGCGAAACGCGCGAGGAGTGGGCGCTGGCGCGCGAGCGGCTGGCTGCCGGGCAGCGGTTTGAAGGCCGCGCCTTTTATGCGCCATTCTTCTTCGCGCCGATGGCAAGTTTGATCGAGTATCTGCCTGAGCATAGCCTGGTGGTGCTGGCGGAAGAACATCTCCTTGCCCAGCATGCCGCTGAGATTGATGGGCTGGCCGCCAACCATCGCGCGCAGTTGATCAATCTGGGGGAATTGCCGCCCGACATGCCACGCCCCTATCTGCGCTGGGATGAACTCGCGCTCGATCGGCAACCATCGCTTGTGGTGGTCGATTTAAGCCTCAACGAGCATCCCGCCGCGATCACGCCGCCCCGCTTTGGTCAGGCGCCGCGCTACGGCGGCCAGCTTCGTCGCCTGATCGATACGATTGTTGCCCAGTTGACAGCGGGTGAGCTGGTGGTGGCCGTGACGGCGCAGGCAGCGCGCTTGCAGGAGCTGGTGAACGAACGACTGGCCGAGACCGTTGTTGCCGGTCAGTTTGCGCCGCTGCATGGCGGCCTGGAAGCTGGTTTTACGCTGGCCGATCTCCAGCTTACTCTGCTCACCGATAGCGAGATCTTTGGCATTCGCCAGCGTCGTCCGCTCAGTGAACGGCGGCGAAATGCGGCGGCTACTGACCGGACTGCCTTCCTGCGTTCACTCAAACCCGGTGACTACGTTGTTCATATCGAGCACGGTATTGCGATCTTCGATGGGATGACTCGCCGCACGGTTGGTGAAGTCGAACGCGAATATCTGATCCTGCGCTATGCTGGCGATGATCGACTCTATGTGCCGGTCGACCAGATCGATCGGGTAACGCGCTATATCGGCGCAGGTGATGGCGCGCCTGCGCTCACTCGCCTCGGCACCCAGGATTGGGCGCGCACCAAGCGCAAAGTGCGCGCTGCCGTGCAGGATCTGGCTGAAGAGTTGTTGCGGTTGTACGCTCAGCGCCAGCTCAAAGCCGGGTATGCCTTCTCGCCCGATACCGAATGGCAGCGTGAGCTGGAGGCGAGTTTTCCGTATCTCGAAACCGAAGATCAATTGCGCGCGATTGCCGAAGTCAAAGCCGATATGGAACGACCAATCCCGATGGATCGGTTGATTTGCGGCGATGTCGGCTTCGGCAAGACGGAGGTGGCGCTGCGCGCCGCGTTCAAGGCTGTGCAGGACGGCAAGCAGGTAGCGATTCTGGTGCCAACCACCGTGCTGGCCCAGCAGCACTTCGACACCTTTCGCAAACGGATGGCCGCCTTTCCGGTAACGGTCGAAATGCTCTCGCGGTTCCGCTCACCGAAGGAACAAGAGGCGATCGTCCGCGATCTGGCTCGCGGCGCAATTGACATCATCATCGGTACCCATCGCCTGCTCTCGAAAGATGTGACCTTTCGCGACCTCGGTCTGGTGATCGTTGATGAAGAGCAGCGATTTGGCGTGCGCCACAAGGAGCGGCTCAAATTGCTGCGCGCCGAAGTCGATGTGCTCACGCTGACAGCTACTCCCATCCCGCGCACGCTGCACATGGCGCTGGCCGGCATTCGTGACCTGAGCGTGATCGATACGCCGCCCGAAGACCGCATCCCGATCAAGACATATATCGTCCCGGCGGATGATCACCTGGTGCAAGAGGCGATTCGGCGCGAACTCGAGCGGGAAGGGCAAGTCTATGTGGTGCATAATCGCGTGCAGAGCATCTATCACGTTGCCGAGCGATTGCGCCGACTCGTGCCGGAAGCGCGGATTGCGGTCGGTCACGGCCAGCTCGACGAGCGCGAGCTGGAACGGGTGATGATGGATTTTTTCGAGGGCCGCTACGATGTGCTGGTGTGCACCACGATCATTGAGAGTGGGCTGGATGTGCCCAATGCCAATACCATCATCATTGACGACGCCACCAACTACGGTCTGGCGCAACTCTACCAGTTGCGAGGCCGCGTTGGGCGCGGCGCGATACGCGCCTATGCCTATCTGCTCTACAATCCGGACCGTTTCATGACGACCGAAGCCCGGCAGCGGCTGGAGGCGATCCAGGAAGCGACCGAGCTGGGCGCCGGATTTCAGATCGCGATGCGCGATCTGGAGATTCGCGGCGCCGGTAATCTGCTCGGCGCCGAGCAGTCGGGTCATATTGCGGCGGTCGGTTTTGACCTCTATTCACGGTTGCTCGAGCAGGCGGTGCGGAAACTGAAGCAGGGGGTTGATGAACTGTCCGCCGATCCGCAACCGCCGACGCCGGCGGCAATCGCGGCCATGCTACAGGCGCCCACGCTGTCTGAGCGGGTGCTGGTGGCGCCGCTGGTCACGCTCGACCTGCCGCTAACCGCGTTCCTGCCCCCCTCATACATCGCCGATGAGACGGTGCGACTGGCGGTCTATCGGCGCATGGTTGAGGCAGCGACCATCGACGAGGTGCGTGGTCTGCGGCAGGAGCTGATCGATCGCTTTGGCGGGCCGTTGCCCGAACCTGTCCAGCATCTGTTGCTCTGGTTGCAGATTCGTCTCTTCGCGTTGCAGGCCGGGGTGACCTCAATCACGACCGAACAAAATGAGTTTGTGATCCGGTTCGCGACGACGCTTTCGGCCACAGCGCGGGAGCGGTTGCGACGACGCTTTCCGCGCGATACCGCAATCAAAGCCGGGCTGCAATCGGTGCGGCTGGATCGACGCGCATTCGGCGCCCAATGGCCCGAACGCCTGCTCGCAGTTGTCGAGACGCTGGCGCTGGAACCGGCGGTAGCGGCGTGATGGCTACACACGCGCAATCTGGCTGCGCCGGAAGGCGACAATCACCTGATCGCGCTGATAGCGCTCCTGCGCGCCGGTAAAGATTACACTGTCGTAGCCGTAGCGGTCGAGCCACCACTCAACCACGGTGTCAGTCTCCAGGTCGAGACCCAGACCGGCGCCTTCGCGTCGGATGTGGGTCACCTGTTCCGGCCAGGCCCGCAGATCAATGGTGAACGGGCGCTCAAGCCGCGCCCGGTAGCGCTCTCCTCCCAGGTTCAAGATCCGTTGCAACCACGCGCGCGGTTCTTGAACTTCGGCGGTGACCAGCAGCAAACCGCGACCGGCGGGGGTACGCTGCTGCGCATCGCCGTACAGAAGCTGGTACCACTCTTGAGTGACGCTGCCAGCCAGCCAGCGATCGGCTTCGGCAGGTCGCAGGCGACCAATCTGTTCGTTGAGATCCGACACGCGCGGGATACGCGGCGGCGCCATGATCTGAATGGCGGGCACAGGCTGGCTCGTGACGATTTCGCCTGCACCGGTGCGCCACACCGCATCGATTACCTGCATCGGCGGATTGTTGCCCTCGCGGTAGCGAAAACCCAGCCGTTCCCGGCCCTCATCCGCTTCGGCAGTGGCGGCAATCGTGATGTGCAACTGCAATCCGCCGCCACACCCTGGGGCCGGAAACCAGACTCGCTCGGCGACAAAGGTGAAGGTCACGCGCCCACCCCTGCTCGCGCGGCGTTCCGTTCGCCGCCAGCCCTGCCCGCTTAGCCCGCTCCAACCGCCAACCACGGCGCGCAACGGCGCATAGATCGCCAGAATCGCCTGCGCCGTCGGCGGCTCATCGAGCACCCACATCCCCGGCGGCACCGCCCCTGACGATGGCAGCTTCACCGTGCCGCCAACCACGCTTTGCTCAACCCGCGCATTCGGCAAGCGCACCGTCATCGGGCTGGCAACCGGCGCCGATCGCATTGGCGCCGACGCAGCGGCTTGTCCACTGCTCAACGCATATCCGCACTCAATGCAAAACCGCGGCGCGCCTGGCGGCAATTCAGCGCCGCATTGCGGGCAAAATCGGGGAGTGCGTTGCGCGCCTGCCATAGGCACCTCCGCTCTGATCGCGTTGCTGGCTCAATGATACCACTTGCCCGCGATCATGCAGCGGTATGTATGCCTCGGTGGCGCGTCGCCTGTTGGCGGGCCCCTCTCTTCGCCCGGTCGCTGACGGGAAGCGATTCCGTGAAACGTCTGTCATGGAGGGAATGACGGTGAGCGCTGGCGAAACCGGCAGCGCGTTTATGAACCCGACACTCGACAGACAAAGATCGTCTCGCCAACCGGCAAACCCATCCGTTCAATGTCTGCTGGATCAGTCGCCAGATCACGCGCGTCAATGCTCGTCACGGCAAAACCCGCCCGATTGAGGCGCAAGACGATATCACGACCATACTTGCGCACATGATCGAATTGACCGAAGAAACGCTCGCGTTGAATCGGGTCAGTAATGCTCGGATCTTCATACGTCTGTTCGCCGTGAAGCGGCACCAGAATGATCGCCGTTCCGGCAGGTTTCAGAATGCGATGCAATTCGCGCATCGCCTGCTGATCGTTCGGCACGTGTTCGAGCACATGACAGCACAGCAGCAGGTCTACTGATCTGGCGGCCAGCGGGATGCTGGTAATGTCACACCGCAGGGACACGCCGGGATGGCTGATATCGGCGGTAAGATACTGTAACCGGGGCATGTGGGCGAAACGCTGCGCTAATCCAGGTTCGGGCGCGAAGTGGAGCATTGTGCGGCGTTGTTCAGAGATGAGCAGGCGCTCCGATTGTAACAATAGCTAGATCAGGCGGTGTCGCGGCAGCGAGCGACACACTGGGCACCAGCGATGATATGGCCGGTGAAGAACGATAAAACGCCGCAAGTTCGCGAGACAGATCGGGCAGAACGCGCGCTGTCCCGCAAAAAGGCGTTTACGCGCATCAACGGGTAAGGCGAACAACCCGTTCGCCAGGATAAGGTCACGCAATCTCTGCAACGGGTTGCTTGATCGCGCGGCAAGCCCGGCGTAGAAGAGAAATCGTTCAATTCGCGCGCGATAGGAGACAGCTATCTGCATAGCGCATGCCCGTGAAGACAAAATCGGGGCAACACCATTCTATTTTGCCCCAACAATTCACGTTCATTTTCAGCGGCCTACATCTGATCCAGATAGTCCTTGAGCAGTTTCCCCAACCGCGGATGGCGCAATTTGCGCAACGCTTTGACCTCGATCTGGCGCACCCGCTCGCGAGTGACACCGAAGGCTTTCCCCACCTCTTCCAGCGTGCGCGGCTGACCATCGGTCAGGCCATAGCGCAACTCCAGCACGCGCCGCTCACGCTCGCTAAGCTGGTCGAGCGCCGCTGCAATCTGCTGCCGCAACATCCCGCTGGCTGCGGCATCATCCGCGTCGAGCGCATGCGGATCGGGAATGAAGTCGGCCAGCGTGCTGTCAGCCTCTTCACCGACTGGGGTGGCGAGCGAGACCGGATCTTGCGCGGTGCGCCGCAACTCGCGCAACTTTTCCTCGGTCATGCCCAGCGCATTCGCCAGCTCGGCATCGG
>FWWL01002911.1_pt1 | contig 33322 bp, 28 predicted proteins | sample 2228331 | NCBI WGS metagenome assembly FWWL01 (sample SAMEA103939775, study PRJEB20133) | metagenome
TGCAACTGCGCCGCAGCCTCTACGCCCTGGCGCCGCCCTTCCAGAAAGTCAAGCCTCATCCCTTCCTCATCGCCAACCGCATGGTGCGCGGCTCTTACGTCAGCGCGCAATCGGCCCTGGCTTTTTACGGGCTGATTCCCGAATACACGCCGGTCGTCATCAGCGTGACCGTCGCCCGCCCCAACCGCTGGGAGACCGCCTTCGGCGCGTTCGAGTTTCGCCACGTCAAGGCGGACTGGCTGGCAGGCTACCGTCAACTCGACCTGGGAAACGGACAATCTGCTTTCGTCGCCACGCCCGAAAAGGCACTGCTTGACCTGGTGTATCTGCAGCCCGGCGGAGATGATCCGCGTTACCTGGACGCCCTGCGCCTGCAACACCTGGAACGCCTCGACCTGGACGCCTTGCAGGGCTGGGCGGACCGAAGCGGCAAAGCCAAACTCCGCCGCGCTGCGGACTACATCGCCGCTCTGGCCCAGGCCGAAGCGCAGGAATACCAAACCCTATGAAAGACTACCTGGCTGAACTGGTCCGCTCCGCCTTGACGCCATCGCACGCCCGCAATCTGGCGCGTGAGTACCTGCAAGCCCGCCTGTTGGGCGCCTTGCAGCGCGCCGGCGCCATGATCCCGCTGGCTTTTCAGGGCGGCACCGCCCTGCGTTTTCTCTACCACATACCCCGCTATTCGGAAGACCTGGACTTTGCGCTGGAACGTGAGCCAGCGCGCTACGATTTCCGCGCCTATCTGCACGCCATCCGTCGCGAACTGACGGGCGAGGGCTATGCCGTGACGCTCAAAGTGAGCGATCGCCGCGTCGTCCACAGCGCCTTCGTGCGCTTCCCTGGCCTGCTCTACGAACTCGGTCTTTCCCCCCACCCCGACGAAGCCCTGTCCGTCAAACTGGAAGTGGATACCCACCCCCCGGCAGGCGCGGGGCTGACCACGACCCTGATCCGGCGTCACCTTCCGCTGCACCTCCAGCATCATGACCGCGCCTCGCTGCTGGCGGGCAAACTCCATGCCATCCTGCAGCGTCCCTTCCCCAAGGGCCGTGACTGGTACGACCTGCTCTGGTATCTCAGCGACCCGGCCTGGCCGCCGCCCAACCTGACCCTGCTCAACAACGCCCTGACCCAAACCGGCTGGAGCGGCGCGCCCCTGACCGAGTCCACCTGGCGGGAGTCCGTGCGCCAGCGCCTGCTCGACTTAAACTGGGAACACATCCTCGCCGACGTGCGTCCCTTCCTCGAACCGACTGCCGATCTGAATCTGTTCACCTGCGAGAACCTGTTGCGTTTGCTCGAACGATAGTCCCAACCGCCGCTTTTTTTCGCGGAGGACTTCCCATGACCATCTTCGACCTGCACGCCGCCGTCCTGGACGAATACCGCGATTTCGTGCGCTCCTTCCTCCTCATCGCCGACCGACGCATTCAGGAATACGTGGACCGCGTCCTGGACGAAGAAGCGCGCCTGTGGCCCGACTTCCTGCTTCAGGTCAGCCCCTCCTACCAGCGCGGTCTCAGCGTGGACGACCTGGCTGGGCGCAGCGACCTGCACCCCGAGACCGCCCGCATCTTCCGCACCCCGCGCGGCGAACCCTACCGCCTCTACCGTCACCAGGAACAGGCACTCGAAGCCCTCAAAAGCGGCTACAGAGCGCGCACCGGGCGGCTCTTCCCGATCACCTTCGCAACTATGCTCGTTCGCCGCCTGAAAGAACGCGCCGCCGCGCCGAGCCTGATTCACATCGGCACCTCAGCCACTATGCTCTCCGACCGGGACGCTGCGCCTGCCCAGCGCCACCAGGACGAAGCCCTGCGCGCCGAGCTGGAGGCGCGCGGCTATCAGGTGATCGTCATTCGCCACGACCGCGAGGTGAGTGAGCAACTGAGAAGGTGGGCTTCTCTGTTTGGCGCGGTCTGATATGCTGCTTGCATCTGCACAGAATACACAGAGTCACAGCCCCATGACCTGGATCGAAGACCTCTTCGGAACGACGAAGCCGATCATCGGCATGTGCCATCTGGCGGCGTTGCCGGGCGACCCGCACTACAACGCCTCGCAAGGGATGGCGCACGTGGTTGAGCGCGCAGCGGCAGACCTGGCAGCGTTGCAGGATGGCGGTGTGGACGCCGTCTTGTTCTCCAACGAGGCAAGCATCCCCTACATGACCCAGACCGAGCGCATCACAGCGGTGGCGATGGCGCGCGTGATCGGCGAGCTGCGCAGCCGCCTGCGCGTGCCCTTCGGCGTCAACGTGCTCTGGGACGCCGCGGCGACGGTGGACCTGGCAGTTGCCACAGGCGCGCACTTCGTCCGCGAGATTTTCAGCGGCGCATACGCCTCGGACTTCGGTGTGTGGAACACCAACGCCGGCGCAACCGTGCGACACCTGAAGCGCCTGGGCGGCGACAGCATTAAGCTGCTGTTCAACATCGTCCCAGAGTCGGCAGCCTATCTGGCGAGCCGCGACATCGGCGAGATCGCCCGCTCGACTGTGTTTAACTGTCAACCGGATGCCTTGCTGGTGTCGGGCTTGACCGCCGGGCAGGAGACGTCCGCCACGGTGTTGCAGCGCGTGAAGCAGGCTGTGCCTGATGTGCCAGTGTTCGCCAACACAGGCGTGCGCCTTGAGAACGTCTCACAGCAACTGCGCGTCGCCGATGGCGCAATTGTGGGCACGGCGTTCAAGCGCGACGGCTATATCTGGAACGAGGTGGACCCTGCGCGCGTGCGCGCCTTCATGGACGCAGTGCGCGCGATGCGCGCCCAGATCGCGCCAGCGTGAGGCGCGTGTGTTGTCACTTCCGTTTGCCTCCCCATTTGCGCGCTGGCGCAAGTGTTGCTACACTTACTACGTATCTGCTCGCTCGTTTGGTGAGCATGTCGTTGCTAACCACTGTGACACAGAGATAAGAACCATGAGTGACACCAACACGCCAATCACCCGACGCCATCTCTTAAAACTGATGGGCTTGACCGCAGGCAGCGCGCTGCTGGCAGCCTGCGCGCCCGCAGCGACTCCTGCCGCGCCCGCCGCTCCTGCCGCGCCAGCGCAGCCAGATGCGCCCAGTGCTCCGATGCGAAACAGCATCGGCAAGATGCTCCCAGAGGACGCCGCGCCGCCTGAACAGCAGTTCCTGGTTTTCAACAACACCAACACCAACTTCCGCGCGGTGGACATCTCCGCTGCGGTGTACGCGCGCCCTCTCATCTCCGACCTGTTCGGCATCCCGCTCACGCGCTTGAACAAGGATTTCGAGATGATCCCCGGCGCAGCGGTAGAGTGGAAGGAGAGCGCCGATGGCTTGACCTGGACATTCAAGCTGCGCGACGACATTCGCTGGAGCGACGACACCCCCTTGACCGCCGATGACTTCGTCGCCACCTTCCGCTACATGGCTGACCCTAAGAGCGCCTATGACTTTGCCTGGTATTACGGCAAGGGCAGCGGCAACATCAAGAACTTCGACGAAGTGGTCGGCGGCAAGGTGCCCGTTGAGGAGCTGGGCGTGCGCAAGGGCGCCAACGACTACGAGCTGATCGTCGAGGTCAGCGAGCCGACGCCATACCTGCCGCGCCTGTTCCTCTACGCCATGCCCCTGCAGGCGAAGGCGCTCGCTGCGCACGGTCCGTTTTACAACACCGACCCAGCCACGGCGGTCTCTTGCGGTCCGTTCATCGTGAAGCAGTTCTCGCCGACGCGCATCGAGTACGTCGCTAATCCAAAGGTCAATCCAGAATTTGCGCCCTACATCGAGCGCGTGATCCAGATTCCCTTCCCGAACGGCTTTCAGGCATATCAGGCTGGGCAAATTGACTACACCTCCATCGGCGACATCGCCTCAGTGGACATCGTGCTCAACGACCCAGAGCTATCCAAGCAAGCTGCGCCCGATGTGGGCGACTTCCGCACGGATTACTTTTTCTTCGACGTGCGCAAGAAGCCCTTCGACAACTTGAAGTTCCGCCAGGCGCTGGCGCACCTGCTCGACCGCGACTCCATCGTCCAGTTCATCACTAAGCCTGTGCTGGCGCGACCTGCATATTCCTTCCTTGCGCCGGGCTTCCCCGCGGCGAACGGTGAGGCGCTGAAGGACATTCAGCGTTATGACCCAGACCTGGCGAAGCAGCTCTACGCGGAATCTGGCGAGAAGCCAGAGAAGCTGGTGCTCACCGTGCGCGTGGACGCTGGCTTCCCCAACGTGCAGATCGCTCAGGCATACGCCGACGCGATCAAGCAGAACCTGGGCATTGAGGTTGAGGTGCGGCAGATGAACGTGAAGGACTTCATGGACGATCTGCTGCGGCGCGACGAAAACAACCAGCCCGCGACCACGATTGACTTCGGATTCATCAGCTACGGCATGGACTTCCTCGACCCCTCCAACATGCTCAGCGTGTTCAAGGGCAGCGACCTGGGCGGACGGCACACCTGGAACGACAAGACCTACCAGGAGATGCTCGCCAAAGCCAGCCCGATGAGCGAAGGTCCAGAGCGCTTGAAGCTCTGGCAGGACGCTGAGCGCCTGCTCACTGAGTCCTGCGCGTTTGTCTGGTGCGTGCACCGCACCCCGCTGAACCTGTTCAAGCCCTACGTCAAGGGATCGGTGATGCTGCCGAGCCGCATCAACACCAACCCTGGCTGGGCATGGCCTGGTTTCACCTCGATGACGCTCACGCCAGCAGAGGTGTACATCGGCAAGGAAGTTGCTCAGTTCAGCCGCGTGCTGCCGTAAAGTCGTGCGTCGTGCCGCTCACATGCCCCTCTCCTGAGCGCGCCTCAGGGGAGGGGCTGCACTGTTGTTTTGTCGTGATGACACGCTTTTTGCTGTCGCGCCTGGCAGGCTTTGTGTTCGTGGTCGTCTCGGTGTCGTTCCTCACCTTCGCGATCATGTACAACGTGCCTGGCGGTCCTTTTGACGAAGTGGATATGCCGCTCTCGCCCGAAGCAAAGGCGAACATCCGCGCGAAATATGGGCTGGATCAGCCCTTCTACGTGCAATGGGCGCGCTATGTGCTCAACGCCTTGCAGGGCGACTTCGGCATCTCCTACACCTTCCCTACGCGCAAGGTGAGCGACCTGCTTTGGTCCTATTGGGGCACCAGCCTGCTGTTGGGTGGACTGTCGCTGGCGTGGAGCATCCCCGTCGGCATGGGCATGGGCATCCTGGCTGCGTTAAAACGCAACACCTGGTTGGATAGCCTGATCTCCGGTATGGCGCTGATCACCATCACCATGCCGATGATCGCGTGGATTTTTCTTGGGCAGATCATCTTCGCCATTCAACTGAAGTGGCTGCCATACTCTGGCTGGCGACCGCTGGAGGACCCGCGCACGCTGGTGATGCCCGTGATTATCTTTGGCTTGGCGACGGTGGGTCAACTGGCGCGCTTCGCCCGCGCGGGCATGTTGGAAGTGCTGGGGCAGGACTACGTGCGCACTGCGCGGGCGAAGGGATTGCCCTACGCCGCGGTGGTCGTTAAACACGCCATGCGCAACATGCTCATCCCGATCGTCACGTTGCTGGGTCCTATTGTGGCGAACATCTTCACCGGCTCGGCGCTGGTGGAGTATGGCTTCGTCATTCCAGGCATCGGTCGTTTCTTCTTGGACGGCGTGTATGGGCGCGATTATCCGTTGCTCATGGCGATTGTGCTGATAGGCACCACGGCGCTGGCGCTGTCCTATTTCGTCACCGATGTGCTGTACTCCGTGCTCGACCCGCGCATCCGCCTGACGCGGTGAGGATGTCTTTGACTGCGATACCAGCCGCGCTGCGGCGCGCGCTGCCCCTCGTGATCCTGTCAGGAGCTGTCTTTGGGCTATACGTGCCCAGCCTCAACCTGCCGCTTGTCTTTGACGATGCCTGGTCGGTGAGCGCAGTGCAGCACTACACCCTGGCAGATGCCTTTCTGCGCACTGGCGATTTCGGCTACTATCGCCCCTTGTACTGGCTCGGCTACATGCTGGCGCGGGAGATGGGCGCGTGCGGACCGCTCGCCCTGCATGTGTTGTGCCTGCTCGCACATGCGGCGAACGCCTGCCTGCTGTATGTCTTCGCGCGCGCCTGCGTTGTTGGTCAGCGGCTGCCTGTCTTCATGGTCGCGCTGCTCTATGCGGCGCATCCATTTGCAGTGCAGGCGGTGGCGTTGCCAGCCGGGTTGAACCATGTGCTGGCGGTGATGTTTGCGTTGCTCGCGGCGCTGTGCTATGTCGCGTGGCGGCGCACAGGGCGGCGTCGCTGGTTAGCAACGCTGCTGGGTTTTGCGCTGTGCTCGGTGCTGGGGAACGAGATCGGCGTGGTGGGCGGCGCGCTGGCAGTGGCATACGAGCTGAACCGTGAGGTGCGCTTCTGGCGATGGCGCGGCGCGCAGTGGGGATTTCTCTCCTGGTTTGGCTTCGGGGCGGTGTACGCAGTGGCTTACTTCGCCATTCCGAAGGGCGAATCACCCCCCGTGTCTTTTGCGCTGGACGATGTCCTCACGCGCGTTGGGGTGGCGCTCCAGATGGTGGTTTACCCGTTGACGGCGCCGTTGGCGTTGTTCGCGCCATATCGCAGTGACGCAGAGGCGTTGTTTGGCGTGGCGATAGCGGTCGTGCTGTTAGTGGGTCTGGGTGTGATAGCCTGGCGTAGCCGCTGGCGTGGCTTGTGGTTGAGTGGGGTGGTGATCTTTTCGGCTGGGGCGGCGGTGCTGGTCGCGCGCTTAACTGCTAGCTATCTGGTCAACGCGCCGCGCGCGTTTTACCTGCCGCTGATCGGCAGCGCGATGATGTGGAGCGCCCTCGCGCTGGCGCTGGGCACCTATGCCCGCGAGCGCGTGGTGCTGCCGTTGGCAGTGACGGGCGCACTGGTGGCGCTGGGCGTTTGGCATGTGCGCTCGCAGATGGAGGTGTACCGCATGGCTTCTGCGCCCGTTGCGCAGCTCGCGCGCCTTGCTCAGGTTGCAGACGGACAGCAGTGGATAGTGTTGAACCTGCCAGAGTGGGTCGCGCCAGCGACGCATCACTTCCTGCCTGTGAAAGATGGCGCGATCATCTCCGCGCCCTACGTCAGCGGCGCTGCGTTCGTGCGGGCAAATGCGGGCGTGTCGCGCGAGGTGTCGTTGTGGCGACTTGAAGAGCCACACCAGGAACTGCCATACACCTACGCCACCACTGGCGCGCCGCTCTCGCTAGAGGCGCTGCCTGATGCGTTGCAGGCGCTGAACGATGTCCAGCTCTTTCGTGTGGCATATTCCCCCGATGGTCCGCGGGGCAGATGGGTGGGTGGTGTGATGCCCAAGCCAGCCGCATCGGCTCCGCTGGCGGTGTTCGACGCGCATCTCGCCTTGCATAGCGCCGAGATTGTGCCTTGCCAGGATGGGTGGATGCTCACCACGCGCTGGCAGCGCCTTACACCCGATGCCGATCTGCCAGGCACGCTTTCGATGTTCGCGCAGCTCTACGCGCCAGATGGGGCGCTGCTCGCCCAGCAAGATGGCGCGTTGCTGGATGGCTTGCTGCCGTTTCATCGCCTGACCCCGCATCAGCAAGTGACCGACCGCCGACGGTTGGACGCACCTATCAGGACTGGCGAGCCGCACTTGTTACTGGGCGTGTACGATTACGCAGCAGGTCGCCGGCTGGCGCTCTCAGCCATGGCGACATACGCCCAGACGACGGAAGACCAGGCACTGGTGCTCTTGCCTGCTGCCCCCAACGCATCGAGCGATAGCTGCCGATAATCCTCTTGGACTGAAGACATGCAAGCGATCACTTCACGAACAGTCTCTGCTGCGAAGACGGCATCACACGCTTCGCTCTCGCCGCGCGCGCTGGTGTGGCGGCGCTTCAAGCGCCATCGTATGGGCATCGTTGGCGCGGTGATCACGGCGATTTTCGTTTTTGTGGCGCTCTTCGCTCCCCTGATCGCGCCGCATCCCTACGATAGGACAAACCTGTTCAAGCCGACGGTGCTGCCAGGTCAACTGGCAGAACACCCACTCGGCACAGATGAGCTGGGGCGCGACTTCCTCAGCCGCCTCATCTTCGGATCGCGTGTCAGCTTGACGGTAGCGATTGCGGTTCAGGTCATCGTGCTGGTTATCGGTGTGACTTTAGGGTTCATGTCCGGCTGGTTTGGCGGGGCAGTGGATTTTGTGATCAGCCGCCTGCTGGAGGTGGTCGGCTCATTGCCAGGGTTGCTCTTTCAGATTTTGATCGTGCTGTTGTTGCAGCGTCACATTCAAGACAGCGTGCTGGTGGTGGTGATCGCCGTTGCGGTGCTCGCCTGGCCGATCTACGTGCGCCTGGTGCGCGCACAAGTGATGAGCCTGAAGGAGCGCGAGTTCGTCGAGGCGGCGCGCAGCCTGGGCGCCAGCCCCTCCTTCATCGCCACACGACACATCCTGCCGCATCTGGTCGGTCCGCTGGTGGTGTCAGTGACTTCGGCGATTGGACTGACCGGCTTCATCACTGCCGAAGCCACGCTCAGTTTCTTCGGCTATGGCATCAACGAGCCGCTGCCCAGTTGGGGCAAGATGATTGGCGACTCGGTGCGCTTCATCCAGCGCTTTCAGTACCTGGCAATTTACCCAGTGGCGTGCCTGATGCTCCTTATCTTGGGCGTGTCGTTTCTCGGCGACGCCCTCCGCGATGCGCTTGACCCCACATCCGACCGCGCGCAGGCGAAGTGAACCTGTCTGAGGTAGGTGTCGTCAGCGTAGGGTGTTTCTTCTGCAGCTTGCGCGTGCGCTGGCTGGCGCATGCGCCTCATTCCTCGCTGAAATAATCCGAGTCAATGCGTTTCATGGGATAAGAAGAAACGGTGGAGACGCCCACCTCGTGATCGATCATCAGTTCGACCAGCCGCCTGCCGTCAATCAAAACCACTTTAACATCAAGACTATCCGCGTATTGCCGTGCCTCTTCAGAGAAGGTAGAGGTGGTGATGAAGACTCCTTTGCGCGCGCGTTTGCCCATCAACGCGCCAGCAAAACGCTGTATTTCGGGGCGCCCGACAGGCGCGTTCCATCGCTTTGCTTGCACGTAGATGCTGTCCAGCCCCAGGCGATCTTCGTTTATCACGCCGTCAATGCCCTCATCACCAACGCCACCGACGGCGCGCGCCGCGTCGCGCTGCGAGCCGCCGTAGCCCATCTTCACCAGCAGCTCAATCACTAGCCTTTCAAAGAATGCTCATTGCTTCACGCGCTCAAGCAGATCCTCTGCCAGGTTGTTGCGCAGCGCCTGATAGGCGGCTTCTAGCTGTTCTTCAGGCGTCATCGCAGTGCTGCTGAGCAGCTCTTGCTGCTCAAGAGATAGTTCCGCGGTGCCGAATTTGCTCCCCGTTGTGTTTCGAGACCGCAGAAGAAAGTCCTGAAACTCTGGGAACTGGCGAAGAAAACCTACGTCCAGTTGCGAGAGGTTGCTTTGCAGCACCGCTGTGCCTCTTGGGGTGATTCGATATGTGCCTCGTTGCTGGGTTTCCAGGAGTCCAGCCTGGACCAGGTAAGTCTTCGCCCATCCGACACGATCGTAGAAGACAGTTCTTTTACCGCTTGGCACCAATTGGCTTCGCTCTTGTGGGGTAAGTTGAAATTTCTGGCTGAGTTGAGCGACCAGGTCGCGCAGGGTGTGCGGCTGACCGTCTGACATCAGACGCAGCAGGGGGAGCATGAGGGTTTGATAGTCTGGGATTGCCATCTGTCTCTCGGTTGCCCTGTTCAAGTTAACGACGTATGCCACATTTTAGGCGCGCACTATGCGTGCGGAAGCCACGCTTCCGCACGCATAGAGTAGTGCGGTATAGCGCTTGTGCCTGGTCGCTAAGTGTTAATCTGGTATTAAAATCGTGGTGCTACCTCAATGGCAAGCGCACGCACTTCTCCGCAATCCCCTGCTGAAAGCGCTTGGCAATGGTCTGCTAGCTGCGTGCAGCCCCTGAGCTTCAGCTTTTCCCTCTCCTTGATCAGCCTGCTGCTCGCATTGGCGGTGTACTTCGGTGTGGCGCTGGCGCAACCTGCGCTGCCTGGGATGCAGTACGACGAGGCTGCTGACGCGGTCATTGCGCTGGAGATGTTGCAGGGTCAGCGCCCCTCTGCGCTGAAGAACATCACGTTGTTTGGCAGAGAGCTGCCCCTCATGAAGCAGCAGCACATCGGACCGACCACGATTTACATCAGCATCGTCGGGCTTGCGCTCTTCGGTGCGTCGTCCCGTCTTCGATCCGCTGAATGACGCCTCGGCGGATAGCTTGCGGCTGGGCACGTTTGTTGTGCCGTGAGCGGCGCGGCTTAACAAGCAGTGCATTCCGGCACGTGGCGCGCTAGCGCTTCAAACAGCGTGTCCAGCATCGCCTCAGTCACATACGCCTGCACCGACACGCGCGCGAGCTTCACGTCGCGCCATTGAATCAACGGCATCTCGATGCGATACGCGTTGAGCAAAATCTGACTCAGTTTGGGTAAATGAGTTTTGTCGGGCAGCCGAATGGCGACCAGTTGACGAAACCACGCGCCGGAGTCATCGCAGATTGAGGCTGTGCCGAAGTGATGCTCCACCCGCTCGCGTATGGCGCGAGCCAGCCTGTGACAGCGCTCGCGCACACTCAGCCAGTCCTGTTCTTGCATCAACACGATGGCAGCCGGCACTGCCAGGAAGGCAGCCAGGTCGCGCGTGCCGAACTGCTCCACGTAGTCTCGTAGCGGCTGCGGCGACACCGCGTTCGGTTGCCAGCCGTGGCTTACGATCAGCGGCTCGATCAAGTGCTGCACTTCGCGTCGGGCGTACAGAAATGCGCTCCCCTTCGGCGTCAACATCCATTTATGACAGTTGCCGATGTAAAAATCTGCGCCGATGGCTTCTAAATCCAGATCAATCTGACCTGGTGCGTGCGCGCCGTCCACAATGGATAAGATGCCCGCCGCGCGGCAGCGGCGGCATACCTCTGCAACGGGAAAGACCAGCGCGGTCGGCGAGGTGATGTGGCTGAGGAACACCACGCGCGTGCGCGGCGTTACACTTGCCCAAAAATGTTCCACCCATGCCTCAGGCGTGGTGACTGGCAGTGGGATGTGGTGCTGGATGTAGCGCGCGCCAGTCTTGGAGCATATGTATGCCCACGTGTTGTTGCAGGCGCCGTACTCGTGATCAGTTGTCAAAATCTGATCGCCCTCGCGCAGCCAGCCGCGCAGCGAATGTGCCACTACGTTCACGCCCATCGTCGCGTTAGTCACAAAAGCAAGTTGGTCAGAGGTGGTGTGTAGAAATGCAGCCAGCGCGGCGCGCGCTTCGTCCATCAGGTCTGACCAGCGGCGCACGAAGCCATCGGGGTGACGCTCGAACTCCAGTTGCCAGCGCTGGTAGGCTTCCATCACAGGGCGAGGGCAGATGCCGAACGACCCGTTGTTCAGCGGGATGATGTCTGGGCGCAGCAGGACCAGCGAGTTGAAATCTTCCATGATGTGCGGCGATTATCCATCTCCCGCCACGTACAATCACCGACATGAGCAGTGCATCCACCGAGCAGCACCGCCAAATCGCGGCGCAGCAGGGTCCAGTGAAAGTGGCTATCGTCACCGTGAGCGACACGCGCACTCGCGCCAACGACACCGGCGGCGACTTGATCGAAAATCGCGTAACTGCCGCGGGTCATCAGGTCGTCTTCCGCGAGATCGTGCGCGATGAACCAGACCAGATCGCCGCGCTGCTCGACCGCATTGTGGACGAGACCGACGCGCGCGTCGCGCTGTTCACGGGCGGCACAGGCATTGCGCCCCGCGACACCACCTACGACGTGATCGCGCGCAAGTTGCAGAAAGTGATGCCTGGCTTCGGAGAGCTGTTCCGCATGTTGAGCTACGCCGAGGTCGGCGCTGCCGCGATGCTGTCGCGCGCGGTCGCGGGCGTCTATCGCGGTCGTGTGATTGTCTCCATGCCAGGGTCGCCTAACGCAGTCCAAGTGGCAATGGACAAACTCATCATGCCAGAGATCGAGCACCTGGCGTGGGAGGTGGCGCGATAAAACAGCAACGCCGACGTTCAAACCGTCGGCGCTTGCCAAGCTACCTTCGGGAATCGAACCCGAAACCTATCGCTTACGAAGCGATTGCTCTGCCAGTTGAGCTAAGGTAGCGTTGTCGTAATTATAGCTCACTCTCTGCACCCCATGACCATTCAAGTCCACAAGTGTGATCTCGCCGGGCGGCGACAGTACAGCTACGTGGGCGAGGTCGTGCATCGCGAGCGAAATCAGGTGGTTGTCCGCGCACTGTGGGCGCGCGGTGCGATGACGCTCCCCTATGTGACCCTTGAAGATGGAGACATCTTCGAGGAAGTGTTTTACCTGGACCGCTGGTACAACATCTTCGAGATACGCGCCGTTGATGGGAGACTGAAAGGCTGGTACGCCAACGTCACCCGTCCCGCCCGCTTCGACGGCGTCCACCTGGACTGGGATGACCTCAGGCTTGACGTGTGGATGAACGCGCGCGGCGAAACCCTGCTGCTCGACGAAGACGAATTCGCTGCGCTATCGGGTGTGCTTTCGCCGATAGAGTGGGCGAGCGCGCAGGGAGCATTGTCGCAGTCGCTGGTTGATCTGCGCGCTCGCTGGCGTGCCTTCGCCAATCAGCAGATCGCATCCTGGTTGCGCGCGCGAGGTTGGACGATTGCCACGGCTGAGTCTTGCACGGGCGGTCTGGTGGGCGACGTGCTCACAGACCTGCCTGGCAGTTCCGCTTACTTCGTCGGCGGTGTGATTGCGTATAGCAACGTGGTGAAGCATCGCTTGCTAGGCGTGCGCACCGAGACGCTGGAGCGCGAGGGCGCAGTCAGTGCTACCTGTGCGCTGGAGATGGCGCGCGGCGCCCGCCATGCGCTTCATGCCGATGTGGGTGTGGGCACGACTGGCATCGCAGGTCCGAGCGGCGGCACGCCCAGCAAGCCCGCCGGCACAGTCTTCGTCTCCGTTAGCACGCCGGAGGGCGAATGGGTGATGCACCACTGCTGGCGCGAAGACCGCATCGGCAACAAACAGGCGACGGCGGATGCCGTGCTGCGGTTGCTCCTGGATGTGCTCTCGGATGATGCGCCCAGCCAGCCGCGCTGACCGATCACGTGGTCTCCCCAGCTTTTAAGAATCGGCGCTCCAGGTCGAGCAGATAATCCCACGTGTAAATGCCGTAGCGACAGCCGTCTCTCCACGTCAGGTTCAGCGCGTAGTTGCCCACAGGCACAATTGCCTCTAGCTCACTAGACTTGGGTCGGATCACTTTGAGCGGATCAGGGTTTTCGCGCTCAGCGTTGCACGTGGCGCACGGACACATCTCGCTGAGCAATTGGAAGGACATCTCAGCGATGTGCCCATCTTCCCACGTGATGATGAGCACGCCCCGCTTCTTATCAGCGGTAATGGCAGTAGGTCGCATGGTGTTTTAAGGTTGCTCTGCGCGTTGCCATTGCAGCAGGGCAAAACCCCACGGCGGCAATCTCAATTCACCATTCTCCCATGTGCCGAGCAAGGGGGTGGGCGATTCCTCAATCCTTAAGGTGAGCGAGCGATCTGTCAGGCGTGCAGCCTTTGCTTCGCCGCTGAAATTAAACACCACCGCAAGCGCCGTTTGATCATCCCAGCGCCAGACGCCGAAGCAAGTGTCACAACCTTCTATCTCGCGCATGATGTGGAACGCCTCGCCGCGCAGCGCTGCGTGCGCGTGTCGCAGCGCAATCAGCTTGCGATAAAAGTGCAGCAGCGAATCTGCCTCCTGCTCCTGTTCCTCGACTGACACTCCATCGTTGGGGCGGTTGTTGCGGTTGGATGGCTTGAACCAGGTGGTCATGCCCGGTCCGCTCTCTGCGGCGTACCAGTCCATCGGCTCACGGCGCAGCTCGTCGTAGACTGGTCCGTTGCCTTTCACGCCGCGCATGCCGATCTCTTCGCCGTAATAGACGATGGGTATGCCGGGCAACAAGACAGTTGCCGCTGCCATGAGGCGCATTCGTGCTGGGTCGCTTTCCACCGCAGAGGCGATGCGATTCGTATCGTGATTCGAGCCAAAGCGCACCACCTGCGCGCCGCGCGGGTACAGGCGCTGCATGGCGCCCAGCGAGACCTGCAGAATGATGGGGTCGGTTTGTCCGTTGATCACCCCGCGCCCGATGCTGTTCTCGTTGTTGACCATGTGGAGGTACCACGGGAAGTCGAAGAGCGCGTCGAAGCCTGCGTTGAAGTAGGACTGGAGGATGGAGGTGTTGCTGTCCCACACCTCGCCGAGAATGACCGCCTCAGGGTGGCGTGATTTGACCACCTCGCGGAGGCGCTCCCAGAACCGATCGGGCACGCCGCGGGCGTAGTCACAGCGCAGCCCATCCGCGCCCAGGTCGAGCCAGAAGAGCGCTGCTTCGATCAGGTAATCGCTGGTCTCTCGGTGGAGGTGGTTCCACTCTGGCATGTAGCCCTGACCGAAGAACGAGTCGTAGGTGATGTTGTTCGGGTCGCGGAAGGAGAACCACTTCGTATAGGCAGATTGCGGATTGTTGTAGGCATCTTTGAAGAAGGGGTGTTCGCGTGAGGCGTGATTGGCGACGTAGTCCACGATGAGGCGCATTCCGCGCTGCTTTAAGTCGCTCACCAGTGCCTTAAAGTCGTCCAGCGTGCCGAACTCTGGATTTACGTCGAAGTAGTCGCTCACGTCGTAGCCGTGGTAGCTAGGGCTGGGGAAGTGAGGGTTGATCCAGATAGTGTTCGCGCCGAGCGATTGGATGTAGTCCAGCCGCTGGCGCAACCCATTGATGTCGCCGACACCGTCGCCGTCGGAATCGTAAAAGCTGCGGATGAAGACCTGATAGATCACTGCATCGTTGAACCAGGCTGGCGTTTTGATGGTGGGTCGGCGATCGGGTGTGGGTGATGGCTGGGCTGTCGGCGAGATGGACGTTGCCGTTGCCGTCGGTGCGGGCGCGTTGCCGATTGAGACTGGCGGTGATACCGCGGGCGATGCAGGTGGTGTGGGCGCGGCTGGGGCTGCGCAAGCCGCCGCGCTGAGACAGAACGCGAGCAGCGTCAACAAACTTTTCGTCACGCTGATAGTGTAAAGCAGCAGAGAGTTGTGTGTCGTGTGCTGCTGGTCAAACGCGTGTAGACCGCAAGGCTGGGCGCACCGACTTGACATAATGCCGTCTCTCTCTATAATCACTGGTAATAACATCCTGACGTTTGTATGACTGGTCCGTCGAATGAGCTTGTGGCGGTGGAGCTGAACGCCAACAGTCCTGTGCCGCTCTACCATCAACTGAAGTCCTACCTCGAGGGGCAAATTCTTCGTGGCTCGCTCAAGCCGGGTGAGCGCATCCCAAGCGAACGAGAGCTTGAGGAGCGGTTCAAGATCAGCCGCAGCACTATTCGCCAGGCAATAGGCGACTTGATCAACGAGGGCTTGCTCACACGGGCACAAGGCAGGGGCACCTTTGTTGCTCATCCTCGCATCCAACAGCATCTGGGCATACTGACATCGTTTACGCAGGACATGGAATCGCAACGCCGCGCTGCATCCTCGCAGGTGTTGCAGTTCAAGGTGGTTCAGTCGCCGGTGCATGTTTCGCGGGCTTTACAGCTCAAGCTTGTGCGCGAGTCGGTTCTGGTGTTAAAGCGTGTGCGCATGGCTGACGGAGAGCCAATCGCGCTGGAGACCGCTCATCTGCCCGCCGAGCGCTTTCAGTCACTGCTCGAAGTGGACATGTCTCGAAACTCTCTCTATGGCACGTTGAAGAGCCGATTTGGCGTTGAACCTCGTCGTGCACTCCAGCAAATAGAAGCAGTGGCTTGTCCCGCTGAAGAGGCGAGCCACCTAAAGGTCCGTAAGGGATCGCCCATTCTGCACATGTATCGCACTACGTTTGACCAAAGCAACGTGCCGTTTGAATACGTGGAGTCTTACTACCGCAGCGATCGCTACTTCTTCACAGTTCAAATTTGGAGCAAGTGACACTGATGATGGGTTTGCTGTCTGTTGGTGTTGACATCGGTGCTACAAAGATTGCCTGCGCGTTAGTGGATTCCGCAGGTCGAGTGCTGGATGCGTTGCAGCGCCCCACGCTGCCGCAGCGAGGTGCTTCCGCAGTCATTGAGGATGTGGCAGAAGTAGTCGCTTCTTTGTGTGCCGCGGCCGAAAAGTGCGACAGGGTTGTGAATGGTGTTGGGGTGGGGTGCCCTGGTCAGGTTGACTCTTCGAGGGGCATCGTGCGTAATGCAGTGAATCTTGGTTGGACAGAAGTACCACTGGCAGACGAGCTAAGCGCAAAATTGCCCGCCTTGCTGCCGATACGCGTTGAAAAGGACACAAACGCTGCTGCTTGGGGTGAGCATGTCTGGGGTGCGGGGAGAGGGGTGGCTGATTTTGTGTTGTTGAGCATTGGGTCCGGACTGGGAGGGGCTGTCGTTGCTGGTGGAAAGCTTATCAAAGGAGCGTGGGGAAGCGCTGCTGAGGTAGGGCATATATCGGTAATCAGCGACGGTGGGTTGTGCACCTGTGGGCTGCGCGGTTGCGCTGAAACAGTCGTCTCCGGACCTGGGCTAGTGACGGTCGCCAGGCGACTTATTGCCAGTGGTGCGTATCCCTCGCAACTTCAAGATTCAGAAGACCTGACCTCGCAGGCGATTGTGCAAGCCTTTCGTCATGGCGATTCGCTCGCCAGCGCTGCAATCGAAGAGCTGTCGGCTGTGTTCAGCGTTGTGGTTTCTTTCGCTGTCGGCTTGTTGAACCCCGCCCGAGTGATTATCGGTGGTGGACTGGGACTGGCGATATTTGACCACTTGCAGAAGCGACTACAACACGCTCTTCCAGAGCGCGTCATTCAGGCGAACTGCGCCGGGCTTGAGATTGTGCCTTCGCTCTTACACAACCCTGCGCTCGGCGCAGCGTCACTGGTTCAGCCTTCGAGCGATCAGGAAAGGAGGTGAGAGCCTACTGGAAGGGTAGCCAGAGGAAGATCACGCAACTGAGAGCACCGGTCCGACGATCGGGTTGCTGTCTCCTGAGAATCTCAACCGTCTGTGTTGAAGTTGTTCGATGTCCCTACGTTTTGTCTGCTGAACTTCACTTGTTTTAAGGAGGAAGAGAGATGCGAAACTTGTTTGTCAGGCTGTTGCCTTTGGCGCTGGTGATGTCCGCCTGCGCTCAGCCCATGCCGACTCAAGCTCCGCCCGCGGGGCAACCCACTCAGCCAACTGAAGCTCCTTCAGTCAGCCAACCTGCTTCAAGCGCTTCGTCTGAAGAGCGTGTGACGCTAGTCATCGAATCCTGGCGCAACGACGATCTGCCAATTTGGCAAGACGTGATCATCCCAGCATTTGAAGCCAAGTATCCGAACATTCGGGTCATCTTTAGCCCGACGGCACCAGCAGATTACAACGGCGTGCTGAATTCTAAGCTGGAGGCTGGAACGGCTGGCGACTTGATCACATGCCGCCCGTTTGATGTGTCGCTAAAGCTTTTCGAGAAGGGTTATCTCGCGCCGCTCAACGATTTGCCAGGCATGGAGAACTTCTCCGACTTCGCCAAGACCGCCTGGAGCACTGACGATCTTTCGGTCACCTTCTGCGTGCCCATGGCTTCTGTCATTCACGGTTTCTTCTACAACAAGGAAGCCTTTGACAAGCTGGGCATTCAAGAGCCGACCACCTGGGACGAGTTCTATCAGGTGTTGGACAAAATCAAAGCTGATGGCACCTATGCCCCGCTGGTGATGGGCACTGCAGATATGTGGGAATCCGCCACAATGGGTTTCCAGAACATCGGACCGTTCTACTGGAAAGGTGAGGAAGGGCGCATTGCGCTCATTCGCGGTCAGGCGAAGTTCACAGACGAGCCATACGTGAAGACCTGGCAACATCTGGCGCGCTGGCGCGACTACCTGCCGCCTGGATTTGAATCCATCAAGTATCCAGACGCGCAGGCGTTCTTCACGCTCGGTCGAGGCGCTATTTATCCAACAGGCTCGTGGGAGATCGCGCTTTTCGAGAAGCAGGCGTCGTTCCCGATAGGGGTCTTTAAGCCACCTATTGAGAAGACAGGCGACCAGTGCTACATCAGCGATCACGTGGACATCGCGCTCGGCATGAACGCTGCCACCAAGCATCCTGAAGCTGCCCGAACGTTCCTCTCATGGGTGGCGTCTGCGGAGTTCGCGGAGCTATACGGCAATGCTCTGCCTGGCTTCTTCCCGCTGCACAACACTCCTGTTGAGCTGAAGAATGCTCTGGCGCGCGAGTTTGTCTCCTGGCGCAGTGAGTGCAAGTCCACAATCCGCAACTCGTATCACATCCTGTCCAGAGGCGAACCCAACCTTGAGAACGAGCTGTGGCGTGTGAGCGCTGCTGTAATCAACGGCACTCTAACTCCCGAGCAGGCTGCTCAGGAGATACAGAGCGGCTTGGAGAAGTGGTACAAGCCAGCACCGTAAGACGCCGCGACCGTTAACCCGTCGAGAGCAGAGGACAGCTCCAGCTTGAAGGGCGTCCTCTGCTCTTCACTCTACGTGTTTGCTCAGTAGAAGCTACAGACTATGCTTTCCAGACAAAAGAAGTTCCCCTTTCACCTCCTGGTCTTCATCGGACCATCCTTTGCGGTTTACACGCTGTTCATGGTCTATCCGCTTCTCGATTCTCTACGGCTTTCACTTTTTAGCGCAGGTCCCGATGGCGTGGAACGCTTTGTCGGACTGCAGAACTACATCGTGCTGCTTTCAGATTCCAACTACGCGCCGCGCTTTTTCGGCGCGCTCAAGAATAACTTTATCTTCTTCGCAGTGCACATGCTGGTTCAGAATCCGATAGGTCTTCTGTTGGCTGCGCTGCTGACTACGAATGGAAGGGGACGCAAAATATACCGAACGATTTTGTTTTTGCCTACTGTGCTTTCTTATGTGCTCGTCGGCTTTATCTGGAATTTGATTCTGAGCCCTTTGTGGGGCGTGACCTCTGGTGCGTTAAACGTCTTGGGGCTGAGGTCCCTCTTTCAGCCCTGGTTGGGTCTGGAAAGCACAGCGCTGGTGACTATCTCTCTGATCTCTGTGTGGCAGTTCGTCGGAATTCCCATGATCCTTTTCTACGCTGCGCTGATTGGAATCCCGGAAGAGCTGGTAGAGGCAGCCAGGGTGGACGGTGCGACGGGTTGGCAGATTTTCTGGCGCATTAAGTTTCCGCTCATTTTGCCCACTGTTGGCATTGTGGGAATTTTGACCTTTGTGGGCAACTTCAACGCCTTTGACCTGATTTACACGATCAAGGGCGCGCTGGCTGGTCCGAATTTCTCCACAGACATCATGGGCACGCTTTTCTATCGCACTTTCTTCGGACAGCAACTGCAGATAGGCAATCCCACCATGGGTGCTACGGTGGCAGCGATGATGTTCCTTGTCATCTTGAGTGGCGTGTTGATTTACATGTTCCTCTGGCAGCGACGAGTGCAAACTTTTGAAATGTGAGAGTCCGCATCATGTTAAAGCCTGTTGTGCTGTTTGAACGTTCTGCTCGCCTGCAACAGTGGGTGGCGAGGGGTCTGACGCATCTTGTGCTGCTTGCTTTCTCAGCGCTGGCAGTGTTTCCTGTCGTTTTGATCCTGATCAACTCACTGAAGTCCCGCAACGCGATCTTTGGTGAGCCGCTGTCACCACCATTGCCTTCCAACTTTAGCCTGATAGGTTACGAAACGTTGTTTGCTCGCTCTAACTTTCTTCAAAATTTCGCAAACAGCGTGATCGTCACCGGAGTGTCTCTGGCGTTCATTTTGCTGCTAGGGTCAATGGTGGCATTTGCGCTATCGGAGTATCGCTTTCCTGGCAACACTTTGATCGGTTTATACATGGCGATTGGCATCATGATACCCATTCGGCTGGGCACGGTCAGCCTGCTGCGGTTGATGGTGAGTCTCGGGTTGGTCAACACCTTGACAGGGCTGATACTCGTTTACATCGCGCAGGGATTGCCGTTAGCGATCTTCATTTTGACGCAGTTCATGCGCCAGGTGCCAAGAGATTTGAAAGACTCCGCTCGCCTGGATGGAGCGAGCGAGTATCGCGTCTACAGCCTAGTGTTGCCCCTGGTGCGCCCGGCGTTGGGCGCCATCGGGATTTTCACGATGATCCCCATCTGGAATGACCTGTGGTTCCCGCTTGTTATCGCGCCTGGCGCGCAGTCGGCGACAATCACATTAGCGGTGCAGCAATTTCTAGGACAATTCGTGAGCGACTGGAACGCCGTCCTTGCTGCGCTCAGCCTGGCGATGCTGCCCATTCTGGTCTTCTATGTTCTCTTCTCTCAACAGATGATTCGGAGCATCACTGCCGGTGCTCTGAAGTAAACACGGTTTGATCTAGAGGAGTTTGAATCATGCGCGTTGGCATTGTCGGAGTTGGCTTCATGGGTTCTACCCACGCTGCCGCATGGACAGAAACAGACGCAGAGATCGTGGGATTTGTCGCTGAGACGCCAGAGGGTGCTCAGGCGCTTGCACAGCAGTATAAGGCCCGCGCTTTTCCCCAGCTTGCCGATTTACTAGATGCGGTGGACATAGTGGACATTTGCACGCCCACCCATCTCCATGTGCCCATGATCTTGGAGGCAGCCGCCAGAGGAAAGCACATCATCTGCGAGAAACCGCTAGCGCTCTCAGTGCAAGAGGCGATCAAAGCCTTACGGGCGTGTAGGCAGCATGGAGTCCAGTTGTATGTCGCGCATGTGGTGCGATTCTTCCCAGAGTATGCCCTTGCCAAACAGATTGTGGATCAAGGGCAAATCGGCAGGATTGCAACCCTTCGGCTTTTGCGAGGCAGCTACCGCCCCAAGAAACCTGTCGGCAACTGGTTCCTCGACGAAAGCAAGTCTGGCGGCATCCTGATGGACCTGATGATCCACGATCTGGATTATGCGCGCTGGGTGGCGGGCGAGGTGCAGACGGTGTTCGCTCAAAAAGTAAGCGCAGGTCGTCAGGAAAACAAGGTGGACTACGGCTTGGTCGTCCTCACGCATCAAAGCGGCGCAATCTCTCACGTGGCAGGCGCCTGGGCGTATCCCCCGCCGACATTCCGCACGCAGTTTGAGCTTTCTGGAGATAGGGGCATGATAGAGTTCGATTCTCAAGCTGCCTCGCCTATAGAAAGCCTGATCATCAAGTCTCTCGACGAAGCACCAGACGTCGGCTTGCCATCTAGTCCTGTGCGCGAGAATCCTTACGCCGCCGAGATCAAGGAGTTTTATGCAGCGATCACAAACGGGTGTCAGCCTCGCGTGACAGCTGAAGATGCAGTGAAGGCAGTGCAGATCGCCAGCGCCGCCGTTCAGTCCGCTCAAAGCAGCAAAGCGATTCGACTTGAGCGTTTGGAGGAGTTGCTATGAGTGTCCGAATTGGCATTCTGTCTTTTGCTCACTTACATGCAGAATCCTACATCCAGAACTTGAAGGCTTTGTCACACGTAGAGGTCATCGGCATTAGTGATGACGACGTGCGCCGCGGGGAACACTTTTCTCGGCTGTTCAACGTGCGTTGCTTTCACAATCACGAGGCGCTGCTGGAGGCAAAGCCCGATGCAGTCATTGTTTGTTCAGAGAACAGCCGACACCTGTCGCTGGTGAGATTGGCTGCCGCAGCAAAATGCCATGTTCTATGTGAGAAGCCTCTGGCAACCACCGTTTCCGACGCCCAGGAGATCGTGCGTCTGTGTAAGGAAGCTGGCGTGATCCTCATGACCGCTTTCCCGATGCGCTTCTCCATCCCACTCATGGAGGTGAAGTCTCGTTTGGATGGCGGCGAGCTTGGGCAGGTGTACTGCTTCAACTCCTCTAATCAGGGTGAATTGCCCAGGAAACACCGAGCATGGTTTGTGGACAGGCATCTCGCTGGTGGCGGAGCGATCATGGACCACACCGTCCATCTGGTGGACGTGATGCGCTGGTACCTCTCCAGTGAAGTGAGTGAGGTATATGCAGTCGCTAATCGCATCTTCCATGCCGACGAAGTCGAGGTGGAGACAGGCGGGATTGTGTGCCTGAAGTTCAACAATGGCGTTTTTGCTACGATTGATTGCTCCTGGTCGCGCCCTCCCTATTGGCCCTCGTGGGGTGGCTTGTCTTTTGAAATGGTGACCGATCGAGGCAGCGTGCGGGTGGATGCTTTTCGTCAGAATCTCACCGTGTTCACCCATGCCTTGCAAAGACCGTATTGGGCATTTTGGGGTTCCGACCCTAATCAACTCATGATCGAGGAGTTTGTCCAGTCCATTCTCGAACAGCGCTTGCCCAAAGTGACGGGTGAAGATGGGCTACAGGCGGTGAAGGTTGTAGAGGCGGCTTATCGCTCGCTTGAGACTGGTCAGCCCGTCGTGTTGCAAGGAGCCTGATGGTCGAAGGTGTGGCGAATGCACGCCGACTCAATGCATTCGCCTCCAGCCAGTCAGTGTGAGATGCTGCTTTATGTTGCTCATTGAAAATGCAACGGTCTACACACCCAGCACTTGTCTTGATTCAGGTCAAGTGTTGATAGATAGGGGACACATCCTCGCCGTGGGCGCTGCAGGGCAGATGAATGTGCCGTCTCGTGTGCCCAGAATGGACGCACACGGTCTATGCGTCACACCAGGCTGGGTGGATTTGCAGATTAACGGCGGCTTTGGTTACGACTTCACCCAGCATCCTGATTCCATCTGGAGTGTGGCGCAGCATCTGCCCCGCTACGGTGTGACTGCTTTTCTGCCTACTATCATCAGCAGCCCCTTGAGTCAGATCGAGTCGGCTCTAAACGTATGGAGGAGCGGTCCCCCGGCTGGCTTCGCTGGCGCCTATCCTCTAGGCTGGCATGTGGAAGGACCGTTCGTCAACCCCAAGCGCAGAGGAGCGCACAACCCGATTCATCTCGCACAGCCAACGCTGGAAGCGGTAAGGAGCTGGTCTCCCAGCAATGGTGTGAGGTTGGTTACTTTAGCGCCAGAGCTGGACGGAGCGGCAGAGGTGATTCGCTATCTCTCGCAGGCAGGCGTGCTGGTCTCTGCTGGACATAGCATGGCAACTTATGAGCAGGCCCTGGCGGCGTTCCAGCAAGGAATAACGTATGGCACGCATCTCTTCAACGCGATGCCGCTGCTCGAGCATCGGTCACCTGGTTTAGCTGGCGCTTTGCTCACATGCGATCACGTGACTACCGGTTTGATTGCCGATGGTGTGCATGTTCACCCTGCGATGGTTGAGTTAGCGTGGAGAATGAAAGGTCCTCACCGGTTGAATCTGGTCACAGATGCAAGTGCGGCGCTGGGCATGCCGCCTGGCGAATACTACCTGGGCGATCTCAAGATACACGTGGACTCTACCTCTGCTCGCCTCGCGGACGGCACACTGGCGGGAGGTGTGACGGACCTGAGCAGTAGCGTGCGAAATCTCATGCGCATCACGCGATGCTCGCTTGCGCAGGCGCTTTGCACGGTCACCCTTGTGCCTAGCGAAGCCCTGAAACTTGCTGATCGCGGTCGCCTTGCGCCGGGTTGCCGAGCAGATATTGTTTTCCTCTCTCGAGATCACGAAGTGGTGATGACGCTGATCGGCGGCAAGCCAGTCTTCGGCTTTGAGGTCTTGCAGGATAGGTTGCAGGCGTGTGAGGAATGCATAGATGAGCCTGGAACATGAAATCTTGGAGCAACCGCGTTCTTTGCAACGCTTGCTCGATGAGGGATGGTCCCACATTCTGCTTGTCGCTGATCAGTTGCGCCAACAGGAGTTTGAATACGCTCTTCTAACGGCACGCGGCACATCCGACAACGCAGGGCGCTACGCCCAGTACGTCTGGGGTGCTTTTAACCGTTTGGTGGTCGCACTTGCCACGCCCTCACTCTTCAGCCTTTATCAAGCTCCTCCTCGTCTACGCAAGGCGCTAGTGGTGGGTATATCGCAATCGGGACGATCTCCCGATTTGCTCAGCGTTATCGAGGAGGCGCGCAGACAGCGCTGTCTGACGCTTGCCATCACAAATGCTGCAGACGCCCCCCTGGCTCAGTTATCCGACTTGGTTGTGGACATTCTGGCTGGACCTGAAGAGTCGGTCGCTGCGACCAAGACCTACACAGGAGAGCTGCTGGCAATTGCACTTCTCTCAGTGGCGTTGTCTGGGGAGACAGCGTCTCTCTCCGCGCTCCGCAAATTGCCAGAGTGGGTCGAGCAGATGCTTTCTCGTCGTGCGCTGGTGCGGGATCTGGCTGAGCATTATCGCGCTATGGAGAAATGTGTGGTGTTGGGGCGTGGATTCAATTACGCAACAGCGTTTGAGTGGTCTCTCAAGCTGAAAGAGCTGTGCTATGTCGCAGCGTCACCGTACTCTTCAGCTGACTTTCAGCACGGACCTGTCGCATTGATAGAGCAGGGCTATCCAGTGATGGCAGTGGTGCCGAGTGGCAAAGTCTATGCTGGAATGCTGGAGCTATTGCAGTTTCTGCGAAGCAAACGTGGAGCAGACCTCATCTTAATGTCTGATCAGCCGGAAGTGTTGCGCATCGCAAACGCAGCCATCCCTCTGCCGGACGATGTGCCAGAATGGCTGACGCCAATCGTGGGCATCGTTGCAGCTCAGTTGTTTTGCTATCACCTCAGCGTCGCGCGTGGACTCGATCCAGAGCGACCGCGCGACCTGCGCAAAGTGACGGAGACGCACTGATCGCCAGTTATGCCAGCGCGGACTCGGCTATTGTATGCACTCAGCTTTTGATTGGCTATGCCGGGTTTGGAAAGCTACTTTGAAACCGTCGCGCAACTCTTAGAGACAGTGCGGCGCGAGGAGGCAGCAACGATCCGAGAAGTTGCTGCGCGGATTGTGAACAGCCTCAGCCAGGGCGGCGTGTTGCACATCTTTGGAGCAGGGCACTCGCACTTGCTTGCAGAAGAGATCAGCTACCGAGCAGGCGGCCTGATCGCGGTCAACCCCATCCTGGACATGGGATACATGCTGCCCTTCAACTCCCCCTCTCGTGCTACGGCGCTGGAGCGCCTGGAGGGATATGCGCGAAGCCTGATGGAGGACTATGACTTCCGAGCGGGCGAAGTGCTGATTGTGTGTTCGCAATCCGGGATCAATCCTGCTCCGCTTGAAGTGGCGTTGTATGGCAAAGAGAAGGGGATGACCGTCGTGGCACTCACTTCGTTAGCGCATTCGCGCGATCTGCAAAGCCGCCATTCCAGCGGCAAGCGACTCTTTGAAGTTGCTGACCTGGTCATTGACACACATACGCCGAAGGGAGATGCAGTGCTGGATTGTGGACCTGGTTTGCCGCGCGTCGCCGCCGTGTCAACAGTGATTGGCGCATCCGTGCTGCAGGCGCTAGTCTCGGAGGTCGCTTCCATTTGGATGCAGACGCAAACCACACCTGTGCCAGTGTGGGTGTCGGCAAATCTCGCGGCTGGCGATCAGCACAACCAAATGCACATGTCTCGTCTTCCGCGACGGCGCAAATGGTAGCCGATCTACTGCTTTAAGGCAATGAGTCCTCCCCTTTCACCATCCGCACACCTTTGCTATCATGCGCGGAGTGTATGCCGGAGTTTCTCCAACTGCTCCCGCCTGATCAGGCGCGCCTGCGCTGGTTAGATCGCGTGCATGCGCCGCTGAAGGATGCAGAGACGGTGGCGACGAGTGAAGCGCTCCATCGCGTTGTCGCCGCCGACGTGCGCGCGCCCCATCCCCTCCCGCAGTTTGACCGCTGCGCTGTAGATGGCTACGCCGTGCGCGCGCGAGACACGTTCGGCGCATCGGAAGGTCTGCCCGCCTACCTCACCGTGATCGGCGAAGTGCCAATGGGGCAGGCGACCTCGCTGGCGCTTGGCAACGCTGAAGCTGCGCTGGTGCATACAGGCGGCATGTTGCCTCGCAACGCTGATGCCGTTGTGATGCTGGAGCACACGCAGCGCATCAACGCGCGCGAAATTGAAGTGCTGCGCCCAGTCGCGCCAGGTGACAACATCCTGCTCGCCGGCGAGGATGTGCAAGCTGGCGTTGTGGTGCTCCCTGCCCGCAGCTTGATTCGTCCAGCCGAAATGGGTGGGCTGATGGCGTTGGGGATCACGGAAGTTTCAGTGGTGCGGCGACCAATCGTTGGGTTGATCTCTTCGGGCGATGAGATAGTCCCCGCTGATCAGATGCCCGCTCCAGGTCAAGTGCGCGACATCAACGCGCATACGCTTGCCGCGCTGGCGCGCCAGGCTGGCGCAGTGGCACAGCACTACGGCATCGCGCCCGATGAACCTCAGGCGTTGCGCGCGCGCATTGCCCAAGCGCTGGCAGCGTGCGACATCGTGGCGATCACCGCAGGATCATCCGCCAGCACGCGCGACATGACCGCTGAAGTGATCAACACGCTCGGCGCGCCTGGCGTGCTGGTGCATGGCATCAACACGCGGCCGGGCAAACCGACCATCCTGGCTGTCTGTGATGGGAAGGCAGTGATCGGCTTGCCAGGCAACCCGGTGAGCGCGTTGATCAACGGTTATCTCTTCCTCCTGCCTGTGATTGAGCGGCTGCTCGGACTGGACCCAAATTACCCTCGACCTGTGCTTTCCGCGACGTTGAGCGTCAATTTGCCGTCGCAAGCAGGCCGCGAGGACTGGGTGCCGACGCGCCTGCGTCAAGACGGCGAAAGCCGTTGGATCGCCGAGCCGATCTTTGGCAAATCGAATTTCATCTTCAATCTGGTTGCAGCGCAGGGGTTGATCAAAATCCCCGCCGACGCCACCGGCTTCACCGCTGGCGCAGCCGTAGAGGTGCACTTGCTATGAGCGAAGAGTTGTATCTGCACGACATTCCGCTGGACGAGGCGCTGGCGCGCTTCGACCGCGCGCTGCACCGTGCTGGCTTGGGCGGTCTGCTGGGCAGCGAGACGATCCCGCTGGACGAACACGCGCTGGGGCGCACCTTGAGCGCGCCGCTGTGGGCACGCATCTCCTCGCCGCATTACCACGCCGCAGCGATGGACGGCTTCGCCGTGTGCGCCGCAGACACAGTTGGCGCGCAGCCAGGTCATCCGCTGGTCTTGCGGCGCTTTCAGTACGTGGACACTGGAGACCCGCTGCCTGGCTGGGCTGATGCTGTCGTGCCCATTGAAAACGTCGAGCCGCTCGACGCGCAGGGCGCGATTGCCCCTCAACCGCGCCAACCTGAGGCGATCCGCATTCGCGCTGCCTTGGCACCGTGGAGCCACGTGCGACCGCTTGGCGAGGACATCGTGGCAGGCGAGCTGCTGCTGCCCGCCGGTCATACGCTTCGTCCATTTGACCTGGGCGCGATTGCTGGCGCTGGTCACGCGGCTGTGGCTGTGGCGCGGCAGCCGCGGGTGGCGATCCTCCCCACTGGTAGCGAGCTGAAGCCGATCGGCGCGCCGCTAGCGGTGGGTGACATCATTGAATACAACTCGCTGGTGATGGCGGCGCAGGTGCGTGAGGCGGGCGCTTTGCCCACGCGCTACCCCATCACGCCAGATAACTTCGCGCAGCTTGTGGAACGCGTTTGTGAAGCAGCGCGCCATCACGACCTTGTGCTGCTCAACGCGGGGTCCTCGGCTGGCGCGGAGGATTTCTCCGCGCGGGTGGTGCGCGCGCTGGGGGAGCTGCTCGTGCATGGCGTGGCGGTGCGTCCAGGTCACCCTGTGATTTTGGGCATGTTGCAGGTGGAAGATCGCGCTGTCCCCATCGTCGGCGTGCCGGGCTACCCCGTCTCAGCAGCGCTGACGGTGGAGATTTTCGTCCTGCCTTTGCTCGCGCGTTGGCAGGGTCGCCCAATGCCTAGCCGCGCTACCTTAAAAGCACAACTGACGCGCAAAGTCACCTCGCCACCAGGTGACGACGATTACATGCGCGTGGTGGTCGGTCAGGTAGGAGATCGGACGCTGGCAACGCCGCTGTCGCGCGGCGCTGGCGTGATCACTTCGCTGGTGCGGGCGGATGGGCTGGCGGTCCTGCCGCGCGGGGTGCAGGGCGCCGACGCTGGGGAGACCGTGACCGTGCATCTGCTGCGCCCTGCGGATGACATCGCGCGCACAATACTCTGCATCGGCTCCCACGACATGACGCTTGACCTGCTGGCGCAGTTCTTGGCGCAGCGTAGGCGACGATTGTCCTCGGCGAACGCCGGCTCGTTGGGCGGCATCCTCGCGTTACAGCGTGGCGAGGCGCATCTGGCTGGCTCCCATTTGCTTGACCCCGACACGGGCGAGTACAACCGCCCATATCTGGCGCGCTACGCGCCAGCGCTCGACGCGCGGATTATCCCCTTTCTTGAGCGCGAACAGGGGCTGATCGTCGCGGCTGGTAATCCGAAAGCCATCCGCGACTTGCGCGACCTGACGCGCGCGGATGTGCGCTTCGTCAATCGGCAGCGTGGCGCAGGCACGCGTGTGCTGCTGGATTACCATCTGCGCCAGATGGGGATCGCGCCAGAAGAAGTGCGCGGTTACGAGCATGAGGAATACACCCACCTGGCGGTGGCAGCGGCGGTGACGTCGGGGCGCGCTGATTGTGGGCTGGGCATTCCTGCCGCAGCGCAAGCGCTAGGGCTAGACTTTGTGCCGCTCTTTAGTGAGACCTACGATTTGATCACCAGCGAGGAACATGCGAGCAGCGCGCTATTGCAGCCGCTGTTCGCGGTGCTGGCAGACCCCGCTTTCCGCAGGGCAGTGCAGGCGTTGCCAGGCTACAAACTGCGGTAATGTATTTTGCCGCTGTAAGCTTGGCGATGGCGGCTTTTTGCGAAGCGCGTGTGCTGAAAGCAAGCTTTCAACCATCCACTCTCCCTTTCTGGTTTAAGATGTCGTATATCTCCCCTGGTGTTGTGATCGTTGCCCATTCCCACTTGCCAAAACTGCCCAACTCGCTCACCGCTCGAGTCCACTCGCCGAGATAGGATTGCTTTACCTGATCCTGCTCTGTATTCTGCCCCTTGACTTCTAAGATGAGCATGTGACCATTCTTGAGTCGCGCGAGAAAATCGGGACGATATTTCCGCACAACGCCCCCATCCATGTAAAACACCTCGAAGCCCAGGTGATCATTCTTCGCCCACGCGGCAACTGCTTCGGAGTTGTCGAGCGCGAAGGCGTCTGAAGCCTCCCAGGTGCTGTCGTATACGCAGAAATTGATGTGTGATTTTTGAGTTCGTGCGCAGGGCTTGCTGGTGTACCAGGGGCGCATGTCGCTGGTGGATCGCATCGGGTGGTCGCGGTCGAAGACTGGCACCAGACGCTCGGTGTTCTCCTGCCGTATTGCGTCCCATATGTGTCGCACTACACGCGACATGTTGAGTGTGATAACAAGCCGACGGCACAGTTCGTCCTGATTGAAAAACTCTGGGGAGACCGTCACCTTGTCGGAGCGGATGAACTGCTCAACAATTCTCACCAACTGCGCGAGCAGCACTTCGCGGCTGCCCAGCCATGTGGGCTTGATCATGTTAAACACATCCCGCGCGGTCTCGAAAATGATGCGCTGGGTGCGGAATTCACGGGACAGGCGTTCCAGGTCAATGCGCTCGATCTTGGTCACATCGGGTTTGCCAGCGAGGATCGGAGCCAGCTCTACGACCTTGCGCGTTTGGGCTGCGTCCAGCTCCAGCGGTTGCACCTTTGACCACTCAAGCCGCAACACCGGTTGAAAGACGCGCTCGATGCGCACCACGTTCGGCCAGCAGATTTCATACGCCGCCTTCGTTGGGTCGGGTTCGACGAGGGTCCTGGGTTTCGGCGGTGGCGGTGGTCCGCCCTCGCCGCCTTCGTGCGGCAGGAAGGTGAAGGGCACGCCGAAGATGTTGACGTACTCCGGCTCGAATAGTCCCGTCTCAGGGTTCACCTCATAAGATGTCCGCCGCAGACCGCGCCCCACCACCTGCTCGCAGAGCAACTGGCTGGTGAAGGCGCGCAGCCCCATGATGTGCGTGACAGTCCTGGCGTCCCATCCTTCCGAGAGCATGCCGACAGAGATGACGTTCTGAATCTGCTCGCCAGGTTGACCGATCTTCCCCACCGTGTCCACCGTCTGGCGAAGGCGCTCCGCTTTTTGCTGAGTGGTTAGTGGCTTGTGAACAGTGGCTGGCGGCTGATCGCTCATCTCTTCTTCGCTGTCCACTATCCACTGCTCACTGTCCACTTCTTCCTGCGCCTCCGCCTCGGCAAGGACTTTGGAATCTATGTGCAGGATACGCTCGGGATCGCACAGTTCATCAATGTGAATGCGCCGCGAATCAAAGGCATGTTTGACCCGCGCCGCGGTCTCGGTGCGGTTGCAGACCGTGATCATGACCGGCGGCGTTGGCATACCAGTCTTGCGCCATGCTTCCCTTACCTCCCGCCAGTCATAGCCAAGCAAGTAGTAAGCATTGAGGACCAGATCGGGCAGCGGCTCCTCGGGCTGCGCTTTTCGGTTGAGGTCGTCCTTGACCTTCGGGTCGTTGTAGATGTGGTAGAGGCAAGACTTGTAGGTCTTTACATCAGGCAGGGCATCATCGCGCACCACGACGCGCGGGGTTTTGACCAAGCCTGATTCGATGGCGTCGTTCAAGCCAAAATCGCTGACAATCCAGCCGAAGAGCGATTCTTCGCTGCTTGTTTTGCCTGACGGCGCGAAGGGCGTGGCGGAGAAGTCGTAACACTTTAGGATGCCGCGCGCGCGGTGGAGACGGTCCAAGCCGCCAATCCACACAGTCGCCTCCTCTGCGCTGTCCTTCAAATCACGTTGCCGCAGGTATTTGCCCTCCGCCTCCCAGTTGACGCGCCAGGCGTGGTGCGCCTCGTCGTTGATGACCAGGATGTTGCGGGCATTCGCCATTTCGCCCAGGACCTCGCGGGTATAGGCCTCGTCGCTTTTCACGCCGCGCTTGTCCACGCTCTTGCGCTTCTTGATCTGCTCTTCGCTCTCCCAGGCCAGGGCGTGCCAGTTGCGCACCAGCACTTTTCCCTGGCGCAGCTTGTCGAGTAGCGCTGAAGGCACGATGTCGAAAGCTTCATAGTAATTTCCATCAGCGCTCAACTCCAACACCTGAAGCCGCTTTTTGACGGTCAGACCTGGCGCAATGACCAGCACATGTTTTGAGAAACGCGCATCTTGCGGGCTTGTCACCTTGTTGAGGATATGCCAGGCAATCGCCATCGCCATGACAACGGTCTTGCCCGTTCCAGTTGCTAGCTTACAGCACTGGCGGGCGAACTCTCCACCATCGCCTGGGATCTCGATGCCCACCCGTTCGGCAGGCGGCGCTTCTGCAAGCCAGATCAGTGTCTCGATTGCTTCCAACTGGCAAAAGAAGAAGCGCTGTTCCCGCTGCGGATCGCGCCAGTGTTCTAACAGGCGCCTGGTGATCCCAGTTACACCAGGATAGCCCGCCTCGCGCCAGGCTTTGACGCGCGGGCGAATCTGGTTGACCAGCGGGATTGCCACGAAGATACCGGGGTCGTCGAAGGCCCTGGAGCCCGGCGTGGCCACGACGTACCCCGCCGGGCGGCGCCCCTCGACCAGGTCGAAAGTGCGCGTTTCACGCTCGTAGCGCCAGTGACGCTGTGGCTCCTCGTAAGGCGAGTTGATGATGAGGCGGTCAATGGTCGTCTTACCCATCATGCTACCTCGTCCAGGTTGACCACCTTCAAACTCTCAATCCCCCGGTCATCCACGATCTTGACCGCCAGGCGTTTATGCTCGCCCGGCTCGAAGGGCAGTGACACGGTGCCGCGGTAGGACTCGATGCGTTCCTCGTCAATCTCGGCCTTGAGGTTGCGGGCCAGTTTTGCCCACCCTTCGTTTTCGCCAGCCATGGGGAAGAACACCTGTCGCGGGTAGAGACTGCGGCCGTCGTAGTCGGTATCGAGCATCCAGAGGGCGATCTTGTCGGACCCGCCGGATTCAATCTGGCCCGTTTTGGTGTTGTAGTAGTCAAAGCCGTGGACAGTGACCTGGTAGTAGTGGACAGTGGTCAGTGGATAGTGGGTAGAGGTCAGCGACGCAGCGATTTGACGAGCCCGCTCAGCAATTTCCCGATTTCCGCGCAATCGTTCAATGCGCTTTGCACGCTCATCGCCTCCAACAGATTCAATCGCTCGCACAAAGTCAGCAGCGTCTCCAATTCTGCGAGGGAGCCTCGTGCTATGCCCAGGAAGTGAAGGAACTCCCCTGTCCCGTGACGTGCCTGTCCCTCCGCTATGTTGGCGGGAATGGACACTGCTGCTCGTGTCAGTTGCTGCCGCATCCCATAGGTCTCTTCTTTGGGCAATTGCGAGGAAATGCGATAGATCGTCTCGGCTAAGGCCATTGATTTCTGCCAAACGATCAAGTCCTGATAACTTTGCAACGACGTCATAGGGCGCCAATGCATCCTTTCTGCTATTCACTATCCACTGCTCACTAACCACTTCCACATCCGGCTGGCCGATGAGCCAGAACGATTCGTTGCTGGCGCGCTTCTTCTTGAGGTCGTCGGTCAGGAGATCGGCGTTCATCTGGACTTTCAAAAATTGCATGCCCGCCAATTCTGGCTTCATTTCGTCAATGTCCTTGGCGGCCTCGGGATCGAACTGGAAGGCAGCAAAGACAAGGAGTTTTGGTCTGGGCACGAGCGTCCGAGCCTCTTCCCAGGCGCGTTCCACCTGGCGTTGTTCCAGCGGTCCGTGTTCGGGTCCGAACGAAACCACCACGCGCATGGGGGTGTAGGCTGGGGCGTCCTCGCGCACCGAGTCCGCGCCTTCAGTGCTGGGCCTGGTCTCGCCGTCGGCGTGCAGCCAGCGGCAGCCGGGGAGCGGCTCCAGGCGGCTGAAGCGGATGTACTGACCGGCCTTGCCGCGGATGCCGGTGCGCAGCAGTTCATCGCGCCATTCGGCCTGGCGCAGGGTTTCGCCCGAGCGGGCGATGGAGAGGTCGGCCGGTCCGGGCTTCGGCTCCAGAATCTCGTCCACCGACTTGACCGCCGGCGCCGGCACCGCCTCCACCGTAAACGGGCCGGTGACGCGCACCTTCTTGCGGTCCACAAAAGGCTGATCGTAGAGCGTCTCCTGGTCGGCGTGGCGGGCGATAGCCTCATCCATCGCCTTTTGCATGGCGCGCCGCGCCTCGTGAAAGCGCTCGAACGGCGTGCGAGCCGCCTCAGGCCAATCGGCCGGGAACGCGAACGGCACCTCCCACTCCACGAGTTCATTCACTTTGACCACCTGACCGCTGGGCATGGTGAAGGTCGCAGAATCCGGTGCGCTGAAGTCCACGAAATGGCCTGCGCGGCCGCCGCGCTCGACTTTGAAGCGGGGGTAACCCTCACCCGGCCTTCGGCCACCCTCACCCGGAGG
>FWWL01002913.1_pt1 | contig 33309 bp, 29 predicted proteins | sample 2228331 | NCBI WGS metagenome assembly FWWL01 (sample SAMEA103939775, study PRJEB20133) | metagenome
TTTGAAAATTTATGTGTTCGCTGGTTATGAATTTATGTGGCTCCAGGTGTCAAAGTCGGGAGAAAACAAGAAATACCCTTCAGGAAACAGCCTGCTCCCACCCTTCCCTCCGTATTAAATTGACTTTTTCCCCATGTGTGGTTATACTAAATAGGTAGAATTTTCCATGGAGGTGTTGCACAAATGAAAGTAAAGGTGGCAGACATCATTGTAAAAGACCGTATAAGAAAAGACCTCGGAGACATAGAGTCTCTCAAACATAGTATCCAGAAGCATGGACTTCTCTCCCCTATTATTATTACCCCCAAAAACGAACTTCTGGCGGGCTATCGCCGGTTTACGGTTGCCAAAATGTTAGGATGGCAAGAAATTGAAGCCATTGTCTACACCCCTCGGGACAAGGTTGATGAACTCGAAATCGAAATCGAAGAAAACATGACAAGAAAAGATTTTACTCCAGAGGAAGTTATGCTCGCCATAGAGAGGAAGCAAATGCTTCTTGAGAAAAACCCTTTCATCCGCTTCTGGAACTGGCTCAAAAAACTCTGGAAAAAGATCTTCGGCAAGGAGAAATAAAACATATTGAGGTGTATATTTTTTTGGTTTCTAGCGCTGGGGATTCTGGCCGGTTGTGATGAGTTTGCACTCAAAAAAACCGCCACCATTCGTCAGGTGTCGGGAACAATAACCTATGAACCTGATATACCACGGCTCTCTCTTACTCTCTCGTATGACATGATGAATTATCGTCCCTCCTCACTCAGGGAGGTATACTTTTACTGTCATGAAAACGTCGTCATAGAGTCTGTAAAAGAAGGTGATACCCTCCTTCGAATAGAGCAGGCCATCCCCATTGGAATGCCCGTAAGGGTCTATCGTGTCAGGGTTTCTGAATGGCTCCCGGGAACACGCCGTGTTCTTTCTATCGAGGCTTTCATCAAGGGCAAAGAAGAAAGTCAGGGATTTTTTCTGTCAAGTGAAGGGGTTTTTCTTGAAAGTAGCAAGGTATGGATCCCCATTAGCTTTGATGATGTGCCCTCTTTCCGTTATCAACTCACCGTTCAGGTTCCCGCCGGATATGAAACCATTCTTGGAGGAAATCTCGTTCGTGAATCCACCTCAGAACAATCCACATTCTCTGTCTGGCAATCACAATCCACCAACCTTCTTTTTACAGGAAATATGATTATAGGCAAGTTTCAAAAGGTGGGAGAAAAAGAACTGTCCCTCTATCTCCCCCAAAAACTCACATCCCTACCAGAAAAAAGAATCTCTCTTCTCCTCGATTTGCTGAAAGAAGGAAAAAACACCCTCTCTCGTTATATCGGAGAGTATCCCTTTGATGTTCGTGTGGTTTTTTTACCCAGAAACCTGACCCCCCTCGAACCCTGGACTGATGGGCTCTTTCTGGGAAATATTCTCCTCCTCGAGGAATCTCTCGCTCTCTCCTTAACCAATGTTTCACGTTCGCCCCTCGACACGATCCTGCTCTCTGATACCACCTGGCTCTACCTTCTCAAGACGATCCTTCATGAGATGTCTCACTCCTATCTCGGCTATGACCTCCGCTGGGAAAAAGAAGACACCCTTCCTATCGAGAGTCTCACAGAAACCACAAGCCTCAAGCTCCTCGAGTGGCTGAGCCCAGAAACCTACAAACTGGCAATAAACCGTTCCCTCTATGACTGGAATAACCTGAGACTCGTCACACAAACCCCTCAACAGCTTTATCTGTATAGAAACCTCCTGCTCTCCAGTACCCTCTCTCCAAGGGTTTACTTTAAACTCATCCGTGGATTAAGGAGCCGCTACCTCTACAGCAGCCTTGATGAGAATGTTCTCTTTCGGACACTTTTTGATCAGGGAGAAACCAACCTCTCTTTTCTCTCCGAGAGTCTGTGGAATACTCCCCCAAACTGGGATATCTCTCTCGTCCCCACAAATAACGGTGTTTTTATCTCCCATACCTACCCCTTCACTCTCCCTGTCAATCTCATCCTTGAAGATAAACATTCAACAACAACCAATATCCCCCTCGAGGTTGAAGGCTCTTTGGTTTATCCTGTTTCGACACGAAGTTTTCCCTCTCTCTGGCTGGAAGGCGACCTCCTCTGGCTCGATCAAACTCCAGGCGACGCCCCGGTCTCCAAGACATGGAACGTTCTTCTTTCTCAACTTAATCTCTATTATGCTGGAGAAACCAATACCATGCTCGATATTCAACCCATCCCCGCTGACAAAAGACTCCGCTCACCTCAAGAGGACAGATTCCTCTCGCTGGTAGCGTTCTCCTCTGTGGAGATCATATACCACAAGCACGAAAAAAAAGACAACAAGGTATTTCTCTTCGCTTATAAAAAAAGCAAGGAAAAACTCTGTTCGTATGCTGTTTTTGTTCTCACACCAGATAGAAAAAAATGGAAATGGGAAGGGGTCTATGACCCTTCACTCCCCTATCAAATCCCCTAAAACGAAATACTCATACTTTTAAGGAAGGTATACATGTTGTTTCATGAACTCAACATCTCAGAGGCAGTTTCGAGAGCCATCGATGCCATGGGCTTTGTCGAACCCTCACCCATTCAAAAAGAGGCTATCCCTCTTCTCCTCGATGGTCAAAACGTATTTGGCCAGGCTCAAACAGGCACAGGCAAAACCGCAGCCTTTGGCATCCCCATGGTGGAAAAAATCGAGGACAAACGCACCACTCAGGGACTCGTTCTTGTGCCTACCCGAGAATTGGCCATCCAGGTCGCTGGAGAACTCCAGAGAATCGCCCAGTATAAAAAATGGTTGGTGATCCTCCCTATCTATGGGGGACAGTCTATTGAGCGCCAGATCCGATCCCTCTCCCGTGGGACCCATATCGTTGTGGGCACCCCGGGACGTGTCCTCGATCATATAGCCAGGGGAACACTTCACCTTGACAGGGTGTCATTTTGTACCCTGGATGAGGCTGACGTCATGCTCGATATGGGATTCATCGATGATGTTCGGGAGATTCTCAGCCGCGTCCCACCTTCAGCTCAAAAGGCTCTCTTCTCCGCTACACTCTCTCCTCAAATCAAGTCGCTTATTCAAGATTTCGTTGACAATCCGAGGTTTGTTACTATCCCACACAAAGAACTCACTGTTCCCAAGATCTCCCAGTTCTACTACGAGGTACGCGAATCTGAAAAACCACAGGCCCTCACCAGGGTTATTGACTACTACAACCCCAACCAAACCGTCGTCTTCGTCAACACCAAAATACGTGTCGAGGAACTCAAGGAAAAACTCCACGCAGCCGGGTATGAGGTAGAGGCTCTCCACGGAGACATGAAACAAACCCAGCGAGAGTTTGTCATGAAACGTTTCCGTGCGCAGAATTTTGATATTCTGTTGGCTACCGATGTTGCTGCACGGGGGCTCGATATTGAAAACATCGATCTCGTGGTAAATTACGACCTCCCACAGGATGAAGAATACTACGTGCACCGAATCGGGAGAACCGCACGAGCAGGGAGAGAGGGTACCGCTGTGACTTTTATCACCCTCAGAGAGATCAAACGCCTCAAAGAGATCGAACGCTACATCAAGACAAAAATCGAAAGAAAACGCCTTCCTACCCTGGAAGATATCGAAAAAATCCAGACAAGAGCCATCCTGGATGATATTGTCACGGTTATTGAGGAGGGTGGATTGGAGAAGTACCTGGATATCCTCACCGAAGGTCTCGCCGAGTATGAATCACCAGAGATTGCCGCAGCGCTTCTCAAGATGATCATGGGTGAAAGAGAGCAAGAAGAGTCTCTTCCAACCGAAACCTCTGATACCGTACGGCTTTTCCTCACTCTTGGGAGAGAATCGGTAGATATACGGGGACTCCTCGCCTGGATCTCAGACAACACGGGGATCCGCAGTCAAGAACTCGGACGCGTCACGATGCGAGATAGTTTTTCATTTGTTGATGTGCCCCGGGAGAGACTGGATGATTTCCTCTCAGGGCTGGATAGAAAAAAATACAAAGGGAAAACTGTTCGGGTTGAAATAGCACGAGAACGCGAGAAGTAAGAAGGGATTACCCCCCTCAGTTTATGTGTCCAGACGGCTTATGCCAGACCTCTACCGACCTGTCCCACAGCCTTGGCAAGCGTCTCATCTGCTGTCTGGATGCTTTTTTGATTCGCCTCGTAGAGGCGGTTGATCTCTATCATCCGTACCATCTCCACGACAGGATCTACATTGGATTTTTCGAGGGCACCTTGGATCACCTTAGGTCTTTTGCCAGGAGGAACAATGGTAGCCGGTCCTGAGAAGTCCGTTTCTTTATACCAGGTATAGCCTTCTTTGGCGAGATAGCGTCTTTCGGGAAAATCAACAATCTTGAGTTTATCTATCAATGTCATGTTTTTCCATTCATTACCCGCCTTGTCCACAAAATCCTCAGGACTGTAATCCAGATTCACATAGACATTTCCATCCTGATCGATCTTGAAGTTGTTTCGAGCCAGACGAATAAAACCCTTCTCCCCCATGACCTTGTTACCATGCTTGTCGACCAGGTAGCCATCCACTGAGATGTTGAAGTTTCCATTACGGGTGTAGCGTTCCCCCTGTTCTGTCATCACTGTAAAAAATCCTTCCCCTTCCAGGGCGAGATCAAAATCATTTTCCGTCTCGAGAAGACTCCCCTGCTCAAATCGTATATAGCTCTCATTGAACTCCACGCCTGTCCCGAGCTTGCCTACCACAGGGGCGAGATCATAACTCCCCAACGGGAACTTGACCACACCATCATCGTTGATACGCCGGATAAGCATCTCGGGAAAAGCCTTGGTGACGCTTGTCTCTCTCTTGTATCCATCGGTATTGACATTGGCCAGATTATTGGCTACCGTGTTCATCTCTTCCATCGTTACCATCATGCCAGAAGCACCGGTAAAAATTGAACGGACCATATACTCCTCCTTTTCCCCTTACCCTTTGTATCGGAAAAAAATTTTTTTCCTTAATGTTTGACAAAACACTCTTTCCCTTCCTATAATATACCTTATGAAGATTGCCTTGATTTCTGATCTGCATCTCTGTGCCCAGCTCCCCTGGACAAAGACCGTCTGGGAGAGTTTCCTGAACCATGTCGAAAAAGCAGGCATCGCCACGATCGTGGTAGGGGGAGACCTCTTTGACAGTATTGACGACGCTTACCAGTTGAGGACATGGTTTTCCTCTTCGTTAGAGAGATCCTCGTTAAGCCGTCTCCTCTGGGTCGCCGGGAACCATGACCTCACCAATCCCACCACCGGCACACAATCCTACCACCTGAAAGACCTCTCCTTTGGGGATAAAGTAGAGATTTCGCTTGTTCCCGACCTTTACCTCGAAGATGACCTGGAGATTCTCACTTATCCCTACCCGACAAATCCGGGCGACCAAAATGAGTTGTTTTCTCCTGTGGTACTGGCTGAGAAGTTTCCCCATCCAAATCACCGAAGAGTCGCCGTCTGTCATGTTGCTCTCTCCTCCTGGCTCAATGTAGAGGAAAACGACAACCAGATCATTCCCATCCAGTTTGCCTCCATGCTCCACTGTGACCGGGTATTTCTGGGGCACATCCATCAACAAAAGTCCAAAGACGCCTACCAGACCCTTGGTTCGGCTCGGGTATGGAGGAGGGGAGAAACCGGTCAGCACGGCTACTGGATCTACGATTCTGAGCATGATAGGCTAGATTTTGTCCCCTTGCGAGAGGGGAGAACCTATGAAGAAACCGAGGTCTTTGTTTTTTATGATACCCTGGATGAAAAAAATCACCCCTCTGTCGATCATTTTACCTGGCTCCATATTGTTCTCCACGGAGTGGTCCAGAACGACGAACAAAAAGAAACCCTCAAGCAAAAACTTCGTGCCTCCTATGATAACGCCGGCGAGATCAGTTTTGACGAGCAGGACCTCCACCTTGCTTCAGTCCTCGCCACCCATCCCCTCTGGCAGGCCTTTTTCTCTACATGGGAGAGGCATTATGAGGAGGCCCCCGACGCAGAAAAACCCTCGTGGCTTCTTGCCAGACAGATCTTTGTGAGAGAATTTCTCAAGACAGGGGGCAAACTGTGATCGAAAAACTGAAACTCGAATCGTTTGGCCGGTTCCGAAACATGAACTTTCCCATGACGAAAACCACCGTCTTTTTCGGTCCCAACGAATCAGGAAAGACAACAATTTTTGATGCTATTGCTATCGCCCTCTGTGCCCCCACCAAGGGCAAAAAATCCGCCGAATGGGAGGCTATCCACAAACGCTACGAGGGATTTGTCCAGCCCGAGATCCAGACAAAGACTCGTGTTTCCATAGATTATGGAAAGTTTTTTAATTTCTTCGCCATTCGCTCAGGAGAGAGCACCATCGAGTTTGAGAAGGAAAAAAACTGGCTCTCCGATATGCGCTCACGGCTTTTTTCCGGGGGATACGATATCACCAGGCTCTCCACCAGGTTTTCTAACCTCGCGAGTTCCCGTCAAAAAGACGCCTACCCACGTCTCATCGATGAATGCGAACAAGCTCTCCAGCGCTACCAGCAGGAGATAAAACAGCTCACCGATGAGGCTCAAAGGTATAAAGATGCCCTCGCCGAACTCCAGAAAACCGAGGTGAAACTCAACAGCATCACCGCCCCCCTGGAGGAGAAAAACACCACCCGCAAAAAACTCCAGGCTACTCTCGAACAACTCGAACAAAAGCTCGAGGCTGGTAATATCCAGTACTGGATCCAGCTCTACGAAAAGTACGAATCCATCCAGGATGATATCAAACGCCACTACGCTGGAATCAACGAAACCGAGATCACAACCCTTGAAAACAAAGCAAAAGAGATAGAACAAAACAAAGCCACCCTCCAACAGGAGATTGCCACCCTCTCTCGAAAAGAGAGTGCCCTCCAGATACTTCTCGCCAGGATAACCCAGATCCATGAGGAGATCCACACCATCCAGAGAGAACAAAAGAAAAAACACACCCTCCATCTGATCCTCTCGATCACCTCTGGTGTGTGCGGAGTCCTGGCTCTCCTGGCCATAGGGGGAGGGTTTCTTCTCTCCCGTATCCCATGGTATGGTGGGATCATCGTGGGGAGTGTGTTTCTTTTGATGGGATTCGGAGCACTTCTGGGAGCTCTCCTCGTCAAAAAAGACACCCTGACAGGTGCCCTCCGCTCTGATATGGAATCCGTCTACCAGGATGCCATCCGGGAAAATCTCCTCCCCACTCGTCCCTCACATTGGGAGAGCTTCTCGCAGGATATGACAAAACTCCAGCAGTCTCTTGCCAGCCTGCTCACCGAGAAACAAAACTCCCTGGAAAACCTGAAAAAAACTGAAGAAGAGTTTCAAAAAGCCTATCAGCGCTTCTGCTTCGAACACAATGTGAGCTCTCTCTCGGTAGCAAGAGAGAGACTCGACGAACTGAAACGCAAAACCTCTGAAATGAACGCGATACTTCACACCCTCGAGACCCATCCCCTGCGAGACAAATCCCGATCCCTCCCCGAGGAGTACCGCCGTCTCAAAACCCGTCTGGAGCAACTCTCACCGACAGACATAGCCTCTGTCACAAACACCCAGGAGCAGAAAGTCACTCTCAAAAAACAGCTCACCACCCTCGAAGAGGAGATCCATCGCCTCGAGAGCGAAAGACAACAACTCTCCGAGCGTCGCATCCGCATCCGAACGGAACTCCTCGCCATGGAAACAGCCATGCAAGCCTACGCAGCCAAAAAAACAGAAGCCCAGCGGCTCGAACAGAGAAAGGAAACCCTCACCCAGGAAAAACAAGCCTGTGAAAAGATCATCACCATCCTCTCCGAGATCGAACACGAGCAAGCCAGCGTTTTCGCCCTCCTTACCCAGGAGGTAAAAAAGGAATTTGGTGAGATCTTCTCTCCCTTTCAGGAGCTGGAGGTACAGGACTTTTCCGATGAGTCCATACTCCTCCCCGATGCCACCTCCACGAGACGCCCCCTCAAGTACCTCTCACGAGGAACACAGGATATCTTTTATCTTGCCCTTCGTCTTTTCCTCGGACGCAAGATGTGGGAGGACACCAAAACGCCCGGGGTATTCGTTTTTGACGAGCCTTTTGCCGCCCTGGATAAAGAGCGTACCACCATCGCCCTCCAACTCCTTCACCATTTCCAGCAGCAGTATCACTGGCAGTACATCATCCTCACCAAGGATGAAAACCTCGTCTCCATACTTAAAAGCTGGAAAGATGTCACGATCCACTCCCTACCCCAAACCCTCCTATAAGTGAAGGGTATAGTAAGAGACACCTACAGCAGACTCAAGACCATGAAACACACCGAGAAAGAATCTCTTCCCTGCTTTGTCATAAAAGAAGTCTATCCCCTCGATATTTCCCTTATCTGCAGGAATCTGAAGCGTTTGTGAAGAAAGTTCCCGAAATCCTGTGGTCGTATCCTGGTACATTTGAACTTTAATCTTTTGATGTTCTCTCACAGACGCCACACAGACGAGATCCTCATAAACTACTATATCTATGGCTTTGATATGGTCGGCCGCATCCACCACAAGGTAGACATCCCCTTCTCGCCACTGTCCCTGAACAAAACACTTAAGCTCATACGTACTCTGTGAAACAGGCACAACAACATACATCCGATCCCCCCTTCTCACACCATCAACCAATAAATTAAAATTAAAACCGGACAAACGAAGAGATGGTATACCGGCATCTGCCCCATTTTCATCAAGGAAGAGAAGCGTAGGAGACATACTATTTGTTACTACCCCCACAAGGGACTTTCCCTTCTCATCAGAAACCACGCCGAAAATACCCAAAATATTTCCAATTCCACCTCCAAAAGGAGTATCAGGAGGAGGATAACTAAAAAGAGAAGCGTTATATTCATACACTATTTTTTCTGGCAAAAAAACCAACATATTTACCCCCAAAACCTGATTCAACGAAAAGCTTCCTGTTTGCAGATTGGTAACATGGAAGTAATGGTTAGGAGAAATATACATCACTCCCCTCAGGACAGCCTCTCTTTGGTCGGATGAAACAGCTACATTGATAGAGTTTTTAACCCCCACCCACCCACTTATTTCCTTCACTTCAAATCCTCCTGAAGGGAAAAAATGTATCCACAAAGTATAATCGGGAATAACAAATGACAAGACAAACCCCGGTTTATCGTTTGCGATAACCCGGTATGTCTGGATGAAACGAGGGGCAGTTGAGTTTAAATTTTGCCCATACACACCCACCCATGTCCATTCCCACTCCTGGCTGGTGAGAGCCTCTAGACTCAGTCGGGAGAGCGGCCCCAGAAAAAGCGAACACCCCATCACCCCCAGGATCAACACCAACCCTACAAAAAAAATCACTATCTGTTTCTTCATACCTACCTCCTACCAGCGAAGACTTATCCCCACCACAGGGTGGACCTCATCAAGTAGCACTACCCCACCCGATACCTCTGTCTCCATCGACCGAAACCAGGAGGGTATCCAGCTAAACCCCCACCTGAGTGAACACACCCCACCCATCGAGACCACAGGCCACGCCCTATTGTAGAAGAGAAACACAGGCCACACTCCAGCCAGTTCTGTTGCCGAGGCGTAGGCACCGATATTCCACAGGCTCTCCTCTTGCGAAAAAAGACGAAACTGGACCATCCCCTGCACCCCCACCGTATGAAGATAAATATTTGCTCCCTCTCCCAGGAACATCTGGGGTGTATAGCCGAGATGAAAATCGGCTGTCACATTTCGCCACGAGAGATATGCTCCCGCCCATACTAGACTCATCTGTCCAAACCGCAACGACGGTCCCAACCTCATCCCTTCACCACCTGAAGCCGGCCGGTAGGCTGACCTGGGCATACGGTTGGTATTGGTCCTCAGGTCTATCACCTCTACCCACTCCTCGTGATGGTAGGTGAGGTCATAGACATAACCCTCCCGTATGGTAAAGGTATTGGTATACAACAGTCTCACCGTGTTCCCGGATTTTGTCCCGATCATGATGTCGTAGACGAGACCTGCGATCGCATTTTCCATGGTGAGAAAAGCGGTTTCATACTCCACGCCGGCAACGGTGATGACGGGATCCTCGAGGGTAGTTCTTACCCTGAGAGATCCAAATCCGAGGCGTTTGCCCGTGAGACTCTCTGCCAGAGCGAGACTCACCTGATCCAGGGCTTCAAAGATCTCCCTTCCACTCGTGGCTGGTATCTTCTCCTCCCGAACCACACGCTTTTCCATGGCATTCCACACGCTAAGGTTGATCACAAATGCCCCTCTTTTGGGAGCCGGGGTATAGGTCAACTCGACCACCTCGGTTATCCCCCAGTTGGTGGCGTTTTCTCTCGCCATAGCAGCAGAAACATCCGGGGGAATATTGGTCACGCCCAGGTTGGTGAGGTACTCTCCGATATTATCACGACTGAGAACCCTGTAGTTTTTGATAAGCTTGAGCACATTCGTCAGGGTGAGATCCATCACGATGAGATCCCCTTCAGACACATTCCTCACACTATCAGCACGATAAAAATACACCACGGGTTGACTCTGGGCAAAAACCACCGAACAAAGAAAAAAAGAAAGAAAAAAAATCGACCTCCACATACGCCCCTCCTTTCGTATCTTCCTTTTTAAGTATATATATTATACGACATACATATCTCAAAACTGAAGAACATAGGAAAATTTTTAGGAAAAAACTTTGGAGGAAACTAGTGGTTACCCTGTTCCCGTATACCACCTCTCACACCCCAGGGCAACATCGCACCAGAGCTCTCCCAAGCCGCCATCACATCCCACGAGAAAAAAGATGGGGCATCCGGGCTTCCGAATGCCCCATCGTGGTAAAAAGGTTGGTGACAGTCAGGGAAAGGAGAAGATGGAGGTTTATGCCAGATAGGTACGAAGGGAGGGATATTTCTCCTGCATCATCGCGAGGATCCGACGCTCCCGCTGCCTCGCCCCCTCCACCGTAATATGAAATCTCACCGCCAGATCCCCCAGGGTACACATCTCAGCATCTCCAAAGCCATACCGCATCCGAATGAGATCTCGTGAGTGCTCGTCCAGATCGTCCATAATCTCCTGAAGCTCCTCAGAAAGACACTCCATGGCTACTTTTTCCTCGAGATTTTCTCTGTCAGGGGTTTCATTGAGATCAAGATCAGGAGAATCAGACAACTGTGGATAATACGCCCTGAGCTCCTGTGCCGCCTCAAACAGGGAAATATCCATCATTTCCGCCAGTTCTGAGGCAGAGGGAAGCCGACTCATAGCGAGGAAAAAATCCTCAATACGACGGTGAATATTCCGTCTCTTGTCCTGCATACGAGTAGAAATTTTTTCTATCTGTCCATTTTCACAGAAGAACCTCCAGATAGCCTGTCGAATCCAGTACGCCGCATAAGTCGAAAACCGAATATTTCTCTCGGGATCAAACCGCTCCACACTTTTCACCAGTCCCTCATTCCCACTCTGGATGAGATCCATGATGGGAAATTTTCCATGGTTCATTTCCATGGCTATCTTTACCACGAGCCTCAGATTTGAGGTGACAAGTTTTTCTCTTGCCTGTGTATCCCCCTTCTGTACTCGCCTCGCCAGCTCTTTTTCTTCATCAGCACTCAACAGGGGATAACGGCAGATCTCTTTCACATACTGTTTGAAAATATTTGTCCTTTCCATATCGTCCCTCCGGTTTTCTTTTTCACTCAAAAATTTGCAAGAAGCATGCCAAAAAGAAAAAACACACCATCTCATTGAATTATAAAAAAATAAAAAAATCAAAAGAAAGAGACAGAAAAACTCTGTATACTTTTGTATACTAAGAAAGATGGTTGTATACAAAAATATATACATGGGTTATTTTGTATACAAAAAGATACATTTATTCATCAGCGAGGAAATACTCTTTTTTCGGGTTGCGAAAAGCAGCAAAAACCTGAAGAAGGGGCTGAGGTGTCAGCTTGCGAAACTCAGAAACAAGAGAGGTGAGTTTTTTCATCCCTGGTCCATGGGGACGAGAGCTTCTCAAAAAAACCATCCCCTCCCCTTCAGCATAACGCAAAATCCTCTGTTCCGAAAGATACGCCAGAGGACGGAGCAAAACCAACCCCTCCCCTAATACTGCATGCGGTAGAGGAGCCTGCCAGCGATGATGATAAAAAAGTGCCGCCAGAGCACCGAGCGTAATATCCTCAAGACAATCCCCCAGTATGATTTTCCCCCTTTTCGACCTGACTTTGTGAATAAGCACCTGCAGAATAGCCTGACGAGGCGCCTTCTGGTAAAAGCTCATCCCCTCTTCAGGAAAACTCACCATCTCCAGATCCGGCAACCCCCAGCGTTCCTGTAAAACCTTATACCAGCTCAAGACATCGCTCGGGTTCTCTTCTGGCAAAACCACATGCACAGGTTTAAGCACATAGTTGATAGGCACATACCGCTGACGAAAAAACAAAAAGAGAAGTACCAGAAAACTCTTAGGTGATCCTGAAATTCCCACCCAGAGCACATCCCCATCCGATATCATCTGATAGTCCTGAATAGCCTGCCCCACAACCTTGAGAAGGTTTTTCACCTTCATACCAGATCCTCAAGACAATGAATCCAGGAAAACGAAAACCTCGGTCTATACAGGGATATATCATACCCTATCATTGGCTCATTTTCACTGTAATAGGTCACCAGCGCATAGTAGATTCTCCGCAATTTATAAAGCTGCAGAGGAGAATCCTGAGGACTCTCACAGACCAGTTCAAGCATATTCTTCAAGGCTTGCATCACCTCCCTGTTCGCTCCCTCGGTCACAACATCCTCCATCGCCACAAGTGCACCTATATTCTTCTGGAAAATAAACGAAAGAAAAAGCTTGCTCCACTCCTCCGAGAGAAAAAAAGCCGTTTCAACAATCTCTTTTTTTATATGCCCTGGCAATTCGAGAAAGGGTGCCGCACTTCGCTGTTTTTGACAGAAGAGAATGAGTTTTTTCACCTCCTTGAGAAAGTCCTCCAACCTCAACCCCGAGGCAAAAGAAGTATCCTCCATCCGCCTGGCAAGATGCTGTTCTCTCATTGTTTTCCCTCCTCAAGGATTTCCATAAAAACCACCGTCACATCGTCCTGACGATAGTGGAGATGCCGATCCGTCGCATAAAAATCCTCGATCTTTCCATGGAGAATATCTGCTAGTTCTGTCAGGGAGAGATAACGATTTTCCATCACAAGATTATTGAGATAGGTATTATAAAACGAGAGAAGCTCCTCCACACCATCCGTATAAATGATTATCCTATCCCCCTGTTGGAGAGAGGCACGCTGATACTGATAGACAAACCCGCTCTGAAAACCCGTGGGAGGAGACTTTTCAATACCAAGAAAACTCACCTGCCCATCCTTCTGAATACGGATAGCAAAGGGAATACCCGCACTCGCATACACAAACTCTCTCAACTCAAGATCAAAAATCGCCATATAGGCCGTCACAAATGGCATTGTTGACATCTCCAGCGTCGAGAGTTTCTCATTCAACATCTCCAGGAAACGGTTGGGGAGAAGATCCTCCCTTCTCGCCAGAGAGTTACGAAAGGTCGTGTACACATCCTTCACAAGCACCGTAAGCATCGCCGCCGAGATACCATGCCCTGCTACATCCGCCACCAGAATCAGATGATAAGGCTTCTCTTCCACCATGATCTCTTCTACATAGTAGAAATCACCGCCAAACTCTTCGCAGGGTTGAAACAGCGCACGATACCAAACGATAGGAGAAACAGGCATACTATCTGGAAGCAACTCATACTGAAGCGTTCTGGCGGCATTCAGATCCTCGATCATCTGATGGGTAATAGCCGAGAGCTTCTCCTCATGGAGCTTGATATCCGTGATATCCACAAAAGAAATAACACTACTCTCATACACATCATCCACAAAAACCGGAAAAGCCCGCACATTATACCAGCGATTGTTGTAATGAATCTCTCTATGTTCCTGAAAAGACTTTGTCACCCTTGTTTGATCGAGAAGTTCTTCCATTTCCTTCCGCAATTCCTTTGGAAAAAGACTAACAAACAACTGCCCTGTGAGAGGCATCTCCTGTCCCGAGAAACGCTGAGCCGCCTGATTCCCACGCACGATTCTCCCATCCGGAGCCACCTGAAAGATGGCATCCAGAGAATGAAGAAACAAACTATTGGCTATCGAAGAAAACTTTTTCATATTCTGCTGGAGAATCTCTTCTGTAGTAATATCATGGAGCAAAATATAGAGCCCCATAAACTCATCCTCCAGGGTCATCGCCTTCATATATCCCTGGACATGGATACGATGGGTTTCCCCCCGCTGCGGGATCATAAGATACAGATGGGTTTTGAGTTCACCAATCGTCTGAAGTTTTGTGAGATTTTCCTGGAATCGATCAAGAGACTCATTGGCTATATAGGAGAGAAAAGACTGCCCTGTGAGGGCGGTTTCAGAAGTAGACCCCAGCAGAAATCCTGCCCCTGTATTTGCATACAGGATCCGATAATTCGGATCAATAATCAAAACAGCATAATCCTTAATCTGATTGATCGTGATGTTTTTAAAATCCATCGCATACTCTCGAATCACCAGAAAGAGGTGTCTCAAAAAGTCGTGAAGTTTTGAGCCATTCACTTTGAGATATTTCACCGCGCGAAGATACGAAACCAGAGAAAAATAGAAAAACAACACCACACCAACAATCTTTCCCTGGGAATTTCTGACAGGAAGAAACATTGTCCAGAAAGCCTTTTTCCTGAAATAGGCACTATAAAACCCCTCACTAATCCCCCCTTTTATCCTGTTGATTCCCAGGAGAGCAGCATCTATCTCCAGATCAAGATTTCGGCGAATGAGTTTGGACCACCTCGGATGAGTCATATTCTGATACTTCAAGAAAAACTTCTCTCTCCCCCGAACATAGATCACACACTGAGAGGAAAAAAACGCCTTGCCCAGGACTTTTCCTATGGCTTCATACATGGCTTGCTCTTCGTACTTGACACTGCTCTCCATACGGAGAAACTGATCAAAAAGCTGTTCGAGCAAGACCTCCGTCTTGTAAACATTCTTGATATAGTCGAGAAAAACCACAAACACAAAAAAAGAAAAGATCGCAAAAACCACATTTACCCACATCATCGGGCACTCCAGGTAAATGACTTGGGAATATAGAGCTGATAAAAGATCTTCATCGCTTCGGTGTCCGTCATAAAGGCAAGGCAATCCACCAACGTCTGCTTTCGATCGTTATGGGGAGTAATATGCACCAGTGCCGGCAAAGGTTCTCCCCTTTCAAGAAGGCTGTCAAAATGTTCGAGCAGAGCCAAAAGCACCCCTTCAGCCTTGGACATCTCCTTTTGCAGCTCGGGATGGAGATACACCCGTTCAAAAAGAAAAGCCCGTAACTTATTGAGAGTATCGAGCATCTTTTCACTGGCCCGTATCTCGGGACTATCCTGAGAGTGGCGAATCACATCCAGTACCAGGGCATTGATTCGGGCTGAATGCGTCTCTCCCAGAATATCCAGCAGATGCCTCGGAATATCTGAGGGCAAAAGGAGTCCAGAGGCCAGCGCATCCTGGAGATCGTGATTCACATAGGCTATAATGTCAGCAAGCCTCACAATCTGGCCTTCAACCGTGGTAGGCTTATCCCTTTCTGTCCAGAGGATGGGACTCTGTCCCGTCTTGGAATGCTTGGCAATACCATCCAACACCTCATAGGTCAGATTGAGCCCCTGGCCGTTTTTTTCGATGACGCTGAGGACACGCACACTGTGGGTGGCATGCCGAAACGAAGGATCAAGATGTTTCTGGATCACCCTCTCCCCCGCATGACCAAAAGGCGTATGTCCAACATCATGTCCCAGGGCAATCGCCTCGGTGAGATCCTCGTTCAAACGAAGCGCCCGAGCAATAGTTCTCGCTATCTGAGAAACCTCAAGGGTATGGGTAAGACGGGTTCTAAAGGTATCACTCGCCGGAGACAGAAAAACCTGTGTCTTGTGCTTCAGGCGACGAAAAGCCTCACTATGGATAATCCTGTCCCTATCCCGCATAAAATGAGTGCGCAGTTCATCGGCCTCCTCGGGAACCTTTCTTCCCCGTGTTTGAGAGCTTTTGGCAGCATAGGCTGAGAGATAGCTTCGCTCAAAGTCTTCCCAGTACTCTCTCATCTTCCTCCCCAGTTAAGTTTTGTCACCTCTCTGTTCGATACTATAAGCATGAAGAGGTTTGTTTTTATTATCGGCATTTTTTGTGCATTCTGCACTCCATTATTATACGGAGATTCGCCTTATACTACCAGTATTTCCGTCATTCCCACCAACAATGTTTATCTGATTACCTGGCTGGCCAATAGAGAAAAAGACTCGTTTGTCCTCCGTGGGGCTCAACGCCAAATATCCTCTCCCCAGGAATTTGCCTCAGCCACTACCATCACCCAGATAACCCTGACAGGCACCCTCTTAAATAACCTCTACAGTTATAGCATCCTCGTTGAAACACTGGAATATCCCTACCTCTGTATCCAACCTCTCAAGACAAGCTATACCGATGAGGATATCCTTCTGGGGCTAAACTCGTTACTCTTGCCTCTCAATCTCCCCCAGCCCACGACCAACATCGCCCCAGAGCCAGCTCCACCACCAGCCCAACCACTCCCACTCAATTTCCAGCTCCGTGGCACCGTTCTGGACAACCGTGTCGTGCTTTCGTGGCTTTATGATGGATGGGAAAACCACTCCTACACCCTCTACCGCTTCACGATACCACCCCAGGAATTCATGCTCCGTTCAACTCCCCCTCTCGCCACGCTTCAAGGGACAGCCTACGAAGACACACCTCCCGTGGGAGGACCCTACTACTATGTCGTCCTCCAGGATGCCACTATCCAGTTGGAAGAGAAAAATATCATCGGTCCCGTATGGTTCCCCCGCCCTCCTGTCACCAATCAAACCCAACAAGAAGAAAAAACCACGATCAGATAACTACCACTACGTATCATGGTATACCAAAAGGCATACCCAACACACGAGCTCTCTACCACACACAATACGAGACCTTTGCACAAATAGCTGTTTCCCTTTTACAGTCTAAAAAAAACCAAAAATCAACAAAAGGGACGATAAAAAAACTGAAACAAAGTAATAGCCCATTTCAGAAACCTCTCACTCATCTATACCTGAATAAAGTTCGTATTTCCAGCCATCTGTGCTGCTAGCTTTTTACAGCTTCCCTTCCGCTCCCAAAAACTGTAAAAACGCCATGGCCAATTCTTGCCCAAAGTTCGGGAAAAGCATTTCTCTGTGTTTCTGATTTGTGCAAAGGTCTCAATACACCAAAAGATAACCCGAAAGCAAGACACCTCAAAAAATGAACCCAATGTACAACCTGAAAATACCGTGAGAAAAACTCTCTCCTCGAAAAAAAGAAAAACGGAGAGGGAGGGATTTGAACCCTCGGTACATTGCTGTACACACGCCTTCCAAGCGTGCTCCTTAAGCCAGACTCGGACACCTCTCCATTTGAGACATATAGTATAAGAGAAAAACACAAAAAAAGCAAGTTTTAGACCGCTCTTTTACCCTTCTTCACAAACCCGAGCCGTGAATACGCATCGGTTCTGAGATCCCCATATCTCCCCACCTGGGCATCATGATACGCCCTCCCGGCTACCATAGCCGCATTATCCCCACAATACGCCAGAGGTGCCATAAAGGTTTGAATCCCCTCCTTTTGCCATGCCTCCACACGCTGACGAAGATACGAGTTGGCTGACACTCCCCCGGAGATCACCAGCCGGGAGATACCGTGGTCTTCGAGGGCGTTTCGGCTCTTGCGTAGCAAAAGATCGATTGCCTCACGTTGAAACGCCGCACAGATATGGGGGAGTTTTGATTCGAGATTGGCAAGATGCTGAATACGGTAGGTAAAGGCTGTCTTGAGCCCGGAATAGCTAAAGTTGTACCTATCCTTCCCCGTATCAGGGAGAAGCTGAGGACGCCTCCCAAGCTCAGTAAACGCGTCCGGATCCCCTTGCTGAGCGAGTTTGTCGATAACTGGCCCACCAGGATACCCGAGATAAAGCACCTTGGCCAGTTTGTCAAACGCTTCTCCCACAGCATCATCAATCGTGGAACCAAGCACCTCATAGTCATGAAAACCCCGTACCAGAAAAAGCAGGGTATGTCCCCCGGATGCCACCAGCCCCACATAGGGAAACTCAATATCCGCAAAAAGATGGGGAGCATAGAGGTGCGCCTCTATATGATTCACCGGAATCAAGGGCTTGCCAAAGCTATAGGCGAGAGCCTTTGCCACCCCGAGACCTACCAGAAGACTCCCGATAAGCCCTGGACCCTGCGTAACAGCAATAGCATCCACCCCTTTCATCTCTTCGACAGAGATCACCTCTTCCAGAACAGGGAGGATATACACCAGATGCTGCCTCGAAGCAATCTCCGGCACCACCCCGTCAAACTCCCGATGCACCATCACCTGAGAATGCGTCTTCTCTCTCAGGATGGTTTTGCCGTTCTCAACGAGAGCCACAGAGGTCTCATCACAGGAGGTCTCTATACCCAGAATCCTCACTCAGGACTCCTCACCGTACACCCGAGATATTTATCACAGATGGCTTCCATAGCCCGCCTTGCCGAATTAAAAGCCGTGATAATCGAACCACCTCGAGGAAAATGAACCAGATCCCCCACCAAAAATATCCCCGGAATATTGGTCTCCCCATCCTCACTAACAACAGGTTGAACCCCATCAAAGGCAATCCCAAGAGACTCGAGGAAGTTTTTGGGAGAACTGCCCCCAAGGGCATACACCACCGCATCATACTCCACAGGGGTCGGCGACTCAACAAAATGCACCAGAGGCTTGCCCTCATGATCCTCCAGGAAACGGATGTTGGAGTTGTAACGCACCTCGATCACACCCAACCGATCCAGCTCTTCGATCGTTCGCCGGTTGATATGATTCATCCGTTCAAAAGAATCCCTGCGGTAACTCATCGTGATCGTATTGTGAAACTGGAGGAGGTACTGAACATACTCAGCGGCACTATCCCCTCCCCCTACGACGAGTACCTTCTGGTTTTTGATGGCACGACTCGTAACATCAAAAAACACCCTCTCCGAGAGGCTAGAGGGAATCGGATAGTCTGGTTTGTTGGGTCTCCCCAACACCCCTATCGCAATCACAACAATCCGTGTCTCGTACGACCCCTGAGAGGTACGCACAACAAAGAGTTTTTTTTCAGGATCTTCGTGAATGGCATATACCTGTTCCTCGTAATGAACGGGCAACTGATAACGGGCGATGGTCTGGTCCAGAAAATCCACCACCTCACTTTTTGGGAGATCGGTCATGCAGAGGATCCCTTCACAACGCCCCTCGATACCCTTATAGTTGGCTGTGACAAGCTTCGCTTCGGGATAGAATTTTTTGATCGTAAAGGCATGTTCTTTTTCTTTTTCGAGGATGAGAATGTTTTGCCGGGGGATACCTGCCTCAATCGCCTCAACAGCAACACTGATCCCCGCCGGACCAGCCCCTACAATAACAACATCGTACATACAGCCTCCTAAAAACGAACCAAAACTCCACCGGTAAGCTGGATACCCTGGTGATAGACAGGAGAGAGAACAATACCATCTGCCCGGCTTTGCCCCAAAAGCCCTGTAAAATCAACACCCACAGAGAGTCCTACCTTTTCCCAGGGGAGAAAGTACATCCCAACCCCAGCGCGCAGAGCTTGTTCCTCCGAGACAGTAGTCATTTCGGGGTTTGCCCATACCCAAACAAATCCAAAACGGGCATAGGGTTGTATGTCTTCTAAGAGAGATTTACGGTAGATGACATCGATTCCCACCGCCTTATAGGTAAACATCCTGGTACTCCCCTGAGGGGTAGTCCGTGGGATACCAAAGAAGAGGTTGTACTCTCCGTAGGCTCCCACAGCAAAATCCTGCCAGAAAGGCGTTATCCCCCCCAGACGAAGGAGATTATCCTTGCCTAGGGCACTCATCGTATGGGAGTACTCAAAAAATATCTCCCATCCCATCATGGTATTGGCTACCAAAACCAGTATCCAGCATATCCAGTGTCTTTTCATACAGGCTCCTTTTTGCTCCTATAGTATAACACAAAGAGCAAAAAAAAGCGACTCAACTCACCTATGCCAGGGCTGCCTCAATCTCTGAAGCGAGCTGTGCCTTGGAACGAACCCCCACGATCTCTTTGGCGAGCTGTCCACTCTTAAACACCCCTATGGTCGGGATAGAGCTGATCCCATAACGCTCTGCTATCGCCGGGTTCTCATCCACATTGCACTTGGCATAGACGGTGGCATGATCCTCCTCAACGAGGTTGGCAAAGATCGGAGCCATCATCTTACATGGCATACACCATTCTGCCCAGAAGTCCACCACCAATCGAGGATATTTTTTCAGAGCATCGTCAAAGTTCTCTTCGGTAAGTTCGATCTCCCCTTCAACCTGGTCTGGCAATGCCGAGCTTTTCCTCTGGTTCATCTCTCCAAGGAGAGCGTCCGGTTCGCTTGAACCATAACGTATCACCTGCTCGACAAAAGCCGCCTCTCTCTGAACACCAATGGTAATCGAATCCATAGCCCCATTGATCACCTGTTGGGGAACAGACGAGACCTGATACCGCATGGAGAGCTCCGGGTTTTCCTGCGCCTCAACCACCTCGACGGTCACACGCTGGGGATTGGCCAGCATCACCTGAACAGCAAGAATCGCCGCCTGCGGACAATACGGACACGATGGGGTGACAAACACCTGGATTTTCACATCCCGATCAAGCCTCTGAAGAGCCTGCTGGTACTTGGGCGCAAGAGAGCTCTTGCCCTGGGAAAGGATACGTATCACCTCGATAATCGTTGACGCCTCATGCCCATACGGGGTACCCAGGAATCGGAAGGTGTATCCCAGGTTTTCACCGACAACAACACTGGGGTTGGTGAGGTCATCACGAGCAGGAAACTGCTCCACATTGATTTTACTCGAGAGTTCGGCTAACTCTGAGGGAAACTGCCTGGCAAACTCGTGGATATCCTCATCCCCTGTACTGTATACCTTGACCACTACCTCTCGGGTCAAACTCTCCTCAAAAAGCCTGGAGAGCTCCTGACGGGTCTTGGCATCGATAAGTTGTTCCATACTATTCCTCCTCTGGACACTTTTTCATAGAAAATATAGCTATTTTCCCTGAAAAAGTAAAATATTTTTATATTATAATTTGATTATATGTTTAATCAATATCCTTACCAGGCTTTCCAGGTGAGGTAGGCTACAAGGCGAGGATCATTTTTACCAAAAGCGATCGCGGCAAGCGATGGTGGTTGAAAGTCTATGGCCGCCTGCCCCCTCGTCACAGCGTAGAGAACCTCCTTCATATCTGGCATATGTCCCACGATGATCAGATCTCGTGTCTCATAGTCCGGGGGGAGTTGCTCGGCATTCCAGCCGGGTTCAAAGAGGGTGTTTTTTACCACCGGAAGGTTCCACTCCTCCCCAAAGATACAGGCTGTCTCGTAGGCACGAGCATAGGGAGAGGCATACAGGATCGGTTCTGTGAGCTTTTTCACCAGGAAACGGGAGCCTCTGGCAAGCCTGGCGGTGCGTTCTCGTCCCTCATCGGTGAGGGGACGATCCCTCTCCGCTCCTGTCCATTCGTTGACATCCACGGCCTTGCCGTGTCGGATAAGGATCAGCATACTATTCTCCTATGATTTTAATCAGCACTCGCTTGTTTCGCTGCCCATCAAACTCCCCATAAAAGATCCTCTCCCATGGTCCAAGGTCGAGTTTCCCCCCGGTGATGGCAACAACCACCTCTCGCCCCATGATCTGACGCTTGAGATGGGCATCCCCATTGTCCTCTCCGGTCTGGTTGTGCCGATAGAGATGGGGGTCATGGGGAGCGAGTTTCTCCAGCCAATCTTTGTAGTCCTGGTGGAGTCCTGATTCATTGTCGTTGATGAACACACTCGCCGTAATATGCATGGCATTGACCAGACAGAGTCCCTCCCTGATCCCTGATTCACGCACAGCCTCCTCAACCTGGGGAGTGATATGGACCAATTCTACCCGGTTTCTGGTACAAAACCAGAGTTCCTTCCGATACGATTTCATGGGGGCCTCCTTTCAGAGTATTATATTGTAGATGAAATTTTGGTTTCTTTCAACTCCATCGAGGCCTGCCCACAAACTGGCTATAACCATGTTGCAGTCTCAAAAACCCAAAAATCAGCAAAAGGGACAACAAAAAACTGAAACAGAATAATAGCCTATTTCTGAAACCTCCCACTCATCTATCCCTGCATAAGATTCGTATTTACAGCCACCTATGCTATTACCCTTTTACAGTCTCCTTGTCACCCCAGAAAACTGCAAAAAAGTAATAGCCCTCTCTTACCTGGATTTTTGGAAGAGATTTTCCCTGTCTCTGATTCGTGCAAAGGTCTCATAGAAAACAAAAGAATAGCCCCTGGTTTCCTTATCCCTTCCATGAGACACACCAAATCTCTTCAAAATAGCATTTTTTCCCCTTTTTGCTTATAATAATTCTCAAAGGAGCTCCTATGAAACGGATATCGTTGAAAGAGGTATCACAGTATACCCGAAGTGCGGAGACGCTTTCCCCTGAACTGTGGCAAACTGTGGCAACCATCCTCGAAAAAGTCGCCCAGGAAAAAGACAAAGCTCTCCTCGAGTACACGCAACGATTTGACGGTATTGACCCGTCTCGATTCTCCCTGGTGGCCACCCCCGAAGAATACCAGAACGCCCGCCACGAGGTAGAAAAAAACTACGCTGACGTGTGGAACGCCTTCCTCGAAGCGATAGAAAACATCACCCGTTACCACGAAAAACAACGGGAAAAAAGCTGGTTCTACGAAGAGGAGGGGGCATTTCTCGGACAACTCATCACCCCCATCGAACGAGTGGGGGTCTATGTCCCCGGTGGCAAGGCCTTCTACCCCTCGTCCGTCCTGATGAATGTCATCCCTGCCAGGATAGCCGGTGTCAACGAGATCTACCTCACCACCCCGCCCGGCAGAGACGGCAGTGTCCATCCCATGCTCCTCGCCCTAGCGGAGAGACTGGGGGTTACGGCTGTGTTCAAGGTTGGTGGGGCTCAGGCCATCGCCGCCCTGGCCTACGGGACAGAGACCATCCCCGCCGTCCACAAGATCACCGGTCCAGGCAATGCCTACGTCGCCATGGCCAAGAGACTCGTCCAGGGAAGGGTTGGCATAGACTCCATCGCTGGTCCCAGTGAGGTGGCTATCTTTGCCGATGAGACGGCCAGAGCGGAGTGGGTAGCCATGGACCTCTGTGCCCAGGCAGAACACTCCCCGGATAGCGTGGTGTTTTTCATCTCCACCTCGGCGTCACTCATAGACCAGGTAGAGAGCATCCTCCCCCAGGTACTTGAAAAACTCCCCCGAAAAGAGATCATCCAGAAGAGTCTGGAACAGTCCTACAGTGTGCTGGTATCAAGCTATGAGGAGGGGTTCGCCGTAGTAAACTCCCTCGCCCCCGAACACACCGAGATGATGCTCTCTCTCGACACCACAGAGATCCTCAGACATACCCGCCAGAGCGGTGCCCTCTTCATCGGCCACTGGACGCCGGTAGCGATGGGTGACTACTTCTCAGGACCCAACCATGTGATCCCCACGTATGGCACCGCGGTATTTTCCTCGCCCCTGGGGGTTCATGACTTCGTCAAACGCACCAGTGTGCTCCGCCTCTCCCCGGAATACATGGACAAACACGCTGACAAGGTCAAAGCCATGGCCGACCTCGAGGGGCTCCAGGCCCACGGATACTCAGCCACCCTGAGGAAGTCATGAGAGATTTTTTGGCCCTGATTGTTTGCCTCGTCCTGGTGAGTTCATGCACCAGCTCTGTCCATAAGATTTATACCGAACGATTCCAGATGAACACCCTCGTTCAGGTGGTCATCTACGCCGAAAACGAAAAACAAGCCAAAAAATGGGCAGAAAACGCCCTCGATATCATCGCCGATCTGGAGAACCGCTACAGTATCCACCGAACAAACTCGCTTCTCTTTACCCTGAACGAAAGAGGAGAGGGAGAGATTGACGAGGAACTCCTCAGCGTATGGGAAAAAACCGAACAGCTTTTTCAACTCTCGGGCGGGCTTTTTGACCCCACCGTCGAGCCCTTGATGCGGCTCTGGGGTTTTTATAGCGAGGGGGACAAACACATTCCTCCCCACGAGATCATCCAACAAACCCTTTCCCGGGTAGGATTGAAGGCTGTCCAGCGAAAGGAAAAACACCTCGACCTCCACGGTCGCAGAATAGACCTCGGAGGGATTCTCAAGGGATACGCCCTAGATAAAGCCGCTACCTACCTCAAAACCAAACCCCTCACAGGGTTTCTCCTCAACGCCGGGGGAAACATCGTCGCCTGGGGACACAAACCCGACAGAACCCCCTGGACCATTGCAATACGCCACCCCCGCCATCCCGCTGAGGTGATAGCCCTCTTTTCCATAGATGAAGGAAGTGTGGCTACATCAGGGGATTATGAGCAGTTCTTTCTCGTCAATGGAAAACGATACCACCACATCCTCGACCCCAGGACAGGCTATCCCTCCTCCACCGGTGTCGCTGGTGTCACTATCGTCGCCCCAACAGGCATCGAAAGCGACGGCCTCTCGACGGTGATGTTTCTCCTCGGACGAGAGAGGGGTATAGCCCTGGCCAACCAGCTGGGCATCGGGGTATGCTACATCATGGACGATCTTTCGGTGTGGACGAATCAGTTTTTTCCAGGGCTTTCTGCAAGGCCATGAGCCTCCCCTGGATCCTGCGAAAAAGGTTTTTCACAATCATGGCACTGGTCTCATCAGGAGCCATACGGTAGAGGAGTTTTCTCAGATACGCCTCCAGTCGTTCTCGAGGCACGGTTTTGAAGTAGCCCATCGTCTCCAGCGTCTCAATGATCACCCCAAGCATCGCCTGAAACTCCTCCCGTTTGACCGTGTGGTAGGGAGAGGAATGAGAACTGGTCCAGTTCGTACGGTAGATCTCATACATCACCGTCATCACCGCCTGGGCTAAATTCAGCGAGGGAAAGGCATCCGACGAGGGTATGGTCAGAACGAGATCACAACGGGTAATCTCCTCGTTGGTGAGCCCACTTTTCTCTCGTCCAAAGACGAGGGCTATCCTTTTGTCTCTGTAGGGAGCCATGGCCTCCCCCCAGTGCGGGAGAAACACATCCTGCTGACGCCACTGGCCGATTCTTCGAGTGACGGCAAGCGACACATCACAATCCTCGAGAGCCTCATCCAGCGAAGAGACCACCCGAGCGTTTTCCAGAATCGAGGTCGCATGGACAGCAAAACAGCGAGCATTCTCGGAGAGATGATTGGTTTTCGGAGAAACCAGGACAAGCCTCTCGACATCCATATTCATCATCGAGCGGGCAATCATCCCGATATTCATGTCGCCTTCTGGTTCGACGAGGACGATAGTGATCATGGTTTCCTCCTGGAGGGTAAAGCATTATAAGGGAAATTCACCAGAATGGCAACCAAAACCAACCAGAAACACTTCCCCAACAAATCAATAAAACATGCGCCTCTTTCGTTTCACAGGGTCGTCAAACCTCACCTCGCGAGGATCAAAATGCTCAGGATCATAGTCAGGGTGAAACTCCTCAAGCCAACTTTTGAGATCCTCAGCTCTTTCGGGATCCACTGAACCAGGATCCTTGAGAAAATCAAGGATCTCTTGATAACCGCCTATCCCACCACTGTCCTCCGGAGGACAGGCCATCTCCCCCTCCAGACAGAGGGGGTAGGTTTTGTCAGCCTCTCTGGGGAGAATCTTTTCAAGAGTCACCTGATGCCGCCACCCATCCCCGAAATCATAGATATACAAACATGACATTCCCTCGCGAGGAAACCATTTGGCTATTTTTTCTTTCCATTCAACCCACTCATCCTCATCAAAATCTTCCAACTCTTCCATCTCTTCAGCAGGAAGCCCTATCCTCTGCAAAAATCCCTTCGAGTCCTTGAACTGAAACTCATGAAGATGATAGTCCTCCCACCCCATAGAATCCTGAATCGCCACATGCAGATCCCAGAAGGTATAGGGCTCCGGAACCTGAATACGACGCCAGACCAACGGAGTTGTCCCCAACAGTTCAATCCTGAACTGATACACACGATCAAACTTTTTCTTCATATTCTTCCTCCCTTTTAAAACTCTCTCACACTATCTCTCGACTGTTTTCAAACACCTTGAGCCCCTTGATTGGTATCCACTTCTCTTCTGTTGTCAGTGGTTTTGGAGCGATAATGATAGCCTCTTCTCCTTCTTTTTTGATCTCCTTTAAATCAACCTCATACCCATCATCACATAACTGCACCGAAGGAAAAGGTGCCTTGCGATGCGCATAGTACAGGGAAGTATCTCCAAAAGCATAGAGCTTTTCCCCATCGGACATCAAAAAATTAAATACCCCCCTCTCCTGTATCTTTTCAGCCTCTCTTTTCAGGATCGCTTCCACACTCTGGTTCGGTACCTCCTCGATCCGTTCCAGCAGATAGCAAAAGGCATACTCCGTGTCCGTCTCCCCTTCTGGCTTGTATTTGTTGAGCTTATAATTCTTGATCTTTCGAACCGTTCCATTGTGGGCAAAAAACCACTTCCCTCGTTGAAAAGGATGGGTGTTTTCGTGCGTCTGAGCCCCACAGGAAGCCAGTCGAACATGCCCGATAATAACCCGACTCTGAAACAGAAAGTCTGACCAGGTAATATCCTCATCATCCAAAGATCTGGGCTTTTTTATAACCTTCCATCCACCATTCTCATAAAAAGCAAACCCCCAGCCATGACTATTCCTTTTCCCCCGATGCTGAAACTCCTGAAGCGATAACCGAATATCAACCTCCCTATTCGCCGAAACACCAAGCAACTGACACATACAAACCTCCTTCTAGTTATCCTCCATATCCTTTGCAATATTACAGAGCAGCTGATAAAAATGGTTGTCTATACGCGCGTTATGATAGGCATCTATGATATCCACTGCTTCATATCCTACCAGAAACAACACCGCTCGCAAACACAGGGCTGAAGAGAGGGCTAATTGAAAACACCCTCCGTACTCATAGAGCTTGCTCACATCTTCAGAAGATTCTATCTCAAAAGAGATCAGCATGGTATAAACCATCCTGATATAACTCTCTTTGTCAATGTTTTCCGGCTCAGCATACTCCCCCCTGCCCTCATCCTGGTCCAGCATCAAACCCATCACAGCCCACAAACCCACGGTTGCAACAGCATAGAGAACTGTATGGGATTGTTCAACATACCCCATGGTTCGGCTGTCCCGAACATTTTGCAGCAATTCCTCCGGGGGAACCGATGCCTCCAACAGATCCAGAAACTTAAACACCAGCTTATATCCCTTTTTACCCTTTCGAAACTGGGGGATGATTTCGCCCGTTTTTTTGAGAATCCTCGGCCACACTCGCCTCGAGAAATCATAAATATTTTCACCCTTTCGTGGATACAAACCGTCAAAATCCCTTTTCAAAAAACTCTCTCGCCAAACGGGATAGATCCAGTATTCAAAAAAAAGAAACCAGACATCTCTCGTAACATGGAAAAAATCATCTATATCTTCTTCATCATTTTTAATGTTCTTAAGTTTCAAAATTTTTTTCAAAAATTTCTCTTCATTCCAGTTACAGAGTACCAGTGCCTGGAGCAATTGATCCAGATCTAACAAAACATTTTCCAGATCTTCAGCATCTTTAGCGATTTCTCTGAAGAGTGGATCTGCCAATAAAGCTTTTTCAAATGCCTCCGCTTTCACAGCACGATTGGACAGGTAAATCATACACAAACCTGTGTACAGGTAAAAATTTTTCGCCTCCAAAAGATCTACGTCAATATTCTCGCTTCCCCTCTTCATACTTTCTTCTCCCAAGACAATCTTCTCTCGTATTTCTGGCAAACAAAAATCTTTGTCCTTTGTTCTCAGTGAACAATCAAACGAAAATTAGCCACAGAAAAACCAGAGGTTTTCATAACGCCTCGCAACCTACCAGATGTCATCATCATCTTCCTCTTCAGCCCATTCATCCTCCTCCTCATCATCAAAAAGCTCAGCCTCCATCTCCTCATACACCAGATCAAACACCTCTTCTCCCAACAGAAGGATCACCGCCTGATAGCACAGAGCACTGGACACCACGAGATCAAAACACCCCTCGCCAGGAAATCCCTTTTCCACTGAAAATGTCTCCCTCGAAACCCCGAGCATTTTCATAGCCTCATCGACATAGTCGACACTGGTATCCAGGGTTTCCAGTTCTTCAACATCCTTCAATCCTACCCAGTATTCCAGCCTCAAAAAGGCCACAACAATCCACAAAACACCAGAAGCAATCATGGAGAGAACCTCCCGAACCTCCTCTGGTGTGGGGATGGTTCGACTTTCCCTGATGTTGGTTTTCAAATCCTTTTCAGAAACCAGATCCTTTAGCATATCCAGATACTCAAAAAGTAACCCCAGGCTCTGCTTGTTTTTCCCAAAACGGGTCATCTTATTCTCAAGCGTTTGGACAAACCTCTGCCACAAGCGCCTGGAGAAATCATAGAACCCCTCCTCTTCCCCGGGACGAAAGAGAGTGTAATCCCTCTGCTCAAGAATATCCAGCCACGTAGGAAGAAAAAACACCTGAAAAACGTCTCCCCACTTATCCACCATACCCAGCGTTTCCGTAACTTTTTCCACACCGGTGATGTTCAATGCCGCTAAACCCCTGTCTTCATCCCACCGAGCCTGGATAAAGGCCTCTACCAGCTTGTCCATCATCTCCATCGCTTCCGCAAACGCCTTGTAATTGGTGGTAAACGGTTTGAAACCAGGCCTCGTTTGAAGCGCCTGAATCAACTTCTCCCTCTCCACAGCCCGGTTAGCGATAGCAGTAACAATCATGCCAATATAAGGAGCGATGTTTTCGTTCTTGTACAGTTCTTTGTCGACCTTCATATTTCCCTCCTCCAGGTATCCTCACCCCACTAAATATTTTTCACCAGGACAATTTTATTTTCTATCTCTCTCTTTTGCAATTTCCTGCAAACCAGCATCTCAAAAGACAAGCTACCAGCTTCTGAGTAAAACCTCTCCCTTTCGTTGACTCTTCTCTACTCCTGTCCATGAGCATTTCTCTCCCAACCAATATTTTGGCCTATCTGACGCAGCCATTTAATGATGTTCTTGAAACCTGGTGTTTTTTGCAAATCTCAGAGATAGAGGTCTTTGTTTCAATCCATTCCGCCAGTATCTCTTGCTTGTAGTGCTCGGATACTCGTATTCTGACATTATACCTTTTGGCCCTAAAGCTCCGATGACACCCGGCACAGTAAAACCTCTGGAGCCTTCTTTCTTGCACCCCACGTTTTGTCACAATCCTGCTTTTGACAAAACCGTGTTTGTGCGTCTCAAAACCCCCGCATAAGGGACAAAATCTTTTTCTCTTCCTCATATCAAAAGTATAAGGAGAAAAAAAACTTTTTTCAAATCAATGTACCATGCTATCGCAAGTACCTGAATGCCCCCTAAATTTGGACAAGATGAAGTATAAAGTTGGTAGAGAAAAAAAGTCAAGGAGTTTGATAAAAATTTTTCCCGAAAAAGATTGGATAATAGATGAGTGAAGACACATTTCCCCGGATGATACCCCCCGTAACCATCTAACGTATACCCCACCATGAAAATTGCATAAAAAACCGCCTCCTGCTATAATGAATACACCAAAAACAAGGATACGAGCATGCGAAACCTCCTGATCATAGGGGCTGGAAACGCCGGTGAAAGCATTGCCCACGAGATCCTCACTCACCGCCAGGATCGCTACAACCTCATTGGGTTTCTCGACGACGATGAGAACAAGACAGTCTGTTGCAACCACCCCATCCTGGGCAAAATCGACGAGGCTCGCCAGATCGTCTTCCGTCATGAGATAGACGAGGTCCTCATCGCCATCCCCTCCGCTAACCGTCAGACGATGCGACGGATCTTTCAGGCACTGGCCTATACCCCCGTCCAGATCAAGGTTATCCCCGGTATCCTGGAGATCATCGAGGGGAGCGTATCTCTCACCAACATTCGCCAGATCGAACCAGTGGATCTCCTCGGGCGTGAGGAGGTAACCCTATCTCCCGAACGCCTGCGCCCCTTCTACGAGGGGAAGTGTGTGGCCGTCACCGGGGGCGGCGGCTCTATCGGCTCTGAGATCGTCCGTCAGCTCCTCGCCCTCCCCCTCAGGCAGGTTGTCGCCATCGGCAGGGGAGAAAACTCCCTCTACGATCTCCTCCAATCCATCCGGGATGAGAGACTGGGACACACCATTGCCGACATAAGAGACGAGGATCTCATCACCCATGCCATACGAACGATCCAGCCAGATATTATCTTTCATGCCGCCGCCCACAAACACGTCCCCTTTATGGAGGAGTTTCCCCACGAAGCCCTCATAAACAATATCCTCGGTACCTGGAATGTCCTCCAGGCCGCCCGTGCGGGTAACGCCTCCCGTTTCATCATGATCTCCACGGACAAGGCAGTTCACCCCACCTCGGTGATGGGAGCCACCAAGCGCCTCGCCGAAAAACTCGTCCTCAGCACAGGAAAAGAGACGGGCATCCACACCTCGGTCGTCCGTTTTGGCAATGTCCTCGGTTCACGAGGGAGTGTCCTCCCCCTGTTCATGAAACAAATCCAATCCGGCGGTCCAGTCACCATCACCCACCCCGAGATGAAACGCTACTTCATGTCCATACGAGAGGCCGCTCGTCTCGTAATCCAGTCTGCCGCCGTGCATGAGGGTGATATCCATATCCTCGATATGGGAGAACCCCTCAGTATCCTCGAGATGGCCAGAACCCTGATCTCCCTCTCCGGGCACCGTCCCGATGAGATAGAGATCGTTTTTACCGGACTGCGTCCCGGTGAAAAACTAAGCGAAGAACTCGCCGAGGATCCCACCAACCTCAAACCCTCAGAGTTTCCCAAACTCCTCTGCACCCACGACGAGAGCCTCTGGACACCCGCAGAACGCCACCACTTCCTTGAAGAAACGAGAAAAATCGCACGCACCTACGATAGCCAAAAAATCCGGGCATTCATCAAACACTGGCTCCCGGAATACCAGGGAGGCGCAGAATGAGACGGGTTTCGTTTGCCCCGCCCGACATCACCCAATCCGAGATCGACGCCGTCACCGAGGTGCTCCGATCAGGCTGGATTACCACCGGTCCCCGCACACGAGCCTTTGAGGAGGCTCTGGCAAATTTTCTCGGGGTATCTCGAGTGGTGTGTATGAACTCCGCGACCGCCGGGATGGAGATGGTTCTCCGATACTGGGGGATTGGGCCAGGGGATGAGGTAATCACCACACCCCTGACCTTTGCCGCCACGGTCAACGTGATCCTCCACGTGGGCGCAAAACCCATCCTCGTTGACATAGAGCCCGGTACCTACCACATCAACCCCAGCCTAGTTGAAAGAGCCATCACCCCCAGAACCAGGGCCATCCTTGCCGTTGATTATGGGGGATGGTCTGCGGATTATGAGAGGCTGATCGACATCGCCCAACGAAAATCCCACCTCTTTCGTCCGAGAAAAAACACCCCTCAAACCTGGCTGGGGCGAGTCCTCGTCATGGCAGATGCTGCCCACAGCCTGGGCGCCACCTACCACGGCCAAAAAGCCGGTGCCGTCGCGGATGTGAGCGTGTTTTCGTTTCACGCGGTCAAAAACCTCACCACCGCCGAAGGCGGGTGCGTCTCATGGTCTCACACCCTCTCCCCCTACGATGAAAAGATAGAAAAGGGACTGCGCCTCCTCATGCTCCACGGACAGAACAAAGACGCCCGTCAAAAGTACGAGGGGGGCAACTGGCGCTACGATATCGAGCTCCCCGGCTACAAATGCAACCTCACCGATATCGCTTCCGCCATAGGCCTCTCCCAACTCCAACGCTACAACACCATGCTCGCCAAACGCAGACAGTACTTCCAGCGATACAACAACGCTCTCCAGACCGAAGAGAGACTCACCATCCCCCAGAACCCACCCTGGGAGGGAGAGTCCTCCTGCCACCTTTACCCCCTCCAGGTGCCCCCCGGCATACGAGACCAGATGATTGAATCACTCGCCCGACTCGGCATCCAGGCCAATGTGCATTTCATCCCCATCTACAAACACCCGGCCTATCGCTTCCTCAAACTCCCGGTCAAAAACTTTCCCATCACCGAAGCGTTTTACCAGCGAGAGATCAGCCTCCCCCTCTCGTCAGCCCACACTATCGAGGATATCGACACCGTCATCAATGGTATCAAAAAAACCCTGAAAACCCTTTAAGACCCCTCACCCCCCATCATGAGGACATCATCTGCGAGAGAGACCCTCAAAAAACTTGACAAGAGCGCGTTTTTATCTTAATATATATACCTCAATGCCGGGGTGGCGGAATTGGCAGACGCGCTAGATTCAGGTTCTAGTAGGTTAACAGCCTGTGTGGGTTCAAGTCCCGTCCCCGGCATGTGTTTTTTTAGAACTTGATGCCGATATCAAAGGCGAGATACACCCCCCATCCCATCTGAAATGGTTTATCCACCCGTTCTCCCCCTATCACCACTACCTCCCGGTACTGATGGTTGAGAAGCTTCACGATCAGTGATGCCGTGATATAATCCGTGAGCTGGTAACGTGAAACATGGTCGTAGGTTATCTCATAGATAGGCTCTATAAACGGAGCAAAGAGGGGTCTGTCATAGGTGGTACTGTTCCAGCTAAAACGGATCGTTTCGGTATTCTGGAGGGTGGAACCACGGAGGTTTATCTTCCATCCAAAGAGGTCGACCTCTCTCAGGTTGAGGAGATTCCAGGACAACTGGAGATCAACACTCTGGGTACGGGTATTCTTGAGAGCAAGGGCACTGTCCTTTCTGGGAAATCCATAGTTCGTCTCAAAGGCATAAAAGTTGGTGATACGGGTCTCTTCGGTCTGTCGGTAGGTGTACGAGGAGGAGAGGCTCACATCCTTGAGGAAAAAGATCGTCTGTTGGAGGGTGGTTGCCCACGCTGTCGTCCCCAATCGGGTGAGGTAGTTTTCCGTCCAGGAGAGCGAGAAATCGAGCTGGAGGGGGTTCGCCTGATACCACCCAT
>FWWL01002333.1_pt1 | contig 33286 bp, 24 predicted proteins | sample 2228331 | NCBI WGS metagenome assembly FWWL01 (sample SAMEA103939775, study PRJEB20133) | metagenome
GTCAGCTTTAAACCTTAAACTTTTAACTTGAAACTTGCACTCTTATAAGATTTCTCCTCACTTCGTTCGTCGAAATGACATTAATTCCTCATGGCGCAGCTAGAATAACTTTAATCTCCTCTTAATGAAACCCCTTTTAATTTCAACCGCTCCCTGACATTTCACCCCTCTGTCATTTCCAGCGCGGCGAGAAATCCTGTTGCTGCCAGAAAAGCTAGAAATCCACCAGTATTGGGCAAGGCGGGAAATCATCCCCCATAACAGCCCCATTTAGCCCGGGATCCTTCCCAACCAAGATAATTTGTAGTAACAGCCATATGTCAGCGCACGCTTTAATTCCCTTTACCTCAAAGCTCCTGTAATTTAATAAAATAAACAATTGCCCTAAGGAGCTGGTTTAGGCCGTGACGAGGAGGGAGGTTTTAAAGACCCTTTTTTATGGTTGTGCATTCCTTGCCTTTGCTCCAAGGCCTACTTTTGCCACAATGCTTCCCCAGGCACCTAAGCTGGGCTTTTTGAGCCCCAAGAGGGCTATTTGGTTTGAATCTGGTAAAAAGAATGAGGTCCTGTGCACCCTATGTCCCAGGCAATGTGTGATTTCTAAAGGAAAAAGGGGCTATTGCAAGGTCCGTGAGAACAGGGGAGGAGAGCTTTATACCTTGGCCCATTCCAATCCCTGCAGCCTATACTTGGACCCCATCGAAAAGGCGCCCTTTTTCCATGTATTACCAGGTAGCATGGCCCTTTGCCTTGCCACAGCAGGCTGTAACCTTGCCTGCAAGTTTTGCCAGAATTGGGAGGTTTCACAGGCAGCCCCTGAAGAGGTCTTCAATTTTGAACTTTCCCCATCTGCCGTTGTGGAGAGGACTAAGGCCATGGCAGCAAGTTCCATTGTTTTCACTTATGTAGAGCCCGTTGTATCCTATGAATATGTATTGGAAACCGCAAAACTGGCCAAGGCCAATGGGTTGAAATTATTGCTCCACACCAACGGCTACATAAACCCTGCCCCCTTAAAAGACCTCTTGGAGTACATTTCTGGACTTAACATAGACCTTAAAGCCCTGGAAGATGGCTTTTATAGAGAACTGTGTGATGGCAGCCTAACTCCTGTGCTAAAAACTCTAAAAATTGCCAAGAGTTCAGGGATACATCTTGAGATGACAACCTTGATTATTCCAACAAAGAATGATGAAACTAGCCAGGTAAAAGCAATGTGTTCCTGGATATTAACAGAGCTTGGACCTGATGTACCTCTTCACCTCTGGAGGTTTTACCCACTTAACAAAATGAGGCATCTTCCACCTACTCCTGAGAAGACACTGGAACTCATCCGTGAGATTGCACTGGATATGGGTTTAAGATATGTCTATATCGGCAACATACCAAAGCACTCTTCAGAAAACACCTATTGTCCCACATGCAATTCAGTCACTGTGGAAAGGGTCGGTTACATGGTAAAAAAGATAAATATCAAGGAAGGTACATGCGGGAAATGTGGTTCTTTTATTCCAGGGATTTGGGCCTAATAATTTAACTTTTCTTTCTTCTCAAATAAAAATCTCTGACGGCCATTGCCTTGTCATCCAGATTCTTGAGCCCAAGCTCTTCTGCCCAATTCATCGCCTCTAAGAATTCATCCACAGTGATTCCCCTGGCTATTTCAGGATAGTCATAGGCCTTATACTCTACCCTATATTGGGGCATTATGTTTACATAGGTATCCTTTGGCAGGTTCTTTGCTATCCATTCCAGCACCTCCTTGGTCCCAGCCACCCTGTTTGGCATCACAAGGTGTCTGATTATTAGACCCCGGCTGGCAATGCCCTTTGAGTCCACCTTCAGTACACCCACCTGTCTATGCATCTCAAGGGTGGAGGCCTTTGCCATCTCAGGATAATCTGTGGCGCCAGAGGAGTACTTTCCTGCCTCCTTGCTGTGGCCATACTTTATGTCAGGGAGATAGATGTCCACAATTCCGTCCAGAATCTTGATTATATCAGTGAGCTCGTATCCAGATGTATTATATACCAAGGGTATCCTCAAACCCTTGGGGATAGCAATCTTAACAGCCTTAAGTATATGTGGCATCACATGGGTTGGGGTAACCAGATTTATGTTGTGGCAACCGTTTCCTTGCAACATCAGCATCATATCTGCAATGGACTCCTCTGGGGCAGGCCTACCCAGACCTTCGTGGGCAATGGGCCAATTTTGGCAAAAAACACACCTGAGATTACAATGGGAAAAAAAGATCGTGCCAGAACCGCCTCTCCCCACCAAAGGAGTCTCTTCCCCAAAGTGGGGATGGGCACTATATACCACTGGGGGATTGGGCGACCTGCAAAATCCTATCTCCCCCTTTAATCTGTTTACCCCACACTGCCTGGGGCAAAGGGAACAGGACTTCATTATTTCAAAGGCCTTTTGAATGGACTTATCAAGGAGGCCGCTTTCATATGCCCTCAAATAGCTTGGATCAAGGCCCTCTTTCCCCTTTGAACCCCTGGCAATACCAGGGTATCCCATGGCAGAAACAGCGCCAACCAATAGAACCTTGATAAATTCTCTCCTGTCCATGATAGAATCATTTTTAAATGCCCAAAGATCTCAGTCAAGGAAACTTATGCCTGGCTCCTAATACCCAGGGTCCCCTGGATATATCTCTTGCCCTTGGCCTGGGTGCCTTAGGGGCCTCTGCCTCTGTGGCCCAGGTGCTCTTTTTAAGGGAATTCATGGTGCTGTTTTATGGAAATGAGCTTTCCACTGCGCTCATTTTAGGTTCATGGCTCCTCTTGACCTCTGTAGGTAGTTTTCTAACGAGGACTTTTGCCCATAAGTTTATCAAAAAACGCCTGGTATTTGCCTTTGGGCTTTGCCTCCTGGGTTATGCGCTCTTCTTGTCGCTCCTCATAATAAGGTCCTTTAAAGAGATATGGGGCATCCCTGTGGGTATAATGCCTGGAATGGATGTTATGGTCTTTAGTCTGTTTTTGGGAATGGGTCCCTTTTGCCTCCTTTCAGGGTCCTTATTCGTGTTGGGATGTGATGCTTTGTCTCACTCAACCAGGAAGCACATCCATGCCCTTGGTGATGTGTACTGGCTTGAGGCCCTGGGGGCGACAGGGGGAGGAATGGGGCTTGCCCTGGCCTTTACCTGTTTTTTTTCACACATTCAAATTGCCTGGGTGTGTCTATTCCTTACAACCCTTTCCTCATTCCTTGCAATCAAAGGAGACAAAAGCACATGGCCTGTTTCCTGGCGCCATTGGGGCATTCTAATATTGGCCATCTTGTCTGTAACACTACTTTTCCCGTTTGTTCACCATCTGGAGACAATAACCAGAAAATACCAGTGGAGGGGGCAGGAATTGTGGGCCCTAAAGGATACCAAGTATGGAAATTTAGCTATAATTGCCAGGGGTAATGAGTTTAGCGTATACGAAAATGGCCTGTGGATGTTTACCTTACCAGACCCAAGGTCAGCTGAACATGCGGTCCATTTTCCACTCCTGTTGCACCACGGGCCAAAGAATGTTCTTCTAATAGGTGGCGGGCTCTCCGGAACAATTGAGGAGGTCCTAAAATACCCCTCTGTGCAAAAGGTGGACTACCTGGAATTAGACCCTGACATGGTGCATTTTTTGCTCTCCTGGCTCCCAGATCACCACACCACTGTATTGGGAGATAAGAGGGTTAACCTGGTCTTTGGTGATGCCAGGGTTCATGTGCTAAAGGCCAAGAATTTTTATGACGCCATATTGGTCAATCTACCTCCTCCCAAAACTATCCAGCTAAACAGATATTACACATTGGAGTTTTTAGAGGATACAAAGAAGGCCCTCAGGATGAATGGTGTAATATCCATTTCCCTCAAAGGATCTGAGAGCAGTATTTCCCCCGTTCTTGCCCAAGGCCTTAAGGTCCTCCTAATTACAATGGAAAAGGTGTTTGACAGAGTAATACTGATTCCAGGAGAAACAGTAAGGTTCATGGGGATAAAGGGAGAGGGCCCAGTGGATATAACTCCGGAAGGCCTTGGCCAAAAGATCAGAGACCTGGGAATACCTCTCAAATATATCCAGGACTACTTCCTGTATGCCCAGCTAAGTCCACAAAGGAAGGCTTATCTTAAAGGGCTCTTAGGGGAAATTTCAGGGGCCAAAGTAAATAGTGACCTGTTTCCCAATCTATATCTTCAAGAGCTCATAAACTGGGCAAAGGTGGAGGCACCTGGAATTGGTGCGCTGTTGGCAAGGCTGGGTTCTAAGGATTTGGGCTTAACGATGGGCCTAGGACTTTTGATGGCTGCCCTCTTGGCCGTTGCCATAGTCCGCCATCAAAGACACAAGGCCATGGGTTTGACACTGGGGCTTTCCACAGCCATTATGGGTTTCACACAGATGGCCATTGGTGTTTTCATCTTGATATTATACCAGTCCTTTTATGGCAGTCTTTATTTTAGGTTAACCTTCCTTGTCTCATTTCATATGTTGGGCATGGCACTGGGCAGCCTGTGGGTTACTAAAAGGCTTGCCCTGGGGGAAGGTGCCAAGGGTTTTTTGTATGCAACAATTGGGGAGATGGCATTTTTTTGCTTGGGGCTTATGGCCCTTACCCTTGTACTGCCTAAAATAGGGCCTCAAATAAAGCAGCATTGGGAATGGGAGGCAGCATTCTTAGTGTTACCTCTCATAGCTGGTGTTCTGGGAGGTGCTCAATTTTCCTTGGCAGGACTTGTTTACCAAAAAAAGGAGGGGCAGGTGGGAAAAGCCGGTGGCCTTTTATATGGCCTGGATATCTTGGGCGCTTCCATGGGTGCACTATTTACCGGGGTCGTGCTCCTTCCACACCTTGGCCTTCCATTCCTTGTGGGTTTCCTAGGGGTCCTGAACCTCGTAAGCCTTTTCCTCACATGGATAGGAATAGGTAGGTAACAAATAAAAACTCTTTCAAATTTTGATCCTGATCCTTAATATTTAACCTGTACCCTAAAAGGTGGGGAGGAGTTATATGGAAAAGGTCGTAATAGATGGGGTGGAGCTATATCTGAGCCCACCCGATGAGATGGATATAAAATGGATAGGCCAGCCAGACCTGGTGGCACAGGTCCTTGCAGCCTGGATGGTCCTAAATGATAACGATATTCCCTTAAATCCCAGGCTTGTGGGAAAGCCAGGGGTTGGAAAGACCACCTTGGCCTATCATGCAGCAAGGACACTGGACCTTCCTGTCTATCTCTTTCAGGCCACCATGGATACAAGGCCGGAGGATCTAATTATAACCCCTGTCATTGATGAAAGGCAGCGCATCAAATATGTGGCAAGCCCCGTGGTATCTGCCATGATAAAGGGAGGAGTGGCCATAATTGATGAAGGAAACAGGATGAGTGAAAAGAGCTGGGCCTCTCTGGCCCCCCTTCTAGATAGCAGGAGATATGTGGAATCAGTGGTGGCAGGGATAAAGATAAAGGCACATCCAAAGTTCAGGTTCTGTACCACCATGAACGAGGATGCCAGTACCTTTGAACTCCCAGAGTACATACAGTCCAGGCTTCAACCCACGATTCACTTGGACTTTCCGCCAAGGGAAGAAGAGCGCCTGATCCTAAAGAACAACCTCCCGGTGGATAATACCAAGGTGATTGATTACATCCTGGAATTTCTGCAGGCAGCCCACGAGGTAGACGAGGCATACACAGTGAGAGACGGGATAAACCTGGGCAGGTATGCACTAAAGCGTCTTGCCCATAATGGGCCAAAAAAGTCTATAGAAGAATACTTGTTGGAGGCTGCCTCCATGGTCTTGGATGAGAAGGCCCTGGGTATGTTTAAAGAGGTGCTCTATGAGCTCAAAGGACAAGAAGAGTTTTAACTGGCGCAATGTAAGGCTATTTCCCTCCTTGCACGGTGTGATGGAGTTTGCCCAGGAAGTCCGTAGACAGTTTTTAGAGTTTGAACCCGAAGCAGTGGCAGTGGAATACCCTGGGACTTTAAAAGACAAGATAATCCAGGCCATCAAAAGGCTACCTTATCTCTCTGTTGTCACCTATGAAGAGCCTGATGGGTTTAGCGTCTATCTCTTGATTGAACCCACAGATGCCCAGGTAGAGGCTATCCGCCTTGCCATGTCTCAGGGAAAACCGGTCTATTTTGTGGACAGGGATGTGGAAGAATACCCCTATGATTACACCCTCTACCCTGACCCTTATGCCATAAAAGAATTTGGCCACTACATGTATTGCTCCCTGTGGATGGAAAACAGAGGCAGGTCCAATTTGGTCCCTGAGGATACCCTGAGGGAAAGGACCATTGCCTATCACCTCCAAAACTTAAGCAAGGAATTTGAAAGGGTGCTTTATGTGGGGGGATTGGAACATATTCAAGGGATCCTGGAGGAATTGGAAAGGCCACAATCCCAGGTCATTGGAAGGGTTAAGAGGCAAGGGGTGTATGTGGCGCACCTCCACCGTGATTCTGTGAAAGAGGTCATGACCGAGTGCCCTTTTTTGGTGGCAGAATATGAAAGGTCCAGGATAAACGGAACATGGGAAGGCCTGGATAGAGTTGATATATTTCAAATGATCCTGGACATGGCCCAGGAGGAACACAGGAGATTGAACAAGGAGGAGATCACCCCAAATCAGAGACGTGTCTTTTCCAAATTCCTTTACAACTACACCTTAATCACCGGGAGGCTTGTGCCCAACCTCTATCAACTGGTGGTGGCCTCCAGGGCATCGGTGAACGACAATTTTGCCTATGAGGTCTGGAAGATAGGCACTGATTATCCATGGGACAAAGAAGACTCTGAGCTCCCCACAATAAGAATAGAAGGGGAGGATCTCTTCATGGACCTAAGGAGGATCAGGCTCCACAGGAAGATAAAAAACAGGAGGCGCAGGCTTGTGCCCCTTAGATATAAAAGTACTCCCAGGTGGAAAAAGGAATGGAAAAGGGAGCTCTCCTTCGGGGGTATTTGTTCTTATCCCCCTGAGGATCTGGTCATAGAAGGTTACGCCAAGTACCTGAAGAAAAAGGCCCTGGAGATCAAGACCCTGGAAAACCAGAGAATAGAGCCATTCGTAAGCTCTTTAGGAGATGGCATAGATATCAGGGAGACCATAAGGCAATGGCTAAAAGGCAGCATTTACATAAAACACGATATGGGTGTAAAGGGGCAGGTGGGATCTGTGGTGGTGATCTTTGACCCTGACCTACCCCAAAAGGGCAAGGAGGAGGAATTTCCATGGAAGGTCACCTGGTTGGGTGAGCACTCCCAGGAGTCAGATATGGCATTTTACAGCACCTATGCAGGGCAAGAGGTAGTGGGGCCTGGGATTTCCAGGTGCGTCTATGGAGGATTTATGATGACCTATCCGCCCATGCGTCTATATGACATCTGGCAGGACCCCTACTTTGACCTTGCCCAGGATAAACCAGAGCGGTTGCTGTGGGCCGCCCTGGACTATTCCCTTGAAGACCAGGTGGTTTATGTTGCAAAGCAAGGTCCAAGCCCCTTTTGCCAGAGGATAGCAAGGCTCATGGGAAAGAAGATAATCTACATCCCCATAGGCTCTCTAAGTCAGTCCACTTTAGCAAGGATAAGATATTTCCATGTATTAGATGGTCACCCAGTTAGAGAGTATGCCCATAGGTATATACGCAGGACATAAGAGTAAAGGAGGTTCCGTCTGATGGCAGAAAAGACCGAAAAGAACCTGGCTTATGCCTTTGCAGCAGAATCAAAGGCCTCTACCAGGAATACTGCCTTTGCCCAAAAGGCAGACCAGGAAGGTTATCACCAGATTGCAAGGCTTTTTAGGGCAGTGGCTGAGGCCGAGGCTGTGCACGCCAGGAGATACCTGTTGTTAATGAGAGGAAAGGTGGGACCAACAGAGGAGAATCTCAAAAGGGCCTTTGAAAATGAGATAAAGGCCAATGTGGAAGAATATCCAAGGTTGATCCAAGAGGCTGTGGAAGAGGAAGAGAGTGCTGCTGAAAGGGCCTTTTCCCAGTCAAGGGATGTGGAGAGCAGGCACGCCGAGCTTTATAAAAAGGCCTTACAGTACATGGTCTCTGAGAGGGAAACCATCTATCATGTATGCCAGGTATGTGGCTATGTGGCAGAAGATGAGGCCCCTCTAAAATGCCCTGTATGCGGTGCGGTGAAGGGCAAGTTTAAAGAGATAAGATAAAGTTATTTTGGGAGGAAGCCCATGGATACTGCCTTAGGTGAAGTTTCCGAGGCCTTGTTAAAGCACGCAAAGGAAAACAGGCTCTCCTGTGCCCTGGCACACTCCCTTGCCCTTGAGTTTCAGGTATCCCCCATGGCCGTGGGTGAGGAGATGGATAGACTATCCATAAAGATTGTGGAATGTCAGCTGGGGCTCTTTGGTTACGGTGAGAAAAAAAAGGATATACCCCAGGTGGAGGTGATAGAAAAAGGGCTTAAAGAGGAGATCATGACCAGGCTTAAAGACGGAAGGCTTACCTGCAAAGATGCCTGGGAAATAGCCCATAATAGAGGTCTTGAGCGAAAGTACATGGGAGGTGTGTGCGAGAAAATGGGGATAAAGATATCTAATTGTCAGTTGGGAGCCTTTTAAAGGCCAAAAAGGGGCCGTAAAAAAGGCCCCTTTTTTTGTCTATAAACTTAGATCTCCAGCCATGAATCCGAGAACAGGGTATGGCCTAAGATTACCCTTGCAGTCTTCACATAGTCCTGGAGCTCTTTACTCAGTGACCCCATGTCTATGGGCTCCCCATCCATTACCTTGTGGATCACCTCCACTATATCTGGCCTCCTACCCCTTGCTATGTCAATGAGTACGTCGTCATAGGCATCGGCAATACAAGAGTACATACCCTTTCGTTCCAGCATAACCATATATGTCCTGTTGAGCATGGGTCTCAGGTGGTCAGGGACGCCATTGGAGATATTGCTTAGCCCACAGGTGGACTTGGCACCTGGGGCAATCTCTTGGAGCATCTCCATGAAGGCTAAAAGGCTCATTAGTTGGGGCTGCTGGATATTAACAGGGGTCACAATCCCATCCACAAATATGTCCTCGTTGGGTATCCCAGCAGAGTTGGCAGCATATATAAGCTCCACCGCCAGGGCAGCCCGCTCATTCTCATCCCTGGGCAATCCCTCTGGGCCCCAGGTGAGGGCTATCATGGCAGCATTGTATTTTACCGCTAGAGGGATCATCTTTTCGTATCGCTCAGGCCTTGCCATAATAGAGTTTATAATGGCCTTCCCTTTGTGCACTGCCAGACCTGCTTCCATTGCCTCAATGTTGGAGGTATCAAGGCAAAGGGGAGGGGTATCGCCAATGGCCTCTTGCACAGTCTTGACAACCCATTCCATAAGCTCGGGCCCCCCCTTCCTTGCAGGGCCCAGGTTTATGTCAATCCAATCCATCCCCCTTTCTTTTTGCCTCTTGGCCTCCTCAATGATAGGAACAGGGTCTTTTTCCCTGAAGGCCTTTCCTATCTTCCTGTTGATGACATTTAGATTTTCCCCGATGAGCAGCATTTCCTTCTCCCTTCTTTTAAATTTTGAGCTCTTTTAAAAACTTGGGAATCATGGAAGCATCCCTGGGTCCAATTATAATCTCCCAACCAGGTAATTCCTCTTCCATATCCCCGTAAATTGCCGCTGCATATCCAGGAATGATGACCTTTCTGTGGGCGATTTTTTCTGCTATACCTGATTTTTTCACAAAGGCACCCACTGCATCACCAGTAAATTTGCCCGCTGCCCAGGCCGTCATCACAGAAAGCCCCTCTGTATCCATAATAAGCAGCCAGCTCGGTACCCTGCTATTCTCTATCTCACCGCTTACAATAAAGTATGTGAGGGAGAAATTGGTTGTCACCAGTACCGGGCTGTTCTCGTTGGGAGAGCCAATCTCATATATGCCCTGAACCACGGTCATTGGCCTTTGTGGGTCTGTAAATATGTTCAGTCTCTGGACCAGGAGAGGAAACAGACTTTCTCCTACAAAGTCAGACAAAATTATAATACCTGCATACTTGGGTATGAGCATGGCAGCGATCATTGTCTCCACGTCAATATTTGCTGCCATCTCACAGGGGAATGTAATGGTGGGAAACCCCACTGCCCTGTTTCCTGCCTTAAGGGCCGCCCTTCTCACAGCCACCTGGTCCTGAAAGACCTGCCTTGGCTCCCTGCTCCCAGTATCTATTACCAGGTCCTTTAATCCCATCTCAGTGAGCTTAGATGTCAGGGATATTACCTCATCAATCCCATTACCCTTTACTGCCACAGGGAGGCCCAGTTCCTTTGCCAAGGCACCCATTGCATCCACATTCTGGGGAGTGGCTGCATAAAGAAGGGGCCTCTTAAACTGGGTGGCAGCAGCAGCCTTCTTCATGGTGTCCACAGAGTCAGTCATGAGCACTAAATTAAACTCACTCTCTTTGGCAATCTTTTCTGCAAGGGAAGCAAAGGCAGCTCCATCCCCATTTACATCCTTTAGGGCAATTAGTTCAGGCCTTAAATTTAGGCCAACCCTCTCATACTGAAAGGCATTGTATATCCTTAGCTTCTTTTCTAAGTCAGAGGCAGAAATGTCTGATCTCACCAGGGCCCCAATGGCCGTGGGATTGTAAAAGGTCTTCTCATGCCTAAACATCACTGTCTCACCACCAGTGGTAAAGGCCCTTACCCCTGCACCTATCTTTACAGGCCTGATTGGTGGCGCAGATGCCTCTGATAGCTGCTCTTTTACCTCCTCTGATACATATGGACAGGAATCCAACTCGGCCTTTCCAGATGCCAAATTCATGGCAAAGGCCAGGCATGTTGGGACCCCACATTCTCCACAATTGGTCTTAGGCAATAACTTAAATATCTGAATTCCTGTTAGTCCCATCACTCTCTCCTAGTGCTTTTAGAGTTTTTTCGGCCAGGGTGCTACCCTGGCCTGTATATCTAGCCCTCCACAATGGGAGGCATCTTCAAGGCTGGGTGATCCTTTTCCCTCAAGAAGGGAAGGATCTCCTCCTCTGTGGTGCCCACTGTCTCATCAGCTATCCTGTCTATCAGATCTGGGATTCCCAGCTCTTCTCCCCTCTTTATCAACCTATCCCTGATCTCCTCTTTTAAAGACTTTGGCATCCACACAAGCCTAAGTAACCCGCCGTCCCCTGCGATAAACTTGCGCTGTGTGATGTTGAATTTGGAGTGGCCCACAAAACCAGGGGAGCTCTGACCACCGCCCATGACACCAGCCAATGTGGTGAACTTCATTCCACAGGGGGTGTCCCCTGTGTAATCCCTGTGCACTGTCATTACACCATTGCAGTTGGGCAACACGGCACAGATACACTCACAGCAACCACAGGTAGTCATTGGCGCATGGACCACGCTATAAAAGTTGTAGTGGGTAATTGCACCCCTGGATGCCTTTTGTACAAATTCATTTACGCCCTTCCACTGCCCCAGCTTGGGATCCAGACACTCACCCTTTACAATGGGCTGATTGGGACCGGTGGGATTAATCTCGTAGGAGGCCTTGCAGTCCATCCAGTTGTATGCACCACAAAGGCCTGTCCTTTCAGGGCTTATTGTACAGACATGGCTGGGTGCAAAGGACTGGCATAGGGTGCAGGAGTAGTATATCTCCACGGCCTCATCCGTCATGTTCTCCACCCTTTCATCCCTTGTTTTGTATTCCTGCCTTGCCCTTTCTGTGAGCTTGTCCACATCCTCTTTGTTGGTATAAAGGGTGACCTGGACCTTGTCTAAGATGCTCCCAAAGTCTTGATGGAACTTGGCATGTATTATCTTGCCTATGTCCTTAAGGGTGAAGCCCTTTTGGACTGCCTGTTCGCTAACCCTTATCCAGGCAATATCCCTCTGTCCTATATGCATTATGCCCTGGGCATAGTTTATCAAATGGTGAATCTGTCGTTCTAAAATGGGTTCAAAGTCTGTCTGCATCTTCCTACCAGCCACCTGTACATAAATACCAAGGGGAAGCCGTGCACCTTTCTGCACATCAGTGATATCAGGACCTATCAGGATGACCTTTCCATCTTCAATCTCATTCATCTCTGCCATCTTTACCAGCTCTGTACACTGGGTCTTTCCTCCACCCATTTCCAGATACAGATCATCCTTCCTTACCCTTTCACCCTCAAAGGCAGGTCCGTAGGCCAATGGAATGTCAATCTTGGTCACCGTTACCTTGAGGCCCCTCACCTCGATGGACTTCTGGACCATTTCATCAAGACTCACATTGGAGACCACGTGCTCATAAGTGCACACTCCAGTGGGTAGTATCTCTGGTATGTCAGTATCTGCTATTGTTGGGAAGCCCCAATTTATTGCCCCTGCTGCATTGGCTGCCCATTCGGCATTTACCTCACCAAGGGCATTTATAAAGGCAAAGATCCTGTTCTTTTGATACGCAAGCTGCCTCTTGAAATCCCCTGGGTTAATACCACCAAAGGCCATCCCTGCCCTGTTTGCAAACCCTAGGGCAAAGACTGCAGCAGAGATATCAGGACCAAAGGGCACCAGCCTTGTGTTCCAACCTATCTGTACCCCTTCTTTCACCAACTGCTCGGCAAAGGTCGTGCCGTTTTGATTGGCTGCCATAAAGACATAGATACCCTTTTCCAGATACTCTTGGGCCAGCTTCTTTGCAGCCTCTGAAGTGGGTGCTGAACCCACTATTGCCACAAAGCCGGGGGCTGATCCATCCACAAACTCAACGCCCCTCTTTCTCATTATGGTATCAGATGCCGCTCCCAACCAGATCTTTCCATTTTCCACATCAGGGTCTTCTGCACCGGGTTGATAAAAGTCAGGATCCTCTACATATCTTATGGCCTCCACTATCTCCTCCGCAAAGATAGCAGCCATACCTGCGTCCAGTACTGGCCCTAAATAGGGAACATAACAGTCCTTCTTCAGATGGGGTGGAAGAAGCTTTCTTGCTAACTCCAAGGGCTTTCTTGCTGAATCAAGGTCTGTTACCTTTATACCGGTAAGGGAATAAATGATTGGAAGGTAATATGCGGTGTTGGGAAACTCTAATTTTTGGCTTCCACCATATTTCTCCAGGGCTTCTCTATATTTTCCCTCTGCTTTGGCAACTATATTGTAGGCACCTTGTATTGCTGCAAATGCTACTAATTTTGACATAACTTAACTTCCTCCTTTTCCTTTAAAGGATTTGTCGGCCTCCGTGGCCGCCCTACTCTTTTTTACCTATGTCTATAAAACCTCTTTAGATTTTCCTCCAAACGCTCCACAAGGCCAAGGTCCTTTCTGCTTACCTTTGGCTCCTCCTTTACAATCCCTTGCTTTAGAATCTCTGCCAGGGCAGCTTCCCTTACCCTCTTAATCTCTTCCAGGTCCTTAATCCATTTTTCCCTCTGAAGCCTTTCCTCTTCAGCTGCCTTGGCCTTTGCCTCTTCCTCTGCCTTTTTCTTTGCCTCTAGTTCCGACTTCTTCTTTGCCTCCTCATCTTCTTGTACTTTGGTTTCTACCTGAGGCATTGCCTTTAATTTAGCCTCTATCCTACCAAAGATTTCCTCTGCAAGCTTGTCTAAGTCTAAGGTTACCTCCACCTTCTTCTCTTCTTCAACCTTCTTGGCCTCAACCTTTGGTGGAGCAGGTTCCACAGGCTTTGCCTCCACCTTTGGAGGCTCTTCCTTTACCTCTACCTTTGGCTTTTCTTCCACTTTAGGCTTTTCTTCAGCCTTAGGTGCTGGCTTTGCCTTGGGCTCTTCCTTCACAATCTCCAGATTGGGAGCTGGGGATATGGCAGCAAGGTCCACAGCCACAGCGGGAAGGGATTTGCTAATACCTTGCAGGCCCTGGGCACTACCACCATTTAGCATCAGGTTTATATAGGCCTTTACAAGCCTTACACTCTCAGGGTGCCTGAGGACCAGGGCATTGGAACCAGCCATTAGGTACGATATAGCAGCAGATACCTCCATAAGTATGCCCCTCTTTTCCATATCTCCCATGGCTGGGGCCTCTTCTGTGGCCAGCCCTGCCTCCTTGCTCTTCCATATCTCATTGGCCAGATTATTTATGATGGGGACCTGGAGCTTTTCATCTTCTTGGGTCAGACCTGCCATCTTTATCCTCTCCATTACAGAGTAGGAGTATTCCAGGCCATACCCAAGGCCCCCGGTGGTAGGATCTATAATCACCTTGTCAAGGCCTACACCAAGGTTCTCCAAGAGTATATTTAACTGCTTTGCAAGGTTAACATCAATGGGCGTAGAGGCCACCACTACATGTCTGAAACCCAGTGCTGCAGCTCCAACACCTTTGTAATTGCCCTCTTCCACTGGTGCAAGGGCAATGTTCTTTCCCTCACATAGCTCCGCTACCCTTTTTAATAGCTGCTCATCCTTGTCCTTGTTAGCAGTACCCCATATTACCAAGGGCACATCCACAGCATCTGCAACCCTCTTAAATACCTCTGCTGCCTCTTCCGCTGGCCTGTCCATGCCATTGGGATCGGTACTCTTCATCTGGACAACAATAAAGTCTGCACCATACTGGTTAACACACTTCTGGGCCCATTTTTCGGGGGATCCTATCACATCTTTGAAGGGCTCTATCACTGCCTCTGGCCAGTCTTGAGAAGGATCATAATCCCATACCTCCATACCAACCTTGGGCGGATTTGGGACCTCACCTTCAAAGGTGTGAAAGGGAAAAACACCTTCCCCTCCCAACTTCAACGCCTTTGGGCCTGAACCAATGGTCACTTCCCTGATCTTTCCTGTGTAGTTTTGTTTGGGGATCTCAAAAGCCAATTTGTCTACCTCCTGAGCTTTTTTATAGCTTTCACCTCCAAACCCCACAGGTTTTGTGAAAAACAGAACAAGACAAAACAAAAAGAAACTTAAAACTGTCCACCGCCCTGTGGGGCTAAACTTAGTCTATCTTAGATGGACTTTGCTGGGGTATGAAGATTATTTTAACAGACCAACCTTTGTCAAGTAGTAATAATCATTACATAAATATTGTGATACACATACAATATATTGTGCCAAGACAAAAATGACCACAATATTTTGAAAAGAAGATTTCTTATTTAGGGATCACCTTTTCAAAGAGCCTAAAGCTTTCCTTTACTGCTGGGGCTTCAGGAGGAAGTTTCACTGTGGGTATTCCCTTTAAGTCGTATTCCTGTATGGTTGGATCTTCAGAAACAAAGCCCAAAAGTTCCAGCCCAGTGGCTTTAGCCAGCTCTTCCAATCCGCCATTGTCCTGTTCCTTTTTTCGGTTTACCAATAAGAACTTTTTCCCAATATTTAGCCTAAGCTCATCGGCCAATTCCCCTATCCTCTTTGCTGCCTCAAGGCCCCTTTTTGTGGGATCTGATACTATGAGGAGTATATCCACATTATTGGTGGTAAGCCTGCTTAGGTGTTCCATCCCAGCCTCGTTGTCCATAACCATAAATCTGTAATTTTTTATAAGTTTTTCCAGATATTCAGCCAACAAGGTATTGGCAGCACAATAACATCCAGGTCCTTCAGGCCTGCCCATAACTATCAAGTCAAAGCCATCTCCTTCTGCCACAGCCTGTTGCAACTTCATTTCCATGAAGACATTTTTTGTCATGCCAACGGAGACATTCTTTTTCATCTCTTCCCTTGCCTGTCCCAGGGTCTCAGGGAGCTCCATGCCCAGAACCTCGTTTAGGTTCGAGTTGGCATCGGCATCCACTGCCAGTACTGGAGTCCTCCCTGTCTCCACCAAGAACCTCACCAAAAGCCCTGCCAATGTAGTCTTGCCGGTGCCCCCTTTACCTGCCATGGCTATGGAAAATGTCATATAACTACCTCCTGGTTATTCCGTATATGATGAGTTAAGTTTTGTAGAATTATGAACAGAGTCAAGGGTCAAAGAGGAGATTTGGAAGAATTGTTCATAAGCTTGTCCAAAATTTTTCTTGTAACTACAAGATGTTAGTTGATTATTCAACAATTTTTCGGCTATTATAAACTTAAATATCGTAAAGGAGAAAAAGTAATGAGCATAAGGGTACAACGGGATTCTTTGCTTAAGGCCTTATCCAAAAGCCAATCCATAATGGAGAAGAGGAGCAACATGCCAGTGCTTCAGTATGTGATGATCAGGGGCACTGGGAGTGAGATAAACCTGTGGGCAAGCAACTTACAGTATTCTTATGAGATCAACCTCCTGGGCGAGGGGGATGGCTCGCCTATTTTAATCCAAGGGAAAAAATTATTGGAGATTGTAAGGGAAAGTAAAGAAAAATTTTTTACATTTAGTAAAATCAGCCAAAATGAGTTGGAGATCTCCGATGGTAAGGCACGGTATCTCATGGCCATGACAGACCCGGATGAGTATCCAGAGCTTGACCTCAGTCTTAAAAACCCAATCCAGGTGCAAGGAGGGTATCTATCCAAGGTGATGGAAAAGGTTGTGGCTACCTCTGCCTTGGAGGAGGTGGCCAATCAATTTGCAGGGGTATTTATCCATAATATCCCGCAGGATCAGACCGTATCCTTTGTATCCATTGATAACTACAGGTTTAGCTATCAGGTATCCACGAATCCTGAGCTCTCCCAGCTCATAGGAGAGGACAAGGTCTTTATTCCCAAAAAAGGGGTTTATGAGATAATCAGATTTGACACAGGAGAAAGCCCTCTATTTCTTTCCCTTGAGGGAAAGACACTTACAATTGAAAGGCCTGGCGAGCTGAAATTTCAAGTAAAATTAAAGGAACATGGGCTGCCAGACTATTTATCTGTGGCAAGTATAGAGCCTATTATAACTGTGGCTATTCCAAGAAAGGCCTTGATAGAAGCCATGCGGAAGATGCATGCCTTCAGTGAAGAGACAGACAAGGTGGCTGGGATGAGCCTGGAGTCTGATAGGGTCACTGTCTTTGTAAAGCAACACTTAGGTGAGGCCAGCGAGGATATAGAGGTGAGGTATTCAGGGGAGGCCTTTAAGATATATTATCCTATAAAGGGGCTTTTGGATATCCTTCAGGTAATGGAATCCGAGGAGGTGGAGTTCTCCTTTACAGGAGAGGATAAACTATCTATGATTAGAGGACCTCAGGATGTAGGCTATCAAGCCTTTATAATGCCCGTGGAGATTATTGATCGCCCTGTAAGTGAGGAGGAAGGTGAGCTATAAGGCCTCTGATATTAAGGTATTAGAAGGCCTGGAGGCAGTTCGCACCAGGCCTGCAATGTATATAGGGAACACAGGATTTGAAGGCCTCCATCATCTTATCTTTGAAGTAGTGGACAACAGCATAGATGAGGCCCTGGCGGGGTACTGTACATCAATCCTTGTAAAGCTCAATGAGGACGGTTCTGCGGAGATATCAGATGATGGAAGGGGGATTCCCGTTGATATCCACGAATCAGAAGGGATTCCAGGTGTTCAACTGGTTATGACCAAGCTCCATGCCGGTGGGAAGTTTGATAACAAACTATACAAGGTCTCAGGGGGCTTGCACGGAGTGGGTGTATCTGTAGTAAATGCCTTGTCAGAATACCTGGAGGTATATGTAAGAAGGGATGGTTATGAGTATTTTCAGAGGTATGAGAGGGGTAAGCCAGTAACTGATCTTATAAAGCAAGGTCCTGCCAATAACACAGGTACCACTGTAAGGTTTTTCCCGGACAAAGAGATCTTTGAGACCATTACCTTTGACCCTAACTATATCATAAGGAGGCTCAGGGAACTGGCTTTCTTGACGACAGGGGTCAAGATAAATTTCTACGATGAAGTATCAGGTATCTCTAGGGAATTTTACTATGAAGGGGGCATTGTTGCCTTTGTAAGATATCTTAATAAGGGTAAAGAGGTCTTACACCCAGAACCCATATACATTTTTAGCAAAAAGAATGACACCCTCGTGGAGATAGCCCTTCAGTACAATACAGGGTACAATGAAAACATCCTCACCTATGCCAATAACATCAACACCAGCGAGGGTGGCTCCCACTTGGTGGGTTTTAAGGCTGGCCTCACCAGAAGTATTAATCAGGCCATTGTGAATTCTCATTTGGCAAAGGCAATAAAGGAAAAGCTTTCAGGGGAAGATGTGAGGGAGGGGCTTACAGCAGTAATAAGTGTAAAACTCTTAAACCCTCAGTTTGAGGGCCAGACAAAGACAAGGTTGGGCAATAGCGAGATAAAGGGAATTGTGGAAAATGTGGTAAATGAGGGTTTAAGCAGGTATTTTGAGGAAAATCCCCAGGTATTTAAGTCCATAATCTCCAAGGCAGTAGAGGCTGCCAGGGCAAGGGAGGCAGCCAGGAAGGCAAGGGAGCTTGCCAGAAAAAAGGCTTCAATGGCTGATTTTTCCATCCCCAGTAAGCTAGCGGACTGCCAAGAAAAGGACCCTTCAGCAAGGGAGATATTCATAGTGGAGGGTGATTCTGCAGGGGGCTCTGCAAAACAGGCAAGGGATAGGAGGTTCCAGGCAGTATTGCCCATTAAGGGGAAGATACTCAATGTGGAAAAGGCAAGGTTTGATAAGATCTTGGGCAGTGAAGAGATAAAGACCATGATCTCTGCCTTGGGAACAGGGATAGGTGAGAAAAACTTTGACATATCCTCCCTTAGGTACCACAAGATAATAATTATGACGGATGCGGATGTGGATGGTGCCCACATCAGGACCCTGTTGCTGACCTTCTTCTTCAGGCAGATGAGGGAGATTATAGAGAAGGGTTATTTGTATGTGGCCCAACCACCCCTTTATAGGGTCTTGGATGGGAAGCAGGAACTATATTTAAAGGACGAGCAGGCCTTTGATGAATTCCTATTTCAAAGGGCATGCACAAAGGAGACCCTTATATTTAGGCATGGTGAGGAGTTTAAAGGCGAGTCCCTAAAAAGGCTTCTTCTGGAATTAAAAAGATACTCCAAGGCAGTGGAGAGGCTTACAAGGCATGGATATGAGAGGGACCTGATCAAAAGGCTCTTGGAGCTTGGGCTTACTGATAGGCTTTTATTGAAGGATAGGGACTTTGTCTTAAGCCTGGTGGGTTACCTAAAGGAAAGTGGATATGATGTATCCCAGGTGGAGAGTGATCCTGATAGTGGTTATTATAGGTTTCGTATAAGCAGGTCCACAAATGGAAGAGTACCCATTATAATAGACTGGGACTTCATCTCTTCCCATGACATACACACACTGCTTACCATCTGGAAGGCAAGATACTCCCTGCTGAACAGGGAATATAGGCTTGGTGAGAGGTCTGAATGGAGTGTGCTTTTAAACTTTGAATCCCTCCTTGAAGAGATAACCACAAGGGCAAAGGCAGGCCTTACTATCCAAAGGTATAAAGGGCTAGGGGAGATGAACCCTGAGCAGCTCTGGGAAACCACCATGGATCCCCAGAGGAGAAACCTTGTCAAAGTAAAGATACAGGACCATGTGGAGACTGAATGGGTCTTTAGCACCCTTATGGGGGATGAGGTAGCGCCCAGGAAGGATTTCATAATGAGGCATGCCCTAGAAGTTACAGACCTTGATGTCTAAGCCTCCTTTTTTTAATCCAGGAAGGGGATAATAAAATGCAAGGAGAAACAATAATTGCTGCCACTGTGCCCATAGAAGAGGAGATGAAACGCTCATACCTGGAATATTCCATGAGCGTAATCGTGGGCAGGGCCCTGCCTGATGTGAGGGATGGCTTAAAGCCAGTGCACCGGAGGGTCCTATATAGCATGTACGAGCTGAGAAATTTCCACGACAAGCCCTATAAGAAGTCTGCAAGGATCGTGGGTGATGTAATTGGTAAGTATCATCCCCATGGAGATGCCGCTGTATACGATACCATTGTGAGGCTGGCCCAGGACTTTAACATGCGTTACCCTCTAATAGATGGCCAGGGTAACTTTGGTTCCATAGATGGGGATTCCCCTGCTGCCATGCGTTACACCGAGGTGCGCATGAGCAAGATTGCAGAGGAACTCCTATTGGACATTGACAAAGAAACAGTGGATTTCGTCCCCAACTACGACGGCTCCACCCTTGAACCCCTTGTTCTCCCATCCCCTGTGCCAAACCTCCTCATCAATGGATCTTCAGGAATCGCAGTGGGCATGTCCACGAGCATCCCACCCCATAACCTTACGGAGATCTGTGAGGCAATAGAAAGGATATTGGAGGATCCAGGGCTTTCAGCAGAGGAGCTTTTAAAGGTAGTCCAGGGTCCAGATTTACCCACCAGGGGATATATTGTGGGTAGGGAAGGGATCTTAGAGGCCTATAGGACTGGTAAGGGCATTATAAGGATCCGTGGGAAGGCCACAGTGGAGGAAAAAAAGGGGGGCAGGCTATATATAGTGATCACTGAAATACCCTATCAGGTAAATAAGGCCAAACTTGTGGAAAAGATTGGAGAGCTGGTTAAGGAAAAGAAATTAGAAGGGGTGCAAGAGATAAGGGATGAGTCAAATAGAGAGGGTATAAGGGTGGTCCTGGATCTGAAGAGAGAGGCAGATCCCAGTGTATTGATTAATAGGCTCTACAAATATACACCCCTTGAGATCAGCTTTGGGATAAACATGCTGGCCCTGGTTCAGGGAAGGCCCCAGACCTTGGACCTAAAGGCCTTACTCCTGTGGTTCATTGAACACAGGAGGGAGGTGATTCTGAGGAGGACCAGGTTTGAACTAAACAAGGCAGAGGAAAGGGCCCATATCTTGGAAGGGTTGCGAAAGGCCCTGGACATGCTGGATGAGGTTATTGCCCTCATCAGGTCTTCCCAGGATGTGAAATCTGCAAAGGAAGGGCTGATGGGCCTCCTGGATATAACGGAGAGACAGGCCACCTCCATCCTAGAGATGAGGCTACAAAGACTCACAGGCCTTGAAAGGCAAAGGCTTGAGGAAGAGTATCAGGCCCTAATAAGAGATATAGGAAGGCTTAAAGAGATCTTGGCAGATCCTAAAAAGGTGGACGGGATAATACTGGAAGATACAAGGAGGATTAAGGAAGAGTTTGGAGACGAGAGGCGGACCCAGATCATAGAAGATGATGTGAGGATAAATGAAGAGGACCTTATAGAAGAAGAAGATATGGTGGTAACAATTAGTAACCTTGGCTACATAAAACGAACCCCATTGAGCCTTTATCGGGCACAAAGGAGGGGAGGTAAAGGTGTCATTGGTGCCAAGACAAGGGAAGATGACTTTCTATCCCATATAATTATTGCCAATTCCCACAACTATCTCTTGTTTTTTACCTCTCTGGGTAAGGTTTATTGGAAAAAGGTTCACGAACTACCCGAGGGAGCAAGGGCAAGTCAAGGCAAACATTTAGCAAATGTACTGGGGCTCACAGGAAATGAAAGGGTAACAGCCACCCTTTCAGTGAAGGACTTTGCACCAGAAAGTTACATTGTAATGGCCACCAAGGAAGGTATTGTGAAGAGGACCCTACTCTCTGAATACAGCAGGCCAAGGAGTGCAGGTATAATGGGCATAAAGATGAGGGAGAAGGACGAGTTAGTAGGTGTAGCTGTATCTGATGGCAAGGGAGAGATATTCTTAAGCACCAGGGGTGGGAAATGCATCAGGTTCCCTGAAACGGATTGCAGGTCCACCGGGAGGGTGACTGGCGGGGTTATAGGGATTGACCTGGAAGATGGGGATGAGGTAGTGAGTATGGAGATCCTAAGGGCCCAGGGAGATATCTTGACAGTCACAGAAAAGGGATATGGGAAAAGGACAGCATTACAGGAGTTCAAGAGCCAGTCCAGGGGCGGGAAAGGCATTATGTCCATTAGAATTACTGAGAAAAATGGTCCTGTGGTATATTCATATCAGGTGAACGAACAGGACCACTTGGTGGTAATAACCCAAGAAGGTAGACTAATAAGGATAGAGGTAAAGGACATACCTGTAATTGGAAGGGCCACTCAAGGGGTAAAACTCATTGACCTGGGAAAGGGTGAGATAGTAACAGGCGTGGCAAAGGTACTCGAGGATTGATGCCCAGAGAGTTTTCCAGGATCGGAGTGATTGGAGCAGGTAGCTGGGGCACTGCCCTTGCAAATCACCTTGCCAGGAAGGGAAAAGAGGTTCATCTCTGGGTAAGAGAGCCTCATGTCCTTGAACAGATCCAGAAAGATAGGGAAAATAAAGAATTTTTGCCAGGAGTTTCACTATCCCATTCAATTATTGCCCATGGTTCCCTGGAGGAAGTGGCAATAAATAAAGAGTTGTTAGTAATAGCTGTGCCTTCCCATGTGTTTAGACCACTACTTTCAAATATCCTTGAAGATCTCCCTCCCTATACACACCTCCTTGTTGCCACAAAGGGTATTGAAAATGAGAGCCTTATGCTCATGTCCCAGATAACAGAGTCCATTAGTGGCCCTGCAATCATATCCCGCTATGCCTGTCTGGCAGGTCCTAGTTTTGCAAAGGAGGTAGCAAGGGATCTGCCCACAGCCGTTACCATAGCATCCCAAAACCTGGAACTGGCCAAGGCCTTACAGTCTTTATTTTCCTGGAATTGGTTTAGGGTCTATGTTAGCCAGGACCTATTGGGTGCACAGCTTGCAGGGGCACTAAAGAATGTAATAGCCATTGCTGCTGGTCTTTGTGATGCTCTGGGCTTTGGACACAATGCCAGGGCAGCACTGGTAACCAGGGGCCTTGTGGAGATTACCAGGCTGGGGCTGAAGATGGGGGCCGAGGCCAGGACCTTTGCAGGCCTTGCTGGATTAGGGGATCTCTTGCTTACCTGCACCAGTGAGCTTAGTAGAAACAGGACCTTTGGCTTTAAGATAGGCATGGGCATTCCCATAGAAGAGGTCCTGGCATCAACGCCGATGGTGGCCGAGGGGTACAAGACAGCAAAGTCTGCATACTACCTTTCTTTAAACTATGGGTGCGAGATGCCCATTACTGAACAGGTCTATGGGATACTCTATGAGGGTAAGCTGCCCTTGGAGGCAGCCAAGGAGGTTATGACACGGTCACTTAAAGAGGAGTAAGCCTGACCTGGAGCTAGGCAAATGATGGAAGAGTACCTTAAAGAGGACCTAATTCTGAGTGCCTTTGAGGAAAGTGAGCTCATTAAAAATTTCGTATTCAGGGATACTGTGGAGTCAACTAATACCCTTGCAAGGGAGCTGGCAGAGATGGGGGAGCCAGAGATAACCGTTGTCTGGGCCGAGGCCCAGACCCAAGGGAGGGGAAGGCAAGGGAGAAAATGGTTTTCTGAGCCTCACCAGAATATACTCATGAGCCTGATCTTGAGACCAAAGATCCCTCCTGAAAGGGTATTCTGGAACACAATGGCCTTGTCATTGGCAGGTATTCTTGCCATAGAGTCCATTGCCCAATTAAAACCCAGGTTAAAATGGCCCAATGACATACTCCTAAATGGTAAGAAGATCGGAGGGATCCTCACAGAATACTCCCTTAAGAAAAATCAGATTGACTATGTAATTAGTGGCATAGGCCTAAATGTAAACTGGTCTCCCCCAGAGCCTGACCTGGTATATCCTGCATCTAGCCTCTTTTCTGAAACTAAAAAGAGATTTTCCAGGGAAAAATTGGCTATAAAGATCCTAAAAAACTTCGAGATCTTATACGAGCTAATTAGGGCAAAGAGGTTTCAGGACTTAAGGCAGAAATGGGAAAAGAAGCTGGATCTGTTTGGAAAGAGGGTCACTGTGAGCACCGACGGGAGGGAACTTACGGGAATGCCTTTGGCCATCAGAGACGATGGATCCCTGCTCCTAAAGACAGATACCGGCCAAGAACTTATAATAAGGTCAGGGGATATAGTCTTGAGCAGTGCTCAATAGCTGATAGATTTCCAGCTGGGCTTAGTGGCTCGCTAAAGATATTGAAAGGAGATGAACATTGGATCCCCAGATCTTCACCCAAGGACTAAAATCCCTTTCCAAGGCAGCAGGGGCGGATCTTGTAGGAGTTGCGGAACTTTCTCCGTTTCGTGGTAAACTCCCCACACTACCCAGGGACTTGCTTGCACCCTTTACCTTTGGCATTTCAGTGGCAGTAAGGCTGAAGGACGAGGTCATTGATGCCATTGAGGATCGCCCAACTCCAGACTATGCTGAATTATACAGGTCTGTGAACAAAATTTTGGACGGCATCACTGCCCAAATAAGCCACTGGATAAGCCAAAAGGGATACAATGCCCTGAGCATACCTGCCTCCCATATTATGGATGAAGAGTCTCTGTTGGGTGCTGTTTCCCATAAGGCCATAGCCAGGATGGCAGGCCTTGGGTGGCAGGGAAAAAGCCTGCTCCTGGTTACACCCCAGTTTGGCCCAAGGGTAAGACTTGCCACTGTATTAACAGACATGCCCCTTGTTTCAGATAAACCCACAAAAAATCTGTGTGGTGACTGCACCCAATGCACAAAGGCCTGCCCAGTGTCTGCCATAAAAAATGCATCCACCTATTCCCACTATGATACAAGGGAGGTGGCTGTGGACCTTGAGAAATGTAACCAGTGGCTTTCTTTGTGGAAGGCAAGGCCCGAAATCAATGCCAGGATATGCGGCCTGTGTGTAAAGGCCTGCCCCCATGGAAAAAAAGCCAAAGAAATCAGCACTCAGGGCAAAACCGAAACTGGAAGTTAGTTTCCAGTGCCTGATCGTTAGTTTCCAGTGACAGTGAATAGAAGTTTCTTATAGTTGTAATAGAATATTCTTTGTCCTCATATCTGTTTTTCAGCTATCCAGTTTTTTAATGGGACAAAGATTTTTGGATGAGATAGTTTTATCTTAGTTTCTAACATTTTTTCCTCGAAACCTGAGCAGGAGATTTAAAAAATCGTATCAGGGAAAATTTTTCTTTGTCACATCTTTTCTATTTTTTTAAAATAAGCGTACAAAGGAAGCAGTGCCAAATCACTAATAAAAATACAAAGGAGGAAGACATGAAGAAAATTCTCATCTTCATGGCAGTGGCAGGGCTTTTGGTGGTATTGTTTTCGGCCCAGCCTCCCATGGCACAGGAAAAAAAACCTACAATGAGTAAGACCTGTGCCCAGTGTCACAAAGAAGAGCCTGGGACACTGTGGGGGACTGTTGGTGTAATTTCCCAAAAGGCCCAAAGTATTCAACTAACAGCAGGTGCAGTATGGGTGGTCAAATTTGACAAGGAGACCAAGCTTATAGGCTGGCCAGATGGAATTGCCAAGCTACCCAAGGATAAAGAAATTGCAGTGAAGGTGGAAGAAAGGGAAGGGGAGTTTTATGCCAAAGAGATATCGGTGAAGCAGCCCTCCAGGGTTCCCCCTGAAAAGGTGGCTACTACAGAATTTGTTGCTGAACATGTGGAAAAGGGAACTGCCTTTATTGTGGATTCTAGGCCAGCGGTGCGCTATTACGAGGGCGCCATTCCTGGGGCCATAAATATATATGACGCAGAGTTTGAAAAGCATATAGACAAACTCCCCAAAGACAAGAATCAGCTCATTATATTCTATTGTATGGGACCTACCTGAAGGTTGAGTCCATCCTCTGCCAGGAAGGCGGAGAACCTGGGTTATACCAATGTGAAGGTCTATGTGGGTGGGATACCTGCGTGGAAGGCAGCAGGGAAGTTGACCGTGGTCTGCACCCCTTGCTTAAAGGAGAGGATCCAAAGGGGTATCCCCACCATTATTCTGGACTTAAGAAAGAAGGAAGATGCCTTGAAAAGTCACATACAGGGAGCGGTCTCCATACCCTATGAAGAGCTCACCCATGCTGTGGACAAGTTTCCAAAGGACAAGAAGGCCCCCATAGTCCTTTATTCCTACGACACAAAGTCGGCAATCCAGGCATACGAGATCATAAGTGTGTGGGGGAATTACACAAACATAGCGGTCTTGGAGGGTGGCTTTGATCAGTGGGTGAAGGAAGGCGGTCAGGTAGCCACCGGCGAGATGCCAACAAGGATAGTCTATGAACCAAAGCCAAGGCCTGGAGAGATCTCTGTGGATGAGTTTAAAAAGATAGTGGAGACAAGGCCACCCAATGTCTTTATCTTGGATGTAAGGGACACTAGTGAGGCTGAAAGTGGGATGTTGGTGGGTGCAAAGAACATTCCTACCCAAGATTTAAAGAAAAGGGCATCAGAGATACCCAAAGACAAGACAATTGTTATCCATTGCGCCACTGGTGTTAGGGCAGATATTGCCCATGCTATACTTACTTCTGACCTTGGTTATAAGGATGTGAAGTTTCTCAATGCATCAATTAAGATAGATCCCAATGGAAGATATGAGATAAGAAAGGAATAATTGATTGGGCACTGTGGGGTCTTTCTCCACAGTGCTTATAAGATAAGAACCAACAGTGCCGAGCAAAAACTACAGATTTGCTCAGTGTTGGGATGTTGAACTAACAAAATTAAAAGTTTAATAGGGATATCATTCCAACCGCGATAATCAGAGGGGCTTCTCTTAAGTAAACTTTGCCACTTAAGTTTACTATACTGCCATCCACCAATTAGATTTAATTTTATGGAGAAATTATGGCAGAGAGGGCGTTTTTGATAGGCCAAAGGTCATTCTCTATGTTATAATACAAAGGGACAAGATCAAAAGGGAGGTGATGGTCGGCTATGAAGTTTGTGTATCTTTTTGAAGAGGCAGATGGAAAGAACAAGAAACTCTTTGGGGGAAAGGGTGCTGGGCTTGCACAGATGACCCAGATGGGGTTACCTGTTCCCCCCGGCTTCATAATCACAACACAGGCCTGCTTATACTATTACAAGAACAAGAAGGCATTGCCTAAGGGTCTTATGGATGAGGTAAGGGTCCACATAAACAAGATTGAGGAAAAAACAGGCAAGGGCTTTGGTGATCCAAAGAACCCCCTCTTGGTGTCAGTGCGCTCAGGGGCGGCTATCTCTATGCCTGGAATGATGGATACCATTTTAAACCTTGGCTTAAATGCGGAGACATTAAAAGGCCTGATAGCAGGGACACAGAATGAACGGTTTGCCTATGACTCTTATAGGAGATTCATCCAGCTATTTGGAAAGATAGCCCTTGGCGTGCAAGAGGCCAAATTTGACGAGATCCTGGATGAGGAAAAGAAAAGGGTGGGTGCCAAGCTGGACACAGACCTTACAGCTGACCACTTGAAAGACATCTGCAAGGCATATCTGGAATTGGTTGAGAGGGAGACAAAGGCTCCGTTCCCACAAGATCCATATGAACAACTTGAGCTGGCCATTGAAGCGGTTTTTCGCTCATGGATGGGAAAGAGGGCATTGGATTACAGGAGGCAGTTCAATATCACAGAAGAGATGGCCAATGGCACTGCAGCCAACATCTGCACCATGGTCTTTGGGAATATGGGCTGGGATTCTGCCACTGGTGTTGCCTTTACTCGGGATCCAGCCACTGGTGAAAACATCCTTTACGGTGAATATCTGGTAAATGCCCAGGGAGAGGATGTGGTGGCAGGTATTCGAACTCCTAAGCCCATTCAAGAGATGAAAAATGAGATGCCACAGATCTATCAGGAGCTGGAAGAGGTGAGAAGGAAACTAGAGCAGTACTATAAAGAGGTGCAGGACTTTGAATTCACGGTGGAGAAAGGCAAGCTCTACATCCTTCAGACTCGAAATGGCAAGCTAAATGCCCAGGCAGTGGTACGCACATCTGTGGAGATGGCCAGAGAAGGGTTGATAGATAAAGAGACAGCAGTGCTTAGGCTCAAGCCCAGCGATCTGGAGCAGATGCTACACAGGAAAATAGATCCCAATTATAAAGAGGTCCCTGTTGCTACAGGTATCCCTGCCTCTCCAGGTGCTGCCTCAGGCAAGGCAATATTTGATGCAGACGAGGCAGAGAGGCAGGGAAAGGCAGGGGAAAAGGTTATCTTGGTAAGGGAGGAGACAAAACCCGAAGACATCCATGGTTTTTTTGCCTCAGTGGGCATTCTCACCAGCAGAGGTGGTAAGACTTCCCATGCTGCAGTGGTGGCAAGGGGCATGGGAAAGCCTTGTGTTTCAGGGTGCGAGGCCCTTCACATTGATCTAAGGGCAAAAGAGGCCAGCATAGGGAATGTGAGGATTAAAGAGGGGGATTGGGTAACCATAGATGGTTCCACTGGCCATGTATACATTGGACAGGTACCTACGGTGGAGCCAGACCTGGGGGATGACCTCAGGACCCTTTTGAGCTGGGCAGATGAGATCAGGACACTGGGTGTTCGGGCCAATGCCGATACGCCGAAGGATGCCCTTAGGGCAAGGGACTACGGTGCCGAAGGGATCGGGCTTTGCAGGACAGAAAGGATGTTCAATGCGCCAGATCGCCTGCCACTGGTAAGGGAGATGATACTAGCCAGCTCTCAAAAGAAAAGGCAGGAGGCCATCAATAGGCTATTACCTTTGCAAAAATCAGATTTTAAAGAGATCTTTAAGGCCATGGAGGGGTTGCCCGTTACAATTAGGCTCCTGGACCCTCCCCTCCATGAGTTTTTACCTCCTTTAGAAGAGGTTACAGCAGACCTTCTTCACCTGGAGAGGCTGGAGTCTGCACTGGACGATATTGAAAACATGATCTCAGCATTCAAATATTTAGACCTTGAGACCAGGCAGGCATTGAGGCCCTTAGAGGAATTGTCATCAAGCATCAAAGACATAAAGGAAAAAAAGCTGGACAGACTTCTCATTAAAAGGCAGCAAGAGACCTTAAATAAGGTAAAAGAGATACGGGAGGTGAACCCCATGCTGGGGCATCGTGGAGTAAGGCTGGGGATCACATACCCTGAGATCTATAAGATGCAGATAAGGGCTATATTTGAAGCAGTGTCAGAACTGATCCTGGAAGGGGTAAAGGTATTTCCTGAGATCATGGTGCCACAGGTGTGCACTGCTCAAGAACTAAAGCTGGTTTATGAGCAGGTAAAGGCAGTACAACGGGATGTGGAGAAAAGATATAAGGTTAAGCTTTCGTACAAATTCGGCACAATGATAGAGGTGGTGAGGGCATGTATGAGGGCAGGGAGGCTCACGGAGATAGCTGATTTCTTTTCCTTTGGTACCAATGATCTAACCCAGGCCACCTTCTCCTTCTCTAGAGAGGATGCCGAGACCAAGTTCTTGCCCCTTTATAACCAAATGAAGATACTCCAAGACAATCCCTTTGAGGTGTTGGATGTGAAGGGAGTGGGAAGGTTGATGATGATTACCGTGGAGTGGGGTAGAAAGGCAAAGCCTGATCTGAGCATAGGCATATGTGGAGAACACGGAGGTCACCCGGGATCCATTGAATTCTGCCACTCCATTGGCCTCACATATGTAAGCTGTTCTGTGCCAAGATTACCCATTGCCAGGCTGGCGGCAGCCCATGCAAAAATAAAGGAAAAGGCCCAAAAACAAGATGCCAAGTATGATCCAGACTCTCCAGGGCTGGTGAATTAGAACAATACAGGATATTTTCTGGAAGGGCCGATATAATGGCCCTTCCAACCACCTTGAGATTATCATGTATCTCTAAAATAGCGCCTAAAACATATCCCGCACTAATTTAGTTATTGACCAAAAAACCCAGTATGCATACAGTGTCTCCTGCCCTTTCAATTCCTGGGAAAAAACCAACTGATAAAGCCAGGGATCCTTTCTAATCACAAGATAAAACATAGCCCAAGGGATCCCAGGGAAAGGGTCTATAATGGGGAGCTTACAAAGGGGGTTAGGTTGGAACAGGTCTATTCCACTGCAGCCATCTATTTAGGCCTGGCTGTGTTGTCTGCTGTTATTGCTTATCACTTAAGGATCTCCATAGCACTTATAGAGATCTGTGTCGGCATTGCCTTTGGTGCCTTTACAAAGGCCTATATGCCAGATGGTTATTTTGATCACAACGCTGATTGGGTGAGGTTTTTAGCAGGGAGTGGTGCCATACTACTAACATTTTTGTCTGGTGCTGAACTGGATGCCCAAACAGTGAAGGTAAAGGCCAAAGAGATATTTACCATTGGTTCTTTTGGTTTTTTGGCCCCCTTTATTGGCGGGGCTTTGGTGGCCTATTACATACTGAAATGGTCCTTTGATGCAAGCCTTTTGGCAGGGATTTCCCTTTCCACCACCTCCATGGCAATTGTTTATGCAGTGATGTTGGATACTGGCCTGAACTCCACTGAATATGGAAAGGGTATAATTGGCTCTTGCTTCCTAAATGATGTTGCCACAGTGCTGGCATTGGGGCTCGTATTTGCACCTTTTACTATAAAGACCATTGTATTTTTGATTGCTTCTGCCCTTGTACTCCTGTGTCTTCCCTACATATCCAATAGGCTCACCATGGTCTATGGGAACAGGACTGCAGCTATCAGGACAAAACTGGTTACCTTTTTTCTCTTTGGCCTTGCAGCCCTTGCAGTATGGGCAGAAAGTGAACCAGTGCTCCCTGCATACATTGCAGGTATCATTTTGGCTGATTTTGCAGGGAAGGACCACTTTTGGATGCGGCGTTTGAGGACCTTGACAATAGGCTTCCTGACCCCCTTTTATTTCATTAGGGCTGGAGCCCTGGTCTCGGTGGATGCTATTATAAGTGCACCAATAATAGTCCTGATACTCTTGGGCTCAAAGGTCTTCAGCAAAATATTCGGTCTTTATCCCCTTATAAGCATCTTCAGAACCGGGAAGAATGAAAGGTGGTATTATACATTACTCATGTCCACAGGTCTTACCTTTGGTTCCATATCTGCCCTTTACGGTTATACCCATGGCATAGTGGATGTAAGACAATACTCTTACTTACTTTCAGCAGTGATATTGAGTGCTATTGTGCCCACTGCAATAGCCACTATATTTTTCCTTCCAAGACACCTCCTGGTTAAGAAGCCGAAGGTGGCAGGTGTAAAGGCAGAGGTATGGGAAGAGTAAGTTTCTTATTTCGGATAATACCTTTTTATTCTAAACATAGTATCGTTAATTATGTCATTCTTATCAGAAGAAAATATGAGGGGGCTATACCATGATGGTGCAAACTTTATAAGTGGCCTGCCCTCATCAAGGATTATATACGGGGAGTTAATAGAGAACAAGGCAAAGGAGCTGGAGAAGGTAGGGAAGGTCACTGTATATGGGAAAATGGCGCTTTTTATCAAGACAACTCAGATAAAGCCATGTAGTTCCCGCTCCCGAGAAATAGGCAAGGAAGACAAGGAGATTAATAATAGGTGCCCTTACAGGGAGACGGTTTAGAAGATATAAAATATAAGCAAAAGAAACAGGAAATAACGATACTTGTATCATTCATGTTGGTAAAAAAAAGAGGTTTCACCAATCTATCATCTGGATGTACGCGGTGGATTGGTTTTAGTAAAGAGGACTTAAACCTAGTAGCCGTAAGAGTCCACAGAGAATCAAATATATTGTAGAAGAGACAACCCTAACCCCGGGGAAGCTAAAGTGTAAGATATAGGATCATGAATTATTAGTCCATGAGTTAACAAAAAAACGACAGACATCATTAATGCCTTAGATGTTATACTGCGTAAAAAGATGGGAATTTTGAAAAATGGTGTAGGTAACATTAGTTGACCCACTTGAAGTAAGAACATGTTGCCTGAAATGACATGGTCATTGACTTCAATATAAGAGGGATAATTAGCAACGCAGGAGCAGAAATGGCCTCGCACTCCAATATATGATTGTCATTGCGACGAACGAAGTGAGGAGAAATCTTATAACCTAACTTTCCCCCTAAAAATATCCACTACAAACTAACATCATAAAATCTCTGCTTTTTTTATTGACTTTTGTTTTAATGTAGTGTATATAATATACACTATGGCATTCATAAGAAAGATAAAGAGAAAGGACTCTATCTATCTGGCAGAGGTAGAGAATTACAGAGAAGAAGGTAAGGTAAAACAGAGGGTGATTAGATACATTGGCAAGGAAGAGGATGGAGAGGTAATAAGGACTGTTAAGACTAACGATATAGAGATACTCTCGGTAAAACAATATCTGGATTACAAAGTCCTCCATACAGTTGCAGGCCGTTTAGGTCTAACAAATATATTCGGTAAATACAGCAAATACATTCTACTTATGGTCTACACCCAGATAGTAAGCAGGAAATCCCTTTACAGGTTGCCTGAATATACAGAGAAAACATGTCTAAAAGAACTCCTGGGTATAGACAAGATAATAGACAAACATCTCTATCTGGCCATAGACCACCTTGAAGAGATGGATTTTAAAAAGGTAGAAAGGGAGATAATAAAGAGACTAAAAAGTAAAGACAACAGGGCATTTGTACTGGATATAACTGATACATATTTTTCAGGTAGTAGAGCAGACTGGAAGGCAAGAAGAGGCAAGGATAATCAGTATAGCAAACTGATACAGATAGCATTGGCAGTAACCCAGGAACAGGGATTTCCCATACTACACAAGGTATATGAAGGCAATATAAATGGAATAAAGATACTGGAGGACATAATAACAGAGGAGGATTTAAAAGGATATGAGATAATATTACTCGACAGGGGTATGACCTCATATGGAGCCATAAGGGAATTGAGAAGCTTAGGATATAAAATAATAGCAGGCATGAGGATGAATAAAAAACTGAAGACCATGTATTTAAGCCAGATAGACAGGGAAGATATATTTCAGATAGAGAATCAGATTACTCTAAAGAATACAAAGGTATACCATAAAACCTTTGATTTTGAGGAAGGAAAACTTACGGTCATATACAATCCTGAGATAGAGATCACAAAAAGGATGAAGGCCATGGAAGACCCTGAGAGCTACAACAGGGAAGAAGCAAAATACTTGGGTTATTCATTGATATATAACTCTTCTGATATAGATCCAGTAGATGCGGTAAAGAAGTATTATGAAAGGGATATAGTAGAAAAGGCATTCAGGGAACTTAAAACCAGTATAAATCTGAATCCCGTAAGGAAATATAGGCTTGACCATGTCCAGGCACATATAAAAATATGCTATCTTGCCTATGCAATACTTTCATACATACATGATAGACTAAGAAGTATAAACCTTTCTGCAGTAGATGCACTGGATAAGCTCCAATCTGCTTATAAAGTGGAACTGAAAGACAGCTCTAAAGATTTTAACTGGACAAAGGTTGTAACCTTAACCAATGAACAGAAGAGGATTTTAAATTTATTAGATTGTAGTGTATAAAATGGAGGGGAAAGTTAGGTAGTTAGCTCTGTGCCTGTATAGACTGTTTCTCCGGTTTCTTTTGTTGGAACCATAAGTCTTCCCGCTTATACCGTGATCTCTCCA
>FWWL01002916.1_pt1 | contig 33252 bp, 31 predicted proteins | sample 2228331 | NCBI WGS metagenome assembly FWWL01 (sample SAMEA103939775, study PRJEB20133) | metagenome
CTGGGGCGGCGACGCCCGCGTGCGGCGCAGGGCGCGTCCGTCGAAGGGCAGCGCCAGCGCGGCGGCGACGGCACGGCCGAGCGTTTCGGACTGGTTGTAGCCGCGCACGCGTCGGCGCCGGCCGAGCAGCGGCACTGCCGTCACGAGGTCAGCCTCGAAGTCCAGGGTTCGGGCGTGAGCGCCCATGAGCTGGCCCATGCGACGGCCAGCAGCGGCGTGGCCGCGGTACTTCAACGCGTGGACGGCCTCGCGGGCTCCGCCGGCCATGACGTAGAGGGAACGAACGGCGTCGAACGCTGGAGCGCGCCGCCGACACTCGGCGCAACGCTCCGTGACGCTGGCGTCCCAGCAGCAGCTACAGCGTGGTGCCGCGGCCGGGAGCATCGCCTCGACGCAGGCATCGTGGAGGAACGACCCGGCGTGGCCGCAGGCGGCGCAGCGCGGCGGGAACACGGTGTCTAGAACCAGGTCGCGGAGCCGGGCCACCAACGTCCCTGTCGCCATCGGCGCCCGAGTATAGCGCGGCGGCCGCCGGCGCGACCACGAGAGAGCGCATGCTACAATCCAGACACGAACCCGTGGAGGCGACATGAAGGTTAGAGTGCGTCTGTTCGCCGGGCTCGCCGACATCGTCGGTGCCCGAACGGTGGAAGTCGATCTCGGCAACGGCGCCACCGTGGGAGACGTGCGCGAGGCGCTGGCGCGTACGTATCCCGCAGTGGCGCCATTCATGAATACGCTGGTGTGCGCTGTGAACGAGGAGTACGTTCCCAGCGACCGGCCCGTGTCCGAGGGCGATGACATCGCCCTGATCCCGCCGGTGAGCGGAGGCGCGGCGTGTTCGTCGTGACGCGCGAGCCGCTGAACCCCGCGCAGCTCGTGGACGCCGTGCGGCGCGACGAATCCGGAGCAGTGGTGCTCTTCTACGGTGTCGTACGCAACCACAACGAGGGACGGCGTGTCCAGTACCTCGAGTACGACGCCTACGAGGGCATGGCCGAGAAGAAGCTCCGTGAGGTCGCCGACGAAGTGAAGCGGCGCTTCCCTATCGATGACATCGCTATCGCTCATCGCGTCGGCCGCCTCGATATCGGCGAGACGAGCCTTTTGGTGGCCGTGTCGTCGGCCCACCGGGCTGACGCCTTCGAAGCGGCGCACTACTGCGTCGACCGAATCAAGCAGGTGGTGCCCATCTGGAAGAAGGAGGTGTGGGAGGACGGCTCAGCATGGCTGGAGGGCCACCCTGTCGACCTTCCAGAGCCGGCGCCCCGCCCGTGAGCCCTGAACAGCTTCCCACGCCCCGGTTCTGTCAGTTGTGTGGGCACGCGCTCGTCGAGCGCTATCTGCCGCACGAGGAGCGCTGGCGGCTCCAGTGTGGGCAGTGCGGCTTCGTGCACTATCTCAACCCTCGAGTGGTAGCGGCGGTGGCGCCCGAGCGGGACGGCCGCCTTCTGCTGATGAAGCGAGCGTGGGAGCCGCGCGCCGGCTTCTGGACCATTCCCGGCGGTTTTCTGGAGATGGGCGAGTCAGCGGAAGAGGGGGCCGTCCGCGAGACGAGGGAAGAGGCTGGCGTCGATGTCGAGCTGCGCGGGCTGCTCGGCGTCTACACGCGCCGCGATGCCGGGATCGTGGTAGTGATCTATCGGGGCCTCGTCCCCGACGACGCCGCTCCCCGTCCAGGGGCCGAGGCGCTGGAGTTGCGCTGGTTCGGGCCGGAGGACATCCCGTGGGAGGAGCTGGCGTTCCCAACGACGGTACAGGCGCTGCGCGACTGGGTGGCGGACCGGGAGGCTGAAGCGCCGCCGAAGTCGACGTAATCGTCCCCCGGCAGCCGCGCCACCCTGCTATAATCGGGCCGACGTTTCCCCGGATCCCAGATGTTCACGCACTTACACCTTCATACGGAATATAGCCTGCTCGACGGCCTCTCGCGCATCCCGCAGCTCATGGACCGTATCCGTGAGCTCGGGCAGGAGGCGGTGGCCCTCACCGACCACGGCGCGCTCTACGGAGCCATCGACTTCTACCTCGAGGCGAGGGCGCGCGGCATCAAGCCCATCATCGGCGTCGAGGCCTATGTCGCGCAGGGCTCGCGTCACTCCCGCGATCCGAGGGAGAAGTCCCCCTATCACCTGACGCTGCTCGCCAAGAACGAGCGCGGCTACAAGAACCTCATCGCGCTGGTCACCAGGGCCAACCTCGAAGGCTACTATTACAAGCCCCGCATGGACCGGGAGCTGCTCGAACAGCACGGTGAGGGCCTCATCGCGCTCTCCGGGTGTCCCTCCAGCGAGCTGCATCGGTGTCTGCTCGAGGGGCGTTGGGAAGAGGCCGTGGCGCTGGCGCGGTGGAGCCGCGAGGTCTTCGACGGATACTACATCGAGCTCCAGGACCACCCGAACATGGAGGATCAGCGTCGCGCGAACCCGCTCCTCGTGCGGCTGGCCAGGGAGCTCGACCTCCCGCTCGTCGCCACCAACGACAGCCATTACACCTTCCGCGAGGATCACGAGGTCCACGACATCCTGTTGTGCATCGGCACCAACGCGGCGGTTCACGAAGAGAACCGGATGCGCATGTCCGACGACTCCTACTACGTGAAGAGCGAGGAAGAGATGCGCGCGCTCTTCCCGGATCTGCCCGAGGCCGTCGAGAACACTTGGCGCATCGCCGAGCAGTGTGACCTCACCCTCGACTTCGACCGGCTCAATCTGCCCGAGACCGACTGCCCGCCGGGCATGACGCCCGAGGAGTATCTCGAAAAGCTGACCTACGAGGGCATGGCCCGGCGTTACCCGGATGCGTCCGACGAGGTGCGCGAGCGCATCGCGTGGGAGCTCAAGGTCATTCGGGAGACCGGGTTCGTGAACTACATCCACGTGGTGCGCGAGGTCGCCGACTTCGCTCGGTCACGGGGTATTCCCATGGGCGTCCGGGGAAGCGCGGCGGCGTCGGCGGTCCTGTACTGTCTGGGCGTCACCCAGATCGATCCCATCGCCACCCGCCTGGTGTTCGAACGCTTCCTGCACCACCACCGGGGCGAACCGCCGGACGTCGACTTCGACTTCGCGGACGACCGCCGCGATGAAGTGATCCGCTGGGCGGCGAACCGGTACGGACACGACCGCGTGGCGCAGATCATCACGTTCGGAACGCTCGGCGCCAAGGCGGCCATCCGGGACGTGGGCCGGGCGCTCGGCATGACGTACAGCGAGACCGACCGCGTGGCGCGGCTCATCCCGAATGCGCTGAACATGACCATCGACCGCGCGCTGGAGCAGAACCCGGAGCTCGCGGCGGCGTACGAGGCGGACCCCCAGGTGCGCCATCTGGTGGACACGGCGCGGAAGCTCGAGGGCGTGGCCCGACATGCCAGCACGCATGCCGCGGGCGTGGTCATCTCGCGCGACCCTCTCATCGAACACGTGCCGCTGCAACGTCCGCCTCGGGGCGACGACTCCGCCATTCCCACGACGCAGTACGCGATGACCCAGGTCGCGAAGATCGGCCTGTTGAAGATGGACTTCCTGGGGCTGGCGAACCTGACGATTCTGGGCAAGGCGCTCGACATCATCAAGCGCACCCGCGGGGTCGAGATCGATCTTCAGGCGCTGCCCGACGGCGACCCGGAGACGTTCGACATGCTCTCGCGGGGCGAGACGTTCGCGGTGTTCCAGTTGGAATCGGGCGGCATGCGCCGAGCGATCGTCGATCTGCGCCCGACGCGGGTGGCGGATCTCACGGCGCTCGTGGCGCTATACCGGCCGGGGCCCATGCAGCACATTCCGACGTTTTGCCGGGCCAAGCACGGCGAGGAGGCCATCCAACTGCCGCACCCCGACCTGGCGGACATTTTGGAGGAGACGTACGGCGTCATCACCTACCAGGACCAGGTGATGCTCATCGCGCAAAAGTTCGCCGGGTACACCCTCGGGGACGCCGACGGGATGCTCAAGGCGATGCGGAAGAAGATCCCCGAGCTGATGGCTCGCGAACGGCCGCGCTTCATCGAGGGCGCCAAGAACAAGGGGTATTCAGAAGAGGTCGCGGCGCAGATCTTCGATCTCATCGAGCCGTTCGCGGGCTACGCCTTCAACAAGGCCCACGCCGCGAGCTACAGCGCCATCGCGTACCAAACGGCGTACCTCAAGGCGCACTACCCGGCGGAATACATGACGGCAGTGCTCGCCCTCGCCGGCAGTCATCCCGCGGGCGCCCACGGGCGCATCGCCCAGGCGGTCGCCGAGTGCGTGAAGCTCGGGATCGAGGTGCGTCCCCCTGACGTGAACGCGAGTGACGTGAACTTCACGCTGGAGGCGCTGGGTGACGGCCGTTACGCGATCCGCTTCGGCCTGGGTGTGGTCAAGAACGTCGGCGACGCGGCAGCGGAGAGCATCGTCGAAGCGCGAGCGCAGGGAGGGCCGTTCCGCAGCCTGGACGACTTCTGCGCCCGCGTGAACATGAAGGCGCTCAACCGCCGGGCCCTCGAGAGTCTCATCAAAGCCGGGGCGCTGGACGGGCTGGGGGAGCGTGGCGCGCTGCTCGCGAGCCTCGAGCGGGCCGTCGCTGCGGCGCAGCGCGAGCAGCGGCGCATCGAAAGCGGGCAGGTATCGATGTTCGACGCGCTCGGCGGCGAGCCACCGCCACCGCCAGAGCTGCTTAAGACGGCGCCCACGATCTCCCGCGAGGAACAGCTTCAGTGGGAGAAGGAGCTCCTCGGGGTCTACATGTCAGAGCACCCGTTCGCCGCGCCCGCTGCCGTGCTGTCGAAGCACACGACCGCCCAGTGCGCGGAGCTCACGGCGGAGCTCGCCGGGCGCGACGCCGTCGTGGCCGGCATGGTCACATCGACCCGAACGCTGTACACCCGTGAGGGGCGGCCGTTCGTGGCCGCGGTGATCGAGGACCTCTCGGGCTCGGCCGAGGTCACCGTCTGGCCCGACCAGTACGAACTGACGCGCGACCTGTGGACGCCGGGTTCGATTCTGCTGATGCTGGTCCGGGTGCGAGAGCGGGGCGAGCGATTGCAATTGGCCGTGCAGCAGGTGGAGCCATACGTGGCGGAAGATTGGAAGCCGCCGGCCTGGCTGGCGGCCGCTAACGGCGCCGCTCGCGAAGGACAGGAATTCCGGACCGCCAATGGCAACGGCAGCGGAACGCATCCGTCGGCGGGTGCTGCGGAGGCGCGCAACGGTGCCCCGGCGAAGATCGTGCGACGCCTGCGGTTCTTCCTGCACGAGTGCGAGGATGCGGACGCCGACCGAGACCGCGTCGACCGGCTGGTGAGCTTGCTCGCCGAGTACCCGGGCGACGACGACATCCGGCTGTTCGTGCACGCGTTGGACGGGGACCGGGTGGAGTTGGCGCTTCCGTCGGCTCGTGCGTGTGAGGAGCTCCGTGCCCGCGGCGTCGAGGTCTTGGCGCCCGCCGGCGGCGCCGACGAGATCGAAACCATCGCCCTTCCGCAGACCTGAGCGCCGCCCGCGACTCCGCGTCACATCGAGCCATGACGCCCGCTGAATAGAAACGATACCGTTGCGTTTCGTTTAGTCCTCCTGTAGACTGCGGCGGAACGGGCCAGTCGACCTAGGAGCCTCCATGTGCACACACCCTTCGCGCGATCGCGCCTACCGCCGGCGTTGGTGGATGCTCGCCGTCCTCTCGGTGAGCCTCGTCATCATCGGCCTCGACAACACCATCCTCAACGTCGCCATACCCACCATCCAACGCGAACTCGGAGCCTCGGCCTCCGAGCTGCAGTGGATCGTCGACGCCTACGTGCTGGTGTTCGCCGGGCTGCTCCTGAGCATGGGCGCGCTGGGGGATCGATACGGGCGCAGGCGTGCGCTCCAGGCGGGCCTCTTGGTGTTCGGCGTATCGAGTGTGGGGGCGGCGTTCGCCGGGACCAGCGGCCAGCTCATCGCCGCGAGAGCGGTCATGGGCGTCGGCGGCGCACTCATCATGCCGTCGACGCTCTCCATCATCGTCGACGTCTTTCCGCGTGACGAACAGGGCAAAGCCATCGGCATCTGGACAGGCATGGCCGCGCTCGGTATCGCTATCGGCCCCGCGCTCGGCGGGTGGCTGCTGGAGCACTTCTGGTGGGGTTCGGTGTTCATGATCAACGTGCCCGTGGTCGTGGTGGCGCTCGCCGGCGGGCTCGCGCTGGTCCCGGAAAGCCGCGATCCTGCCGGCACGTCGGTGGACGTGCCCGGCGCTGCCCTCTCGGTCGTCACGTTGTTCTCGCTGGTCTACGCCATCATCGAGGCCCCAGCCAGGGGCTGGCTGGACCCGCTGGTCGTGGGTGCGTTCGCCGGTTCGGCCGTGGTCGGGTCAGCGTTCTTCCTGTGGGAACGGCGCGCGCGACATCCCATGCTCGACCTTGTCCTGTTCCGAAACCCTCGGTTCTCCGTCGGCGTGCTCTCCATCACGCTGGCGTTCTTTGCCTTGTTCGGCACCATCTTCGTGAACACGCAGTATCTGCAGTTCGTGCACGGCTACTCCGCGCTCGAGGCCGGGCTCGCCATCACGCCGGTGGCGCTGGGCATGCTCGTCGGCGCGGCGAATAGCCACCGGCTCGTCGGACGTTTCGGGACAGGGAAGGTGGTCGGGTTCGGCATGGCGGTCCTGTCGGCTGCGCTCGCGTCGTACGTCTTCTGGACAGCATCCACCCCGTATCCCGTCATCGGCGTCACGATCGTCATCATGTCGTTCGGCATCGCCAACGCGATGGCGCCCGCGACCGAGGCCGTGATGGGTGCGGTGCCCGTCGCGAAGGCGGGCGTCGGCTCCGCGATGAACGACACGACGAGGCAGGTGGGCGGCGCCTTTGGCGTGGCGATCCTCGGTTCCGTGGTCAATGCGGTGTACGACGCTCGCATGACGGCGCCCCCGGGCGCACCGCCGGACATCGCCCGTCTCGTGAACGACTCGGTCGGCGGCGCCATCGCGGTGGCAGAGCGGCTGGGCGGGCCGGAGGGAGCTGCGCTGGCGGGTCTGGCGCGTGCGGCGTTCCTGGACGCCATGGACGCCGCGATGGCCGTCGCTGCGGCGGTGGCGTTCGTCGGCGCGCTCGTCGCCTGGCGCTTCATGCCGGCCCGCGCTGGGGCGCAGGAAGAAGCGACCCACGTCGGCGCTCCTGTGCGCCGCGCGGTGCTGGGGGTCCCGGCAGAGCCGGACCACGGGGAGGAAGCGTAACGTGGCCGGAGGCGAGATGGCTCGGCGCGGTCGACCCCGAGATCCGGCGCTCGACCGGAAGATCCTCGGAGCGGCGCTCGACGCGCTGGCGGAGCGGGGGTACTCGGGCCTGTCGGTGGAGGCAGTGGCCGCTGCCGCGGGCGTGGGCAAGACGACCATTTACCGTCGGTTCTCGGGCAAGGATGACCTCGTCGCTGCGGCGCTGGAGGCGCTGGCCGGCGCCGTCGAGCTGCCCGACACCGGTTCGACCCGCGACGACCTGACGGGCTATCTCGAGCGCCTGCACGAGACCGTGCTCAAGGGCCCCGGAATTCCAGCGTTCGCGGCGTTGCTCGTCGAGGGTCATCGCAACCCGCGCCTCCTAGGTCGGCTGCACGACCGACTGGTCGTCCGGCGGCGCGAGCTGTTCCAGCGCGTGCTGCGTCGCGGCGTCGAGCGCGGAGAGGTTCGCGCTGACGCCGATCTCGACGCGGCGGCGGACGCCGTGTTCGGTGCGTTCTTCGCTCGCCACCTCATCGGGCTGCCCGTCACGCCGCAGTGGATCGGGGCGCTCGTGGACACGGTCTGGCGTGGCTTGGCCGCCGGAGAAGGTCACCGGCAGACGCAGGCCAGTGGTCCTTCCCGCGCTGGCGAGGCGGATGCTCGCGCATGGCCGTCCGGCCCTGGCGGTGCATCGGCGTGAGGCCGAAGATGATACGAGACAGCCTTCGACGGAGGGCCAACGTGCGATCGAGGTACGTTCGCCGTGAACCCATCCCGCAGCGTTCGGGTCCGATGCCGCAGATCTCCATCGAACCGGGCGACGACGGCTTTACCGTGCGCGTCGATGGGCTGCCGGTCAGGGTCTGCGCAGAGGAGATGGACGCGCACCACTGGGGGAAGCACGCGTTCGACGCCGTCAATCAGGGCCTTCGGTCGCCGAGCGACATCCGGCGGGCCATGCCCCACATCTGTCGATCGCGGCACCGGCTGAACATCCACTTCTGAGCGGTCACGCGTCCCGTAGGCGCGTGCAGGCGTCGAGGAACCGTCGGAGCGCCCAGGCGGCGCGCTCGACGGTAGGGAACACGGCGAGACGTTCGCTGGCGAGCCGCTGCCGCGCGCCTTCGATGGCCCGCCAGCGCCACTCTTCCGGCGAATCCGCCGGTCCCAGCACGAAGGCGATGGGCTTCGGGCATGCCTTCCCGATGGCGATGAACCGCTCGACGACATGTGCGAGCCGGTCCGCGGCGTCGGGACGCCCCAGAATCCAGTCCTCGCCGATGTTCGCGATCAGGGCGTCGAAGGCCGGGTGCGCGATCATCAGCTCGAGGACGCGCGCTCCCGAGAGACCGCTTCCGGCGAGAATCGACTGATCGACTGGGTTGCCCACCCAGTCCCAGAGGTCGGGCGCCTTGTCGCGCAGCGTCGCTCGGATGTCGTCGGGCAGCGGGGGAACCTCGAGCCCCTCCTCTTCGCAGGCGTCGGCGGACTGGACGGCGCGTCCGCCGCCCCCGCCGACGACGCCGACGCGCCGGCCAGACCCGGGCCGCAAGAAGGCGAAGGCGACGAGGAGGTCCAAGGTCTGATCCAGCGTGGCGGCTTCGACCGCGCCGCCCTGGCGGAGCGCGGCGGACCAGATCTCCCTTTGGCCGGCGAGGGCCGCGGTGTGCGAGGCCGCAGAGCGAGTGCCGGCGCGGGTCCGGCCGCCTTTGTGAACGACGACGGGCTTGCGCGCCGAAGCCATGGAGAGCGCCCGCAGGAAACGCGGGCCGTCACGCACACCCTCGATGTAGGCGCCTATCACCGACGTGCGCTCATCCGACGCCAGGTACTCCAGGAAATCGGACTCCGTCAGGTCGAGTCCGTTGCCGTAGCTGATGACCTTGCTGAACCGGAGTCCGCGAACGGCGCCGTGCTGGACCAGTTCGACGGCGTTGTTGCCGCTTTGGGACAAGAATGCCACCGGGCCCGCCTCCTTGGGGAGATCGGGGCGGAACGACAGGCCGAACGAGGGGTCGTAGAGCCCCATGCAGTTGGGCCCGATGAGCCGAATGCCGGCGGCGCGCGCTCGTTCGAGGACCCGGCGTTCGAGGTCGGCGGCGTCCTCGCGGCCCGTTTCGCTGAAGCGCCCCGTGAAGAGCTCGACCGCCTTGACGCCCTTAGCCGCGCATTCATCCAGCAGGGAGAGCACCCCGTCGGCTGGGATGCAGGACACGACGAAATCGACCTGACCGGGGACGGCGCTCAGCGTAGGGTATGCCGGGAGCCCGAGAATCGCCGTGGCGCGCGGGTTCACCGGATACACAGGCCCGCGGAACCCGTACTCGACGAAGGAGCGCACGTAATCGTGACCGGGACTGTCGACGTTGGTCGATGCGCCGACGACCGCGATGGAGCGCGGATGGAGAATGGCATCGATCTCGGCGGCGATGGCGGAGGATGGGGTGCTCACGTTCGGGGAGTGTAGAGGAGCGGTCGCTGTCCGGCAACGGCTCGCTCAGCGGAACCGTACCTTCAGGATCTCGGGGCAGCGCTGCCCAGTGACGTAGAAGACCTGCTCGTCCGGATGCCAGGCGATGCCGTTGTAGAAGCCGCCCGGGCAGCGGTCGGGAAGCTCGTATCGCGTCACCTGTGACGGGTCGTCGGCGTCGATGCGATAGACATACCGCGTCTGCCACTGATTCGCCCAAATGGCCGCGCCGTCGTACTCGAGCTCGTTGAGCCGGTGGACGGGCTGGCCCTCGTACCTGATGGTGACAGTGCGACGAACGGCGAACGTCTCCGGGTCGCGGTAGAAGAGGTCAGCGGAGCCGTTGGAGTTCACGAGGTCGTCGCCCACCGCGGTGAGACCCCAGCCTTCGCCCTCGTAGGTAGCGAACGGCTGGAACGGCGGCGACGCGTCGCGGTCGAACAGATAGACGGTCCCCTCCTGCCAGCTCAGGACGTAGGTCCGCCCGAACGCGCGCACGATACCCTCGGCGAAGAAGGCGTTCCCGTTGGGGACGCTCCACCGAACCTCCCCAGTCGCGGGGTCGACGGCCCGAACGCCCGAACCGGTGGGATTGCCGGTGCTCTCCCAGAGCAGCCCTTCGCTCACGAGGAGCCCTTCCGTCCAGGCCGAGCCTTCATGGGGAATGGAGCCGACGACCTCGACCGCGCTTGCCACGGCCGTGGGTCCGGCGCTCTCGTCGCCAGGCGGAGCGTCCGCCCGCTGGCTCCAGACGAGGGCCCCGAGCAACGCGAGAGCGACGGCGAGCGCAGCCAGGAGGGCAGGGCGCATGCTAGAATTTCGCAACGTCGCCTACCTCACCACCGGACGCCTCTGTTGAAGCTCGAAGCTGTCGAACGCGCCTCCCCCGCCGTCACCGGGGTCCGGTCCATCGCGAGCGCCGCTGCTCGGGCGGGAGCGACCGCGCTGCTCGGGTCGTGGCTCGGGTACATGCTGGTGACGGGCATGCCTCAGGTGCGGCTCTACGTCTACGAGCCCACGGTCATTCTGCACATTCTAGCCGCCGCTCTGGCCGCGCTCTACGTGTTCCACGTGGGATACTGGCGACATCTCCCCGGGGGCAGCCCGCTGGACTGGCCCCTCGCCGTCCTGCTGGGGGCCTACGTCGCCGCGACGGTGACCTCGGTCAACTGGCGTGTCAGCCTCGAGCTGACACTCCAGGCGGGGTTCATCTTCCTCGTGTTCTTCGCCCTTGCGGACGTGCGGTTCTTCGCGACACGGGACGTGGCGCGTGCCCTCATGCTCGCCGGAGCCGCCGCATCCGTGTACGCCCTGTGGGTCGTCGCGAATGACTACTGGGACTGGATCGCGCTGACGCGTTCGGTGGAAGGGCTGTCGCTCCGGGGGCTCGTCCCCCCGACAGTTCCACGGGTCCACGACGTGAGCGACCATCCCAACATGCTGGCGATGGCGCTCGTGGTGCTGCTGCCGCTCTACGCCTTCCACGCGTGGCGGGGCGAGTCGATAGGGGACAGGGCGCTGGGGACGGCGGGCGGGTTGGCCGCCATCGGGGCCATCTTCTTCACGCTGTCGCGCGGCGCCTGGGCTGCCGCGGTCGTCGCCCTGGCGGTCGTGGCACTGGGCTTCGCGGTAGAAGCGCGCGCTGGCATGCGAGGCCGGCCACGGGGGGGCCGCGCGCTCTGGCTGGCCGCGGGGGCGGCCCTCTCGTTGGCGCTCGGTGCGGCAGGCGCCGGCGTGTTCGCGCTGAGCCGCTGGGACGCGCGTCCGGGTTGGCTCTTTCGTGGGTCCCTCTCGCCCCGTGAGGATGCGCTGGAGACCGGTTGGGCGATCCTGAAGGATCACATCTGGACGGGCGCGGGGCCCGGCGGTTTCGGTCTTCTCTATCCCGAGTACAGCGGCAAATTCCCCGTGCACGCCCTGCACGCGCACAACGGGTTCGTGCAGACGGTCATCGACCTCGGCGTGCCCGGTCTGGTGGCGATGACGGCGCTCGTGCTGGCCTGCGTCTGGGTGGGCGTCGCGCTGTGGCGACGCGGCGGGCCGGGCGACCGCCTGTGGGCCGTCGTGTTCGGCGCTGCGCTGGCCGGGTTCGCGATCCACAACATCGCGGACGCAGCGAACATCTGGAAGGCACCCCTCATCGCACTCGGCGGGGTCGCCGCGCTGGCGGTGCGTCAGCTTCGCGACGGCGAGCCGCCCCGGCCGCGGGCCGCGCCCGTCGCGATCGCCTTGGGCGTTCCGCGTGTGGTCCTGCTCCTGATGCTGCCGTTGCTGTTCGTCGGCTGGTGGCGGATCGACCTCGCGCATCGCGCCTACAGTCGCAGTATCGAGGCGCTGGCCGACGGCGACTACCGAGCGGCGGTCGACTTCGGGCAGGAGGCGGTGGATCTCGACCCGCGGTACGCCATCTACCACCTTCACTTGGGGCTCGCCCACGTCGTCGCGCACCAAGCGCTCGTGAGCCAAGGCGCCGATCCCGGGGACGCCCTTTCGCGCGGCATCGCCCACCTGGAGCGCGGCATCGAACTCGAGCCGCGGACCACCATCGGGAGGGCGAACCTGGCTCGTGCGCTCGCGATGGCGGGCGAACGCGAGCGTGCGCTATGGGTCGCGGTCGACGCCCGGGAGCGGGCCGGGTCCGACACGGCAGTGCTCATGGCGGCGGGCGAAGCGTTGGAGCTCGCGGGCTATCGGGAGCAGGCGATCGAAACCTACGCGCGCGCCGTCTCGACCGATGCCGGCATCGCGTCATCGAGCTTCTGGACGGAGACGCCGGAGCGACGGCAGATGTATCCACGCGTCCTCCTCGGCTCCATCCTCGCGTTGAACCCCTGTACCCTGGGCACGTTCCTGCTCACGGCCCCGGAGGGCGCGCGCATCCCCGAGGAGATCGACCGCGCCGGCCTGGTCGACGAGTGTCGGGCGTTGTCACGATCGCACCCGGACGACCTGTACGTCCGCGTGAACCTGGCCCGTATGCTGATGGCCGAGGGAACCGGGGAGGCGATGGTCGAGGCGCGCGCGCACCTGGACGTCGCGGTCCGGCGCCAGCCCGACTTCGCTCCGGCTCGCCGCGAGCTGGGTCGGTGGTACGACCTGCGGGGCGATCGCGAGGCGGCGCGACACGAATGGCTCATCGGGGCGCAGCTCGACGACCCGGAATCCATTTTGCTGCTCGGTCGGACGTACTCGCCGCAGTTCGTGCCGCCCGGGCTGGTGCGTCGTCTCGAGCGCCTGCTCGAACGGGAAGGCAGCACGGTGCGGTTTCCTCTGGTCGACATTCTCTACTTCCGGATGAAGTTCTTCCGGGGCTCGCCGGCGCTGATCTTCGTCCCAGCGGACTGGCAGCGGGCGGCGCCGAGGCTGTACCTGGAGGAACAGGCGGCGCTCGCCGAGTGGAAGGCGGCGCAGCAGAGATGAGCCTTGGCTTGCGGCCGAAGGTTAACCTTTGAGGGGATGCCGACGTTGTGATGGATGAGGGCGTGGAGGCGGCACGGAGGCCGTCGTCCACGCCTCAGCGCCGGAAGGAGGGACCACTGGAAGCGTCGTTTTCTGGTGGCATTCCCGCCGACCTGGAGCGGTCAACGGTCGACCGGGCCCGGCTGGGGAACCAGCAGGCCCTGGCCGACCTGTACGACTGGTACATGCCGCGCGTGTACCGGTACGTGCTCGCCCGAGTCGGGAGCGTCCACGAAGCGGAAGACCTCACCGAGGAGATCTTCCTCAAGATGCTGTCAGGCATCGGGGACTTCCGCTGGAAGTCGGTCCCGTTTTCGGCGTGGCTGTTTCGGATCGCGCATAACGAGGTCGTGAGCCACTTCCGGAAGCGCCAGAGCCGGAACCGCCTGGCCCCGCTGTTCGAGGGGATCGTCGACGACCGGCAGGACCTCGAGGCGCTGACGGAGCACCGGTTGACGGTCGAGGACGTGACGCGCGCGGCAGCCGAGTTGCCCGAAGCGCAACGCGAGGTCATCGCACTGCGATTCGCGGTCGGGCTGTCCATCGCCGAGACGGCGCAGGTGCTCGGCAAGCGCGAGGGCAATATCAAGGCGCTGCAGCACAAAGCGGTGGCCCGGCTCCAGAAGGCGCTGGGCGCTCGAGTCGGGGAGGGGAAGCGAGCCGCTTCCTGAGGGCATGGAGACGTTCGAAGAACGGCTGAACGTGTGCATCGAAGCGCTGCGGGCGGGCCGGTTGACGCTGGCTCAGTGCCTCGAGCTCTACCCCGAGGATGCCCCGCGCCTCCAGCCCCTTCTCCTCACCGTGGTCGAGGTCTCGAACGCACTCCATGTCGAGCCGGATCCGGAGTTCGCTCGGCGGGCGCGCGAGCGCTTCCGCATCGCGACGGGGGAACGGCTGCGCGAAGCGTTCGCTGAAGTTCAGCCGACGTACGGGCTGCTCGAGGGCGCGCGCAGGCGCTTTCTCGACGCCGCCCGGCAGATGCTCCCGCCCCCACGCACGGCTGCCCGGCCGCTGGCGTCACCGTTCTGGGTGCGCCTGCCTTCACCGGCGCTAGCCGGCGCGCTCGCCGTACTCCTCGCTTTCTTCTCGTTCGCGGGCTATACGTTCGCGACAGCGGACAGCGCCCTTCCCGGGGACTGGAACTACCCGGTGAAGCGCGCGACGGAGCGCGTCCGACTCGCCCTCGCCTTTGACGACGAGACGCGCCACAGGCTCGAGATCGCGTTCGCAGAGGAGCGGCTCGAGGAGGTCGAAGAGCTGGCGCGACGGGATGGCCACGTGACCGAGGGCGCGCTCGCCAGCCTGCGGCAGCAAACGGATCGCCTGCGCCGGAGCCTGAGCGCGATCCGCAGCCCGAGTACGCGAGCGCGGCTCATTAGTTTGACGGAGCGGCAGGCTGCTGTGCTGCGGACGGTGGAGGAACAGGTGGACCCGGCGGCGCGGGACGAGCTCGCCTCTGTGCAGCGCATCGCGGAAGAGCTGCGCACGGAGGCGGCGGTGGTTCTTCCCGAGGCGACGCCGACGCCCACCCAGGCGGCCGGCCCGACTGCGCTGCCCACGGAGACGCCTGAAGCGGCAAGCACGGAGGTCCCGTCGCCCGCGCCGAGCGAAACCTCCGAGCCGCCCACGGCGACGCCGACGCCGCGGCCGCGACCGACGCCGGTCGCGGACCGCGTCGTCCGTGGCCCGAGCGACGACACGACGGCCGGGCTGACGTGGGATTGGCTGGTCACGGAACGCTTCGCGTTCCTCGTGCCCACGTTCGAGAGCGGGTGGGTGCTGGGAGAGCCGACATTCCAGAACGGCGACACGGCCCCGGTTCCGCCGGTGATTCGGCTGACGCGCGTCGACGGCCGGTCCATCGTGGCCATCTTCCCCGGCACCGCCGACGTGATCTGGTACCACTACGACGGCCGCTGGAACGAGTTCGAGCTCCGCGTGACGACCGACGAAGGCGTGATCGTGGCGGACCTGGGGGTCATCGCGCGGCTGTTCCCGGACGTGGGGCCGGTGGTGGCGCACATCGTGCGCAGCATCGAGCTCATCCCAGAGCCCGCGCCCACCCCGACGCCGGTCCCGAGTGAGACCGCTGCGCCGTCACCTGCGCAATAGGCCCTCGCGCTCCAGCAGCAGGGCGAGCTGCCTCGCGCCCCGCACTGCCTTGTCCTCGTGGCAGTTGTTCATGAGCAGATGCACTTCCCGTGCCTCCTCGGCCAGCAGGCGCACGCGGGGCACCCACTCGGCGAGCTCCTCTTCGCGATAGAGGTAGTCGAATCGGTCGGCGGCCGAGGATCCTCGCTTGAGCCAGTTGGCGACGTTTCGGCCGTGGAACCGCACGATGGCGACGTCGGCGGTGACGGCCGCGATCGGGGGCACGCTGTTCTTGGTCTGGGGCTCGTCGACGCACACGAACGCGAGCCCGTGATCGCGGAGAAACCTCAGCGTCCGTTCGAGGTTGCGTTCGTTCACCCAGGCCCCGTTCCGAAATTCCACGGCAATGCGGTACTGGGGCAGGCGGTGGCGCGCTTCGACGAGATACTCACGGCTCTCTGCCCTGGGCAGGAACCACGGCGGGAACTGGAGGAGCACGACGCCCAGCTTGCCCGCGGAGTCGAGCGGGAGCAGCGCGGAGGCGAACCGCTGCCACAGGACATCGACCAGGTCGGCGGGCAGGTCACGCACATAGAGGTTCGGGCGGTCGCCGCGCGGGGGAAGCTCTTGCCGGATGTCCTTGGGGAGCGCGTCCACGGGTGTCGGGTGATGGGTGAACAACCGGAACGCCTTCACGTCGAACGTGAACCCGGGCGGCGTGCGCTCGACCCAGAGCGCGGCGTTGCGCTCCGAGGGCAGTCCGTAGTAGGTGGAGTCGACCTCGACGATGGGGAAGTGCTCGGCGTAGTACCGGAGGCGCTCTTCCGGGGTCCTGATATGCGGGGGATAGAACCGCCCGCACTCGACGAGGGTCTTGTCGGCCCACGAGCAGGTCCCGACGAGCACGCGCGCTGTCATTGCCCTACGGTAGCGCGAGGTGCACGAACGTCACAATGCGCGGTCGTCAGGAGGACGGCTCGGCTCGGCATCGACGTCCGTCCCGGTGGGCGGCTCCGCGGGCAGCTCGACAGGGCGCGCGGCGAGCGGCAGCGCGAGGCGACCCTCGAAGCGATCGACGTCTCGTGAGACCTCGTCGTACCGATTCTTGGCGTGAGTCAAGTGGTTCCCGAGCACGCGGAAACTCTCTCGGATCTGGCGGAACTCTCCCTGGAGGCCCTCGAGGTGGCCGATGATCTCGCGGGCGCGCTCCTCTACCTGGAGGCCGCGCAACCCCTTGGCGATGGCCTGGAGGAGCGAATAGAAGGTGTTCGGCGAGACGGGGAAGACGTTGCGCTCGCGGCTGTACTCGGCGAGGGCGCTGCGGTCGCCCACCACCTCATCCCGGACCATGACCTCGTAGTAGACGCTCTCCGAGGGAACGTACATCAGCGCGAAGGGAAGCGTCCCTTCGTCGGGACGGATGTACTTGGCGACCGCGTCGATGTGTCCACGCACGTGCTGGGTGAACGCTCTCGCCTCTCGTTTGCGGTCCTCCTCGGTCTGACACGCGAGGAGACGCCGAAAGGCTTCCAGCGGAAACTTCGCATCGATGGGGACGATGCCTTCGGGCAGACGGATGATGGCGTCCACGCGGTCGCCGTTCCGGAACGTGTACTGCGTGGCGTAGTGCTCGTCGGGGAGGGCATCGGCCAGCAGTTGCTCCAACAGGTACTCCCCGAACCCTCCACGCAGCCCCGGCGCCTTCAACAGGTCTTGGAGGGACGTCACCGCCGGTCCGACCTCCTCGATGATGCGTCGGGCTGCGGTGTCGATGCTGGCCAGGCGTTCGGTGGTCTGTCGCAGCGTGTCCGAGCTCGTGGCGAGGGACGTCGTCACGCTCTGCTGGACTGCGTCGACGCGCTGGGACAGCCGCTCGTCGAGGGACCGGACGTGGGCGGCGAGCTCGCTCTGGAGCGCGTCCACGCGGTGGGTGAGGCGCTGTTCGAGCGCGTCGAGATCCCGCGGGTCGCGCCGCTGGCGGAGGTCCCAGAGGGCGACCGCCACGAGGACCACGACGATGAGAACGAGCAGCAGAGTGAGAACTTCCATCGCGCTAACGCTCGCGCGCGATTATACAGCGCCGACGTTCCGTTTGCGGCACGGCGCGACGGTCGCGATACTGCCTGCCGTGAGCGAGCGACCTTTCGCGGGACAGGCAGCGGTCGTCGTCGGCGGCACGCGCGGCATCGGGCTCGCCGTGGCCGAGAAGCTGGCGTCGCTGGGGGCGGACGTGGTCGTGACGTACTCCCGAAGCGAAGAAGCGGCGCGCGTGGCTCGCGACGTGGTCGCGGCCCATGGCGTGCGCTGCGAGGCGTTGAAAGCGGACATCGGCGATCGCGACGCCATCGTCGGTCTGTTCCGAGAGGTGGCGGCGCGGTTCGGACGCGTGGACGTGCTCGTGAACAGCGCGGCGCGTGGGCTCGAGCGCCCACGGGGAGCGGTGGAATCGCTCCCGAAGCATCTGCGACACACCCTCGAAGTGAACGTGCTCGGTCCATGGTTCTGCGCGCAGGAAGCGGTCCGGCTCATGGACCGGGGCGGCGCGATCGTCAATCTGCTCAGCCCTGGGGCGCAACGCTATCTGCCGCGCTACGCTCCCGTCGGCGTTTCGAAGGGCGCGCTCGAGACACTGACGCGGTATCTCGCCGTCGAGCTCGCGCCTCGGGGCATCCGCGTGAACGGCGTGTCCGCGGGTCTGGTCGAAGGGACCGACGGGGTGCGGATGCTGTCCCCGGAGATGATCGAGGCCTACCGCGCGCGGGTGCCGGCGGGACGGATGGTCACGCCCGGCGACGTGGCCGAGGCGGTGGCGTTCCTGTGCTCCGACGCCGCCCGGATGATCGTGGGTCAGGTGCTCTTGGTCGACGGGGGCTACAGCCTGCTCGGGCTGGTCTGAGCGGCGCTTGACCGTGCCTCGGCCTCTGGTACACTGATGGCCCCGCCCCGCCGAGTCCCGACGCGAGCGAACGAGACGAGGAGCGCAGTGCCGATTGCCGGACCGACGTGGTGTCAGGTGCGCAGGCGTGTCTCGCTGGCCCTGGAGGAGCTCGCCGGGGTCGACGCCCACAGCCCATACCTGCTGCGTCGGGCACGCGAGCGCTCCGATGCGCTGTGGCGCATCGCGCGAGAGCCGAAGGGTAGACGGCTGCTCGCGCTGAGCCTGGTGACGCTGCATCTTCACGATGACGTCGTCTCCTTCTGTCGCGGCGACGCACCGCCGAACGAGCGCGCGCGCATCTATCGCGTTCTCATGCGGCAGATCAACCGCCTGCGTCGTATGGTGATGGAGGACGAAGCGATCGCGGTGCGTGGCTTCTGGAGCGAGCCGTTTCCCGCTCTCCGGTCGCTGCGGGAGGCGCTCATGGATCTGAGCTGGGCGATGGTGTCCCACGGGCCGGCGGCTGCGTACGATGGCCGCGACTGGGACGAGGCACTGCGCACCCGGCGTGAGCGCATCGAGGCGCTGATGCCCGACGGCATCGGCCCGAACGTTCCGCTCGCCGTGCTCGCCGACCGCTGACGCCAGCCGTGTTCCGGCAGGGGGACGTCCCGTGACGACAGGCCACCGCTGGCACGCCAGTCTGTACGACTGGCTCATGCGGACGACGGAGCGACGCGTGATGGCCGGCCTGCGGGCAGGCCTGCTCGGCCCGCTGCAGGGGATCGTGCTGGAAGTGGGCGCAGGAACAGGCGCGAACCTCCCCTATTACACCCACGCCGCCCGCGTCGTCGCCACCGATCCCGATCCGTACATGCTGCGCCGCGCGCGTCAGCGGCTCCGCGACGTGGACCACCCCGCGGTCGACCTGCAACTGGCATCGGCCGAGGCGCTTCCCTTCGCCGACGCGTCCTTCGACCACGTCGTCGCCACGCTGGTGTTCTGCACGGTGCCGGATGCGGAGCGGGCGCTCCGCGAGGTGCGGCGCGTGCTCAAGCCTGACGGCCGCTTTCATTTCGTGGAGCACGTGCGCGCCGAGGGCGCCGTCGGCCGGGCGCAGGACCTGATCCGCCCCATATGGAAGGTGTTCGCCGCGGGCTGCGTGATCAACCGGCGGACGGGAGAGCTCATCGAGCGCGTGGGATTCGTCGTCCAGTCGCTCGAGCGGCGGAGGCTCCAGTTTGGCGTGCCGCTCCTGGTCGGCGTCGCGGCGCCCTCCGCGAGTCAGGAGTCGGCCAGCGTGCGGTAGCTGCCCCGGTAGAAAATCAACGGAGGGGCCTCTCGAAGCGCCGCTCCGTCGACGACCTCTCCGACGAAGATGGTGTGGTCACCGCCGTGGTAGGCGAAGGCCAACCGGCAGTCGAGGTACGCCAGCGCGTCGCTCAGAATCGGTAGCCCCGATGCGCTCAGCTGGAACCGTTCCCCTCGGAGCGAACGCAGCTCCGGTTCCATCTTCTTAGCGAACTGCCGGGATACGCGCTCCTGGTCCGCCGCGAGGATGTTGACGACGAACCGACCGCTCGCCCTCAGCATGTCGTGCATATACGTCGTCCGGTCCACGCAGACCAGCAGGAGCAGCGGGTCGAGCGACACGGACGTCACCGCGTTCGCGGTCATCCCGTGGTAGCGGTCGCCATCGGCGGCGGTGATGACGGTGACTCCAGTGGCGAAGCGCCCCATGAGGTCGCGGAAGGTGGCGGCATCGATGGCAGGCATGCGGCGGCTCCTCGGTAGCGGACGGCAGGACGCCGCCATCGTAACAGTGGTCCCACATCTGGCGACAGCCGCGCGGGGGAACGAGGGCGGGCCGGGCGGGCACATGGGCCGCACGCATCAACGAGGTAGTCTACTTGCCCCTGGCGAAACCCACCCGACACGCGATACAAGATGGACGACTGGCGCGTTTACCATAACGGATACCGCGCCCCGCCCAGGAATCGACGGAGAGGCATGGCACGACCGAGGATCGGGCTCGCGCTGGGGGCTGGCGGCACCAAAGGTATGGCGCACGTGGGCGTCCTCAAGGCGCTGCACGAAGCGCGCATCCCTATCGACTGCATCGCGGGCGCGAGCATCGGCTCCATCTTCGGCGCCGGGTACGCCGCGGGCCACGTCCCGGAGGAGATGGTGCGCGGGATCTATCAGACGGCGGCGCGGGACGTCCTCGACTTCTTCCGGCACGGCCTGCGCCTCGACCGTGACAACCCTCTCGCCCGCACGTTCCGGAAGGCGTTCGACGGCCTCACGTTCGATCACCTGGAGATTCCCTTCACCGCGGTCGCCGCGGATGTCATCGAGAAACGCCCCGTGTTCATTACCGAAGGCGATCTCATCCCGGCGCTCGAGGCGAGCATCGCCGTTCCTTTCGTCGCCCGGCCGGTCGAGTGGCGGGGCCGCCTGCTGGTGGATGGCGGGTTCTGGGAGCCGGCGCCGATCAGCGCGGTCTCGCATCTCGGGGCGGACCTCATCATCTCGGTCGAGCTGGGGGATCCGCTGGCCTTGCCCCAACGGCTGCGGCCGGCGGCGCGCTGGCTCGCGTCCCTCTTCGATACGTCACGGCCGGTGACGACGCAGGCGTCCGAGGGACGCGCGAGTCGTCTGGCGAGCGCTCCGTTCGTACTCGCTGCGGTGTCGGACGTACCGGCGGCGCCCCCGTCGGCGCACGTCTCCATCCGGCCCGATTTGCGCGGGCTGGTAGGCGGGAGCGCGTTCAACCTGCGCGAGGCCATGCGCCGGGGCGAGGAAGCGGCCTGGCGCGCGATGCCCCAGATCCGCGCGCTGGTTCGCGGTGAAGCGCTGCCGGGGTCCCCGTCGGCGAACGGGCATCGCAACGGCGCGCACGGCGTCTCCTGACATGGACCGGCGCCGCGCGGCACGGCCTCGCCCGGAGGGTCGGGCGCGCGCACGCGGCGCCAGTCGTGGCGTCGGGATACGGCGGGGCTACTCGACGATGACGATGTCGCTCACGGACCCGACCTGGCGCTGCCACGGCCAGCCGTCGGCAACGTCCCAGAAGAACACATCGATCCAGGTCGGGCTGAGGTAGCCCCGGTCCTCGCAGGTGTACACCCGGTGCGTCGGGTCGTTCACGATCTGGAGCCTGGTCCCGAGTGGGAGGTCGTAGCTGCAGGCCGCGGCGCCCTCGTAAGGCTCGGCGCCACCTGCCATGGTGTTGCAGAACCCGTTCCCGATGCAGGCGTAGAACGTGATGCGCGCGTTGGGGATGACGCGCCCCGGCAGCAACGGCAACGGAGCGGTCTGCAACGCGGACTCCGTACGAGCCTGATTGGGAAGCGTCTTCACGAACACGGGCCGGTTGGCCTCGTCGAAAGTGACGGTGACGCCAGCGGCCCGGAGCTCGGCGATCGCCAGGAGGGCGCGGTTGTGCTCCTCCTGCTCCTTCGCGGCGAGCATGGCCGCAGGGATGATCTGCTCCCGGGGCGGCGCCGCCGAACGATACGCTTCGACCCAGTCCATCGCACCGGCGCCAGCAGGCCGCTGCTCGGCGGATAGCCTGACGAGGCTATCGAGCGGTGTCGGCTGGCTGGCTTGTGAGAAGGGAAGGGCTGCGAGTGCGGGGATCGTTGATGCGACGATAACGGTGGCGGTGACGGCGGTCGTCGCGAACGCCAGCCTATGTAAGAGAGGTGCCACCAGCGTCCTGCGAATGGCGGCCCTCCAATCGGCCCCGGGTCCGCGACTCCGCGGGGCCGGACGGTCCTGTTGCGTGGCGGGCTTCCTGTCGTTGAGTAGCGTCCATGCGACGACAGTGGTGACCGAGGCCAACGCGACGGCCAGTCGCGCTCGCCACGCGATGGGTTTGGTACTCAGTACGTTCCTCCTTTCACAATCTGCCGCGCAAGGCGCAAACGTGAGACATAATAGCGGGCGACCCGCTTAGGTCAAGGCTTTCGCGGCGGGAGGGCGGAAATTGGCGGGAAGACACCTAGGGGAATCTGGGCAGACTAGGGCAATTCGTGAGGGCCTGCCCTGACGGCATGCTGCCGCCTTGACGGGCTCACGAACGCCGTGGTATTTGCAAGTAGTTGCAACAATGAGCTGCGAACGGGAAACCGCCGCGACCCTCCGCGAGTCCGGCCACAAGATGACACCGCAGCGGCTCCTCATCCTGTCGACGCTGCGGCACAGCCGGGGCCACCTCACCGCGTCCGAAATCCACGAGAAGGTTCGCGAACGCTACCCCTTCGTCGACATCTCGACCGTGTATCGCACGTTGAACGTCTTGAAGGACCTCCGGCTGGTCGCGGAGACCGACATGGGAACGGGGGACGGCACGTACGAATGGGTCGAGGGCCGGGCCCGGCATCACCATTTGATCTGCCGGTCGTGCGGCGAGGTCGTCTCGCTGGACGACGCCTACCTCAAGCGGCTCGCGGCCGACGTCGAGGAGCACTACGGCTTTCGGGCGGACGTCGACCACTTCGCCATTTTCGGCATGTGCCGCCGTTGCTTGGAGCGCTGACGCTCCTGAGCCTGAAATGGCGAGACGCCCCGCCAGTGCGGGGCGCCGCGTCGTCTGAGGGCGTCGCGTCGGCTAGCACTTACGCGTGCGCACCACCTCTTCGCAGGTCTTGACCTCCTGGAAGCTGACGCTGCCCACCTGCAGGAACGGAAGCATGAAATTGGTCACTTTGTCAGGGGAGTCGGCCTCCAGCACCATCATGAGGTGGTGGGTGCCCGGGATCACCACGTCCGAGTGGATCTTCACGCCGAACTTGCTGGCGTTCTCCTGCGTGACGTGCTGTCCGAGCGCCATCATCATCTCGACGTTCCCGGTGGGACAGACCTCCTCGCGATGCTGGTGCTGAACGAGATAGAGAGCCACCTTCGCGTTCCTTTCTGCGCAGTCGTTGGGGGATCGAGCGGGCGCAGTCTATCATCGGGTAAGTCGATACACAATGTCGCGCGCGGCGATGCCCGGGCGCTCAGGTCAGGCCCGCACCGTAGCCCCGGCTCCCGGCTCCAGGGCGACCTTGACGGCGCCCGAGCGTCCCTTGTATCGAGCGGTCAGGAAGGCTCGGCCGTACTGTTCGAGCGGGAATCGATGCGTGAGGAGCGCTGAGACGTCCACCCGACCGCGTTGGACGAGGTCGAGATAGAGCGCGATCGCGTGCACCCGCGCACCCTCGAAGGTCTCCACACCGAACGCGTTCGAGCCGACGAGGGCGACCTCTTTGAAGTACAGGGGCGTCCATTCGAAGCGCCGGGGCGTGGCGACCCCGCTGAGCACGATGCTGGCCCGTGGCTGCGCGAGCCTGAGGCCGGCCTCCAAGGTCTCCGCGGACCCGACGGTGTCGTAGACGGTGCCGTAGCCCCGCAAGAGCCACGGCAGGCCGTTCCATGGCCGTTGTAGCGGTACGCCGAGCGTAGCGGCTGCGCGTTCGATGAGCGCAGCGCCTCTCTCGGTGTGCACGACCCGCGCGCCGAGCGCCTCGGCGAGCTGTCGCTGATGGGCGAACCGGGCGACGGCGTGGGTCTCCACCTCGGGGTGCAGCGCCCGCAGAATCGCCACCGTCATCAACCCCAGCACGCCGCAGCCGTACACGAGCGCGGGACGGTCGTCGCGCGGGGGAACACGGAGCACGGAATGCAGGGCGACCGCGAACGGGTCGGCCAGGACCGCATGTTCCGAGGGCACGCCGGCTGGTACCGGGACGAGCTGCGTTTCGTGCGCTTCGAAGCGATCGGCGAAGGCGCCGGTGACGCCAGCGCAGTTCCCCGTGTGGATGCCCGGAGGCAGCGGGTCTCGGGCGGTCCGTGAAGGACGCTCGCACAGGGGATAGTCGCCTCGCGCGCAGGCATCGCACGGAGGCACCGCGCCCCGAACGTAGCAGCTCAGCCAGGGATCGAGGACGACCCGGTCGCCCTCGCGGACGCGGGTGACCCCCGGTCCGACCCGCTCGACGATACCCGTCGCTTCGTGGCCGAGCACGTGGGGAAACGAGATGAGCGCGGTGAGCGGGTTGTCCCGGGCGCCGTCGAGAAAGACCTGCTTGATGTCGCTGCCGCAGATGCCCGCGAGGGCCGTGCTCACCACCGTCCAGCCGGGGCGCGGCTCCGGCTCGGGCCGCCGCTCCAGGCGCAACGGCGCCAGTGGCGACACGTAGGCCGCCGGGGTCAGGACGCCCAGAACCCGGGTCAGGGCCAGCCGTGGTGTGGAGTAGCGGAAGACGAGGGCACGCATGCGCCCTCAGCGTTCGGACGGGAGTGCCGCGCCGGAAGCGGCCTCGGTCGGGCGCAGTTCGATGCGCTCGTGGAAGGCGCGGGCGCGGGCCACCAGGCGGCACTGGTTGCACACGGCTGCCGTGGTGGGTTCACCGCACTCGTCGCAGGCGCGCAATGGCGGGAGGTCCGGCGCCTGGAAGTGCGGGCGTCCCTTCTCCAGAAAGCCAAACAGCAGGGCGTGCTTCGTGCCTGGCGAGTCCCGTTCCATCAGGTTCAGCGCCTCTTTGTACTGGAGCTGCTGGTTCCCGACCGCGTGAGGACACTCGTCGACCATGTAGTCGATGCCGCGCAGCACAGCGTAGCTCGCCGTTTCCCGTTCACCGACGCGGTACAGCGGCTTGACCTTCTTGACCAGCCCGTTGCCGGCCGGGAGCGCAGGAGACTGGCGGGCCAGGTAGTCCATGTTCCAGTGCACGAGGTTCCCGAGCAGGGCCGCCGCCTCGTCGTCGAGGTTGTGGCCCGTGGCCAGGACGTCGTATCCCAGCTCCCGAGCGGTGCGATTGAAGGTGTAGCGCTTCGTCGTCCCACAGGCGGCGCACGGGACACGTCGCACCGCCCGCGCGAGCTCGGGAACGGGGTAGCCGAACTCCTCGGCGACGGTCACCACGTGCAGCGTGGCGTCACGCTGCCCGGCGAACTTCTGCGTCAGGCGCTTCGACTCTTGCGAGTACTCCCCGATGCCCAGGTCGATGTAGAGGCCGTCCGCCCGGTAGCCGAGCCGCAGGAGAACGTCCCACAACGCCAGGCTGTCCTTGCCGCCGGACACGGCGACGAGGACGCGGTCGTCGCGCCGCATCATGTCGTACTCGTCGATGGCGCGACGGACCTGATTCTCGAAGTACTCGAAGAAGTGCTCGCGGCAGAACGCCGAGTTGTGCCGGCGGATGTCGACGCAGGCCTTGCCGCGGCATTTGATGCATCGCATGCGCTCAACGCTCCCCGCCGGAAATCGCCGGTCGAACCTCGATGTCGTCGTCCGGCTCGACCATGTCGTCGGCCGTGAGCAGCTCGTCGCCGCGGATGACGATGACGGTCTCCGGGTTGATGTCGAGCTGCTTCAGGATCCAGCTTACCGGACGGCGCCCTTCGAATTCGAACGTCTGCCGTCTGGGCAGGCGGACGAGGACTCTCACGATTCGCAGCTCCCGAGGGGACGCCGGAACGGCGCCACCCGTTGCACGCTAACAGATGCCGGCGCGCCGCCGCAACGACGTGAGGCGACTACAGGAGGCGTCGCAGAGGCTTACGTCCCGGTCGCGGGTCGTAGTTGGCCTTGAACATCTCGAGCTTGTCGCGCTCGATGAGGTACTTGCCGGCGAACAGGACGGCGGGGATCTTCTTCTGCTTGATCAGTCGCCGGAGGCTCTGGGGGTGAATACCGAGGAGCCGCGCCGCTTCCACGAGGTCCAGGTAGTTCTCGAAGGGACTCTGCACCATCCGCGATGGCCCAATGCTCAGACGCTCAGACGCATCAGCGATTGTAGCACACCTGTCAAGCTGGCGCGACGCGGCGTATGGCGTATATGGAGCAATGGCGTACGCAGCATACCTGCAGCGGCCGGCGCGCGCTACTCGCTGCTGTCGGTGTGACTCCAGTCGGGGATCACGACCTCGCGTGACCCGGCGCCGGACGGGGACCCGACGAGCCCCTCTTCTTCGAGCTGATCCATGAGCCTGGCGGCGCGCGGGTATCCGATGCGCAGCCGCCGCTGGAGGAGCGAGGTCGAGATGCGCTGGTGCTCGGCGGCCAGGGCGCGCGCCTTCTCGAGCAGGGGGTCGTCTTCTTCGCTTTCGCCCGCCAGGTCGGCCTTCGCCTCCTCGAACAGATAGTCGAACGTCTCGCGCTCGAGGTTCTGGAAGCGGTCCTGGGTCCAGAACGCGACCAGACGCTCGATCTCGGCGTCCGAGACGTACACGCCCTGGAGCCGCTTCGGCTTCGCGGCGTCCGTGGGCATGTAGAGCATATCGCCCCGGCCGAGCAGCTTTTCGGCGCCCGCCATGTCGAGAATGGTGCGCGAGTCGACCTGCGAGCTGACGGCGAACGCGATGCGCGTCGGGAAGTTCGCCTTGATGAGCCCGGTGACCACATCGACCGACGGGCGCTGCGTCGCGATGATCAGGTGAATGCCCGTCGCCCGGGCGAGCTGGGCGAGCCGCGTGATCTGCCGCTCGACCTCGTACGGCGCGGCCATCATCAAGTCGGCGAGCTCGTCGATGATGACGACCCAGTAAGGCAGCCGGCGCGTCACCTTCGGGTGTCGGTTGTAGGCCTCGATGTTGCGGACCGCGAGCGCGGCAAAGCGCCGGTAGCGCGAATCCATCTCGTGGATGATGGCCTGGAGCGTCCCTGGCACCTTCTCCACGTCCACGATGATGTTCGAGAACGCGAGATGCGGAATGTTGGCGAACTGGGACAGCTCGACGCGCTTGGGGTCGATGATGACGAAGCGCACCTCTTCCGGGGAAGCGTGCATGAGGATGCAGGCGATGATGGAGTTGATGCAGACGCTCTTGCCGCTGCCGGTGGCCCCCGCGATCAGGAGGTGCGGCATCTTCGCCAGGTCGGCGACCACCGGGTCGCCGGAAACGCTCTTGCCCAGCGCGATGGCCAGCTTCGAGCGCGCCGACAGCCGCTTGAACTGCGGCGTGTCGATGACCGACCGCAAGGTCACCAGCGTCGACGTCGTGTTGGGCACCTCGATGCCGACGATCGGCTTTCCCGGCACTGGCGCCTCGATGCGGATGGAGGGCGCGGCCAAGGCCAGGGCCAGGTCGTTGGCGAGCGAAGTGATCTGGTTGACCCGCACCCGCGTGCGCGAGACCTCCTCCGTGCGCATCTTGGGGCGGCCGTCCTTGTCCAGCACGGGGCGGCCCTGGGCATCCCGCTCTTGCACCTGACGGTACTTGATCTCCCAGCCTGGCTCGATGCCGAACTGGGTGACCGTGGGTCCTTCGTTGATCTGCACGACGCGTGCGTCCACGCCGAAGCTGGCGAGGGTGTCGACGATGAGCTGCGCGCGGAGGGCGTTGTCGGGCTGGCCTCCCTGTTCGAGCGCTACATCGGCGAGGACGTCCAGCGGCGGTAGCTCCCAGCCGTCACCTGAACGACGCTTCCCGTCGGCGTCCTCCGTCGGCGCCGTCTCCAGCGGCAGCGTCGCCTGCACGCCGGCCGTGTCGACGGGAACGCCGTCTTCGACTTGCGGCATCTCGAACGCGGGCGCGCCGTCCGGTGGCTCCTCGTGCGGGAGGTCGTCGGGCGGGGCGGGCGCCGCAGCCGTCGTCAAGACGTCGAGTGGTACACGCTGCGTCGGCTCGGGGGCGGGCCGCGTCGGGAAGACGAACTCGATGGTGGCGCGCAGGCCGTTCCATGTGCGCTGGGGAATCCGCCAGCTCCAGACGGTCCGAGCGACGTCCGGGGTACGTCGGACGGCGGCCCACGCCAGTCGAGGCCAGGTCAGGGAGAACGCGCCGAGCCCGAGGGACAGCCATACCAGGATCCCCGGAGGGCTGCCCGTCAGGGTACGTCCGAGGTTGCCGCCCGCGCTGACATCGGTGAGCGTCGTCTCGCCGAGCCGCCACGCCGGATGGAAGAAGGACGCGAAGCCCATCGCGAAGCCCGTCCAGAGCGCGGCGATGAGCCACGGGCGCCAGTTCGAGAGGGCGTCGCCCAACCGGCGGCGCAGGGTCAGCCAGCCGAGGAAGGCGAGCAGGAGGACGAACAGGAACACGAAGGCGCCGAACGCGCGCACCAAGCCGTCGCGCAGGTCGGAAACGCCACGTGTAACGGGCACGAGCCAGGGGATGGCGATGAGGGCCAGCAGGAGCAGGGCAACGCCCAGTGTCTCCAGCCGGAACAGGAGTCCCGACAGGACGGCGACCGCGGACGGACCGGACCGGCGGCGGCCCACAGGCCTGGGCCGGGGCGCCGGGCCGAGTCTGGCGCGAGCTTTCGCCAGGTGGGTTCCTCCCCTGCAGGCTGTCCCCACCCCGCGGCGACAGGCTGCAGGCCAGACGGGGCGAGCCCACGAACTCTCGCCGCGTCTCGTCTGCGTCCTGACGCCCGTAGTCTACACCGAAGCGCAAGCCAGAGTTCAAGAGGCGGGGAGAGCGCCTGCGGGCTGAGCGCGAGGGCCGTCCTCACACCTCCACGGCCACTGGGAGGATCATGGGCCGCCGCCGCGTCTCGTCGTAGAGGAACTGCGCGATGGCCTCCTTCACCTGCGTGTTGACGACGCCCCACTCGACGATGTGTTCCGCGCCCTCCAGCGCCGCCACCACCCGCTTGCGCGTGCGCTCCAGCAGGTCCTCGGACTCCTCGATGTCCACGAAGCCGCGGGACACCACCTCGGGCTGGCCAACGATGCGTCCGCTCTGCTTGTCCACCGCCAGAATGATGACCACCATGCCGTCCGACGCCAGGTGCCGACGGTCGCGCAACACCACGTGATCGATGTCGCCGACGCCGAGCCCGTCGACGTAGACGTAGTCGGCAGGCACGCGGCCTGCGACGCGCGCGCCGCGCTCGTCCAGCTCCAGGACGTCGCCGTCGGACAGCACGAACGTGCGGTCCTCGGGCATCCCGAGGGACTGCGCGAGCCGGGCGTGGAGCACGAGGTGGCGGTACTCCCCGTGGATGGGCACGAAGTACCGTGGCCGGACCAGCGTGTGGATGATCTTCAATTCCTCCTGCGCCGCGTGGCCGCGGACGTGGACGTCGGCGATGCGGTTGTAGAGCACGCGGGCGCCGAGACGGAACAGATTGTCGACGGTCCGGTAGACCAGCGCTTCGTTGCCGGGGATCGCCGTCGCCGACAGAACGACCGTGTCGCCGGGGACGATCTGGATGTGCTGATGGTCGCGGTTCGCCATGCGGGTCAGCGCCGACGTAGGCTCGCCCTGACTCCCCGTCGTGATGACGGCGAGCTCGCGATGGGGTACGCTGGGCAGCTCGCGCACGCCGACGAAGATGCCGTCGGGCACCGTCAGGTAGCCACGCTCGACGGCCATGTGAACGTTGTCGAGCATGCTGCGGCCGGTCACGAACACGCGCCGGCCTGTAGCGTGCGCGGCGTCGATGACCTGCTGGACGCGCGAGATGAGCGACGCGAACGTCGCCACGATCACACGCTGAGGCGCCGTCGACATGATGTTGTACAACGCCTCGCCGACCACGCGTTCGGAGGGCGTATAGCCGGGGATCTCCGAGTACGTCGAGTCGGCCATCAGCAGCAGGACCCCTTCGTCGCCGAGCTGCGCCAGACGGGAGAGATCCGTTGGCTGGGCCATCACCGGCGTATGGTCGAGCTTGAAGTCGCCCGTGTGGACCACCGTTCCCACCGGCGTTCGGACCGCGAACCCCACCGAGTCGGGGACGCTGTGGGCGACCGTGAACGGTTCGACGGCGAACGGGCCCTCCTGGACGACGTCGCCGGGCATGATGGTCCGGATGTCGCAGTCGCCCAGCATCCGCGCTTCTTTGAGCTTGACGCTGATGAGCCCTCCGGTGAGCGGCGTGCAGTACACGGGCACGTTGATGCGCTTGAGGACGTACGGTAGGGCGCCCGTGTGGTCCTCGTGACCGTGCGTAATGAAGATGGCGCGGAGCCGCCGCCGGCCTCCCTCGAGGTACGTGATGTCCGGGATCACCAGGTCGACCCCGAGCATCTCCTCGCTGGGGAACATGAGGCCGCAGTCGATGGCGATGACGTCGTCGCCGTATTCGAGGAGGGCCATGTTCTTGCCGATCTCGCCGAGGCCACCGAGGGGGATGACTCTGAGAACGTTGCGCGGCATGAATCCTCTCGCCTATAGGAGCCGCATCTGCTGCGGCTCGGGTTCGGCCATCGCCGCCTGTTGGGGCTGCTGGCCCTCCTTCGCGAGCCGGTCGAGCACCACACGGATCTGCTGGAAGTCGGTCTCGATGGTCCGGCGCAGGCTGGCTTGATGCAGCGCGGCTGCCGGATGGTACATCGGGATGACCCAGACGTCTCCGACACGGCGCGGCTGCCCGTGGATGCGGCTGATGCTCTGCCCTGGGAAGTACCGGTTCATGGAGTAGCGGCCCAGCGTGACGATGACCCGCGGCCGGATGATCTCGATCTGTCGGTCCAGCCACTTCTTACAGGCGGCGATCTCGCTCGGCAGGGGGTCGCGGTTGTTGGGTGGCCGGTGCTTCACGACGTTCGCGATGAAGACGTCCTCGCGGGCCAAGCCGATGGAGCGGATGAGCTGGTCGAGAAACTGCCCTGCGGGCCCCACGAACGGCCGGCCGAGGCGGTCCTCATGGAAGCCGGGCCCTTCGCCGATGAACATGACCTCGGCGTACGGGTTGCCCTCGCCCGGGACGGCGTGGGTCGTGCCCTTGTAGAGGTCGCAGTCCCTGCAGGCGCTCACTGCCGCCGCGATCTCGCGGAGGGCGGCCACACGCTCGTTGGGGCGGTTCCCGTCCGTACTGGATGCGTCCATGCGTTCGCCTCTACTCCGTCGGCGTCGACCTGGTCCGCCAGGCGGTCCAGACCATGGTGCCGCCGACGTACAGGATGACGACCCCGAAGATTCGCTGCAACACGTCGCCGGGCAGTTCGTTGGCCAGCCAGCCGCCGAGCACCGCGGCGACGACGGCCAGTGGCGCGACGATGGCGACCACCGGCGCGTCGACGTTGTTCTGTCGCAGGTGGGTGACGCTCCCGACCAGCCCGGTGCTGATGATCGCGACGAGCGAGACGCCCTGCGCGACCTGCTGCTCTTTGCCCAGCAGGAGCACCATGGCGGGGACGAAGATGACGCCGCCGCCGACGCCCAGCAGGCCGCCCAGAAAGCCGCCGGCGACCCCCACGATCAGCTCGATCAGGAGGTCGACCATGCGGGCTGCGTTCGGCGCAAGCGGAACGAACCGATCATCCGATCAACAGGCGAATCGCCGTGGCGAACAGGAACAGTCCGAAGAGCAGCCGGAGCTGCCGAGCGGGGATGCGCTGCATGACGCGCGCTCCCGCGTAGACGCCCAGTGCCGCGCCCACCGAGAGCATGCCGACGAGCGTCCAGTCGATGTTGCCGGCGAGGGCGTAGGGAACGACGGCGGCCGACGCCACGAAGACGATGATGGCGAGCGACGTGCCGTGCGCCCGGTGCTGGGACAGCCGGAGGAGCCCCACGAGCATGGGCACCATGACGGCGCCGCCCCCGACGCCGGTCAGCCCGCTGAAGAGCCCACCGGCGATCCCCGTGAGGCCGCCTCGGAACGCTCGGTCCTTGGGTGAGAGCACTGGCCAACCCTGGCGCGATGATAGCACCGGGCCTGCGTAGCCGAAACCCTGGCCGGCTCGCTGCGCTTGACGCGCGGAAGCGGCCGTCGGTATAGTGTCGCCACCATTCGCTCCTGCAGGAGCGGGGAACGGCTGCGAACGGGAGTAGTAGGGGCGAGCGACGCTCGCAGAGAGCCGGCCGGATGGTGCGAGGCCGGCAGCGGAAGGCGCCCTGAACTCGCCCGGGAGCCGCTGGGGCGACGTCCTTCAGAAGGGCCAGTCCCGGCCGGGAACGCCCGTTACAGCGCAAGAGTCCGCGCCCCGACGTCGGGCGGGGCCGGAGAAGGGTGGTACCATCCCGCGCCAGGGATCCCTTCTGGTGCGGGTTTTCTGTTTGTCAGGACGCGCGACTGTGCATCGACGACGTGCGCATCCAATGGTGTGGGAGGCGAACCCGGTCCCGAGGGGCGCCCGAGGACGCGTTCATCGGGACCGCGCCGTAGCGCACCTCCTCCTTCGCCGGGAGGGCGCCCTTCCTTGGGTGGAAGGGCTGGCCCTCCTCGCGCGGTAGACGCCGCCTGCCCGGTCCGGGCGCACAGGGCGGCTTCCCGCCACCGACGGAAACGAGACGCCAACCCGGCCGTTCGAAGAAGGGCCGGCGTATGCGAAGAGGGAGCGAGTGATGAAGCTGACAGGCGCACAGATCGTGATGGAGTGCCTCGTCCGGGAGGGAGTCGAGTACGTCTTCGGCTATCCCGGGGGGGCGAATCTGCCGCTGTACGACCAGCTCAAGAACTATCCGCAAATCAAGCACGTGCTGGTGCGCCACGAGCAGGCCGCCGCGCACGCCGCCGACGCCTACGCCCGCGTCACCGGCAAGCCGGGCGTGTGCTGGGCCACGTCCGGCCCGGGCGCCACGAACCTGGTCACCGGTATCGCGAACGCGTGGATGGATTCGGTACCCCTGGTGGCCATCACGGGCGCTGTCGTCACCTGGCTCATCGGGCGCGATGGCTTCCAGGAGGCGGACATCACGGGGATCACCATCCCCATCACCAAGCACAACGCGCTGGTGCTCGACGTGAACGACCTCGCGCGCACGCTCCAGGAGGCGTTCTACATCGCCACGACGGGCCGGCCTGGCCCCGTGCTGGTGGACATCCCGCGGGACATCCAGCAGCAGGAGGCGGAGTTCACCTGGCTCGACTCGATCGAGCTGCGTGGCTACAAGCCCGTGACCGAGGGGCACCCGCTGCAGATCAAGCGGGCCGCAGAGCTCATCGCCGAGGCCGAGCGGCCGGTCATCCTGGCCGGCCACGGGGTCGTCATCTCGCGCGCCTGGGACGAGCTCGTCGAGTTCGCCGAGAAGATTCAGACGCCGGTCATCACGACGTTGCTGGGCATCGGCGGCTTTCCGGGGACCCATCCCTTGAACATGGGCATGCCGGGGATGCACGGCATGTACTGGAACAACATGGCCCTTTCGGAATGCGACCTGCTCATCGGCATCGGCGCACGGTTCGACGACCGGGTGACGGGGCGGCTGAAGGACTTCGCCCCCAAGGCGAAGATCATCCACATCGACATCGACCCCGCCGAGATCGGCAAGAACGTGAAGACCGCGG
>FWWL01002917.1_pt1 | contig 33237 bp, 28 predicted proteins | sample 2228331 | NCBI WGS metagenome assembly FWWL01 (sample SAMEA103939775, study PRJEB20133) | metagenome
GGTGCAACTTAGTATCAAGAGCCGCCGGTTTTTTCCCTTCGTCCCCCATAACTCGAAAGTGAGGTTAATTTAAATCCGCTCTGAAGCGTGACACCAAAGGCTAAAAAGCATTTTTGGATAAGTTCCCGATCTCTTTTCTCCTTCGCGTCATGGTTGTGGTCAGGATGCCGCTCCGGCCCATTGACACACCTCCATTTCGGAGGGGCCTTGCACAGCTTGGAGACCTGAGGCGAGCCTTGGTGTGTATCTCTGCTGCATTTCATGGCAGGTTTGCAAAATATCCTTTCTAAGACTATCAGGCTCCAAGACCTCCGCATCGCTTCCGAACGATAGGATCCAGCGTTTTACATCTCCATAACCGGATGTCTCGAGCTCAAAAATGAGACTTCCATCACCCTGCTCCTCACACTGAAGTACCTTCCCCGGCCACGCTCTTTCCTTAATGTAAGGCGCCGCATTGTCCGAAAACCACACCTTGATTCTCACCGGCTGGTTCCATACCACGTCGAAAGCCTTTGAGAGCAGATCAACGGGGTTCAAGCCCTTTGGGTATTCAAAAGTTTCTTTGGTTATGGCGATGTCGTGGATCCGCTCTACGGCCAAAACCCGCAGAGTGTCCACCACGTCGCTTACCGGCTCGTCCATTTTAACAAGCTGCACCATGACATAAAGGCCTCCCTGGCTTTCGAAGAAGTGCAAGGGATGGATCGGAAAGCGAGAGAATTTTTTCTTGGAAAAGGAATAGTACCCTACACTGCATCGCCTTTTTTGAAGAATGGCTTCAGTCAAAACATCGATAATTTCTTTTTTCTCAGAATAATCCTTTTGCGGCTTTCGATTGGGCACAACCAGGTTTTCTATGGCTGTCACCATGTTTTTTTCTTTTTCGGTGAGAGTGGCACAGAGACGTTTAACAATATCATCTCTGCGTTGTTTCAAAGGAGTACCTAAGGTGATCCGGTCCTGGGATAAGATCAGTCGGAGGAGCAGAATATCCGAAAGGGTCAAGCGGAAATCGGGAATCGATATATTCGGCATTTTCTTGACGTAAGTGTCAATGAGTCGATATCGTTTTTTATTGTTGTCTTCTCCCACTTCTTCGATAGGAAATCCCATGTCCTCCAGGACATTGATCCAGCGGTAGACCGTTCTCTCGTCGCAGCCAAGTGCGTCTTGGAGATCCTCGATTCTGGCGCCTCGATGTTTGGCGAGGCATTCAACGACTTTCAAGAGCTTCTCCAGTTGTTGGAAATAACCTCCCGCCATCTTGCTCCTCCCGGTTTAAACAAACAGGCCGTCAAACTGGTCGTCCACAAGGAAAGATGCCAAAAGTCCACATTTTCCATGGGTGTCCCCGCGAGTCTTCCCCCTGAAGGATCCCTTGCCTTTACAATTGAATTCGGCCCGTAAGGCTTTCGGCTTAAAAAAAATTGCAACATACAGCCGCTCCACACCACCTCGTGTCATGTAACCATTAGATACTCCAAGGGAAAAAAGTTTCAAAAAAATGGCGCTTCATCTGACAGGAAATGACAGGGGCTCGTTGTAGATACATCACCATCGCAGCAGCGCCTGCCGGATGCTGGGAGAGGCTAGGCGAGAAAGGGAGCGTTTTGTGACCGGGAGGACTTCCCTCCCTGAGTGGTTAGGATGCCTTTGGGTTTTGAAAGAAAGGAGGGCGAACATGCAAAAAGCGATCACACTTGGTGGTATTCTCCGTGAAAGGCTCAACCTGGACGAACCGAGAACACACATGGCTTTGGGAATGGTCCCCCTCCTTTCGGAGGCTGACTTTTCCCAGCCAATGCCAAGGGTTCTGCTCGTTGAGGAAGCTCTGGAAGCAGGATTCTTTTACATCACCGAAACCAGCAATGCAGGACAGGTCCCCTTTCTTCAGGTTGAAAACAAGGGCGAGACGGCGGTTCTCATTTTGGACGGTGAGGAGCTGATCGGAGGAAAACAGAACCGGATCGTGAACACCAGTATCCTTATCCTTCCGGGCAAAAAGATCACCATTCCGGTGTCCTGCATGGAGGCAGGTCGGTGGTATTCCCGCCGTTGGGACTTCGATGCGGGTCGAGCGGTTTTTCGCGCGAGGTCACGGGCAACCCAGAAGGTAAGTGTCACCGAAAGTCTTCGCGGGGAAAGGACGTTCTTTAGTGACCAGTATGCTGTCTGGAGGGAAGTGGATGAATCTTTGAAGGAGGTGGGTGCCGAGTCTCAAACAAGGGATTTCCGGTCAGCCAGGGCTCGGGTCGACCAGCTCATGGAAAGCTATCTGAGCACCCTGCGTCCTTTGGAGGCTCAACTAGGCGCCGTTTTCTACGGACCGCAAGGAGTCCTGGGTTGTGAGATCCTGGGATCCACTGAACTCTTTAGAAAGTCTTTCGCCAAGATTTTGAAGAGCTTTGCTTTCGAAGTCGTTTTTGCTGAGCAAAAGGTCCGCCGACGGAAGGCTTCGATCGCCAACTGGTGGGATTCAGTCCTTGGAGCACCCTTGGAAATGTTCAAATCCCCGGGTGACGGACAGGACGTGCGTCTGGCAGGCAGGCATCTTATCGGTTCCGGTTTGGTGTGGGAAGGCCGACTCATGCACTTTTCCTGCTTTCCCAAGGAGCTTTCCAGGAGGGGTCACGACCCTTACCGGATGGATCGAGGACTCCAAGCGGGGGATCGCCGTGGTTCCCTCAACCGCCGCACGAGAAGTGAATAGGAGGATTGAGCCATGTTTCCGCATCCGTTTCTGATGGCTTTGATGGGCTACCGCAGAGGAATTGAGGAATGCAGTGAGTCCAAGGCTGATCTCGAAGCCTACACGAACAGGTTGGAGCAGGAGCTGCGATCCGTTCGTGCTCAAAGGGATCAATGGATCCAGTACGCCCGGGATATCGAGAACCGCAGGAGTCAATTGCGGGGAAAGGTTGATCCGTCCCGTGTGAACATCGAGGAATTGCTGGAAGAGCTGGAAGCCATTCGTGTCGAGAGGAATCAATTGGTGCTCTATGCCCGAGAGTTAAAAGATTCAAAGGAACGCGCCGATAAAGTGCTTGAAGAGGCAAATAGAAAGGTCCGGAGATTGGAAGAATCTTTGGAGCAAACGCGAGAGAGATACCAGGACCTGGTGCGCGATGTTGTCGAACTCAAGAAGGTTCTCGTGGAGCTTCTTGGCGAGCACGGAACCGAACTGCTGACGCCCTTGGGATTAAAGCATCGCGATACGGTTCTTCGCTTTATTAAGCGGCTTCCTGACGGTCCGGTGCAACCCTTAAGGGATTGACGATACGCACGGCGGCCTTATGGCCGTCGCTTCGATTGAAAGGAAGTATCTAGCATGGAACGAAACATCGAGCTTTGGGTCAAGCAGCTGAAAACGGAGCCTCACGCTTATAGCATAGAAGTCAGTATCCACGATCCGGACGAGGAAATGCGTAAGCGGAAGCAAGAAGGCTTAAACGAGCACTACCGTGACTTCCTTTTTAGTCTCGAACTGCACTCCTCAAAAGACCAGTTGGCCAAACTGGCTATCAGTCCATGGCTTCGCCCAGGGACCAACCGATCGAGACTGTCATCCGTAGCATGTTTGAGCCTGGATGAGACAAAGTGCCCCTCATGTGGCCTTATTCCTTTGTTGGATTTCATCATAGTAGAGTACATGGGCTCAAAAGGATATTTAAGAGATGTTTTCTCTGAAACCTATGATCGCCTTGAGGATATGCTAGATTCATCCGCCTACATGTCAGACTTCTATCATTCTCTCGACCAGTGGAACACACCCGAAAATGGTGCTCTATCGTTCATAGATAGCGTCACTGTGGACGAAAAGGAAGCCAATTACTTTATGAAACAGATCTTGAAGTATTTTATTAGATCTCTTAATTTTAGTGCCCTTGAAGAGAGCGAATCTATAGAAATTTCCAATATCATTAAATCACTATGGTCAGATATTAGTAATCATATCATTAAGATATTCCTCGGGAAATGGATGAACGGGAGGATATGCGGCACAAGCTAATGCGTGTTGCTGGGCAGGAAATGGAAGAACCGTAACTCATCACAGCAAAGCGGTTGACGAAAAATCGGTGTGGGTCAGGGGCAAGCCATGATTTTGGATCAACTGAAGGAACTGGCAGAAAATGGGTTACTGAGGAGCTTGGACTGGCAGTTCGCCCGATGGGTAAGGCGGGTCTGCGGTGACCAGAAGGATACGGTGCTGCTCGCTGCGGCCCTGGCAAGCCATCGATTGACGGAAGGCGACGTCTGTGTTGATCTTTCCCACTACGCAGGAAGAAGGCTTTTCGCCGATTCCTTGGGAAAAGCCGGGGGGATTTCCACTCCATCCCTACAAGAATGGGTCGAAGAGCTTCGCTGGTCCGAGGCAGTCTCTGCGGATCCGAAAAATCCTTTTCCCTCTCACGAGTTGCGCCTCACCCCGCTGGTCCTCGATGGCACCCGGGTCTACCTCACCCGTTACTGGGCTTTCGAAGAAGATCTGGCCAGGCGCCTTCTAGACCTGGCGAAAGACTGGACTGACGTGGAACCGGCGCGGCTTCGTCCCCTGCTGGACTGTCTATTCTCCACCTCAACCGAGGACGTGGATTGGCAAAAAGCCGCCGCCGCTGTAGCGGCCATGAAGCGGCTTTGCATCATCTCCGGCGGACCGGGAACAGGAAAAACTCACACCGTCAAGGCGATTTTGGCGATCCTTCAAGCCCTTCATCCCGAGCGGCGTTTTCGGGTGGCCATGGCGGCCCCTACGGGAAAGGCGGCGGCTCGCATCACAGAATCGCTCCAAAAGTGGCCGCCTTTTCCGGAAAACGGTCCCTTCTTTCGGGATATTCCACGGGAAGCGGTAACACTCCACAGGCTCATCGGCATTCGTGAAGGGCGCTCCGTGCCGCGCCACACACCGGAGAATCCCCTGCCCGTCGACGTCCTGGTGATCGATGAGGCATCCATGATCGATCTTGCCCTGATGGCCCGAACCGTTTCGGCGCTTCCTTCCCACGCGCGGCTGATCCTCCTCGGAGACAAGGATCAACTGGCAGCCGTGGAAGCCGGAAGCGTCTTTGCCGATCTGTGCGCTCGAGGCCGAACTCCCGCTTACAGTGCCGAGTGGCGGGACAGGATCAGGGAGGCCACCGGGATGAGCATTGTGCCGGAAACACCAATCTCGTCGAAAGCCTCCACTCCTTTGGATGACTGCACGATATTTCTTCAGAAAAGCTATCGGTTTGATGAAAAGGGTGGCATCGGGAAACTGGCGGCCGCCATCCGGGACGGGGACGCAGTGGCGCCGTTTCTGAGGCTGCGCACTGATGGAAACACTGATTCCGGCAGCTTGAAGGGAGTTCGGCTTCGGTCCTTTACCATGAAAAGCCTTTCCAAAGATCTTCACGAGGCAGCCCGGAAGCGGTTCGCTCCCATTGCGGATTTGCCTGGAATCGAGGTAGCTTTCGCCTATCTGGACTCTTTTCGGATTCTTTGCGCTCTACGGGAAGGCCCGACGGGGGCGGTCGCCGTCAATATGATTGTGGAAGAGGCCTTGTGGGGGAATAGGCTCCCTGTGACAGGATCCCGCCACACCAAGGGACGCCCCATCCTCATCACCCGAAACGACTACGACCTTCAGCTCTTCAATGGCGACGTGGGGCTGCTCTGGCCAGATGAAAAGGACGCAACCCTCTATGCCTGGTTCCGGGCTCCGGATGGCAGCCTTCAGAAGGTTCGGCCCCATCGCCTTCCCCCGCATGAGACGGCCTACGCCATGACGGTCCACAAGTCCCAGGGATCGGAATTTGACGAGGTTTCCCTGATTATTCCGCCCGAAGATTCCAGGGTTCTCACCCGGGAACTGGTCTACACGGCCGTTACCCGGGCAAGATCGCATGTGGAGATCTGGGGTTCGGCCGAGCTGCTTGAGACCGCCGTCTCCCGGCCCACCCGGCGCACCTCAGGGCTCTATGATCGCCTTTTTCTTTCGAATCCAAGGGCCCTGCGATGAAAAAAGAAGTCCACGACCAATTCCCTGATAAACGGGATCATACGCCGACACTTCCCAGGGAGCTCAAAACCATGTGGCGAACAGTGCACAGCAACCGGACGGAAAAGCTCTTCGATGCCTTCAAAGCCGACCTGTCTTCAAAGCCTTTGGATCCGTTTGTGCCGGAAACCGTGGTGGTGCAGGACATGGGGATGGCCCGGTGGCTCACCCATCGATTGGCCCTGACGGTGGGCATTTCGGCCAACATCCAGTTTCTCACAGCGGCGGATCTGGTCCGAATTGGCTACGAGGCGTGGTTGGGGGAAAACATTGCCCTGGAAGCCTGGAGCCGCCCGGTGCTCACCTGGCAGATCTTCAGACTCCTTCCTGACTTCCTGGACCGCCAGGAATTTGCGGACTTGCGTCACTACGTTTCCGAAGACCTTTTTGGCCTCAAAGCTTACCACCTTTCGGAACAAATCGCCGCCGTCTTCGACCGCTACCTGGTCTATCGCCAGAAGATGCTTCTTTCCTGGGAAGAAGGAGAAGGGGAAGGCTGGCAGCCGGTGCTGTGGCGGCGGCTGGTGGAAAACAGAGCCGATCAGCATCTGGCCCGGCTTCATGCCCGATTTCTGGAATTCGTTGGCAACGGCAAGGCTCCTAAACGGCCAGAAGTCCTTCCATCCCGGGTGAGCCTCTTCGGCGTGAGCCACCTGGCGCCGGTTCACCTGGAAGTCTTTTGTCACTTGGCATCGTATCTGCCTATCACCCTATACTACCCCAATCCAAGCACAGAATATTGGGGCGACGTGGAAACGGAAAAACAGCGGACCCACCGGGAAGCCCACGCCGGGACCTTAAAGTCCGGTTTTGCAGACGACGTCAACCCCCTCATGGGATCGTGGGCTCAGTCCGGAAAATTTTTCTTCGAGAGCCTTCTGAAGATCCAGGAGCACATACCGTGTGAAGAGGTTCATGATTTTGAGGAACCCGCTCGCGACTCCCTTCTCAGATGCCTCCAATACGATATCTTTCATGTGGCCGATGGCCGTCCGCGCGACCCTAACACGAAGAAAATCCACCACGAGCTGGACGGTTCCCTGCAGGTGCACGCTTGCCACTCCCCCATGCGAGAAGTGCAGGTACTCCACGACCGGATCGCCCATATGCTGGAACAGGTGCCGGATCTCGCGCCCGAAGATATCGTGGTCATGGCACCGGACATCGAGATCTATGCGCCGTACGTGGAGGCCGTCTTCGGCACTCGGGACACTCCTCGCATCCCGTGGAACCTGTCGGAACGCAAAGCCCCCTTGGAAGATCCCTTCCTGGAAAAGATCCTGGAGTTGCTCAACCTTCACCGCTGGCGCCTTACGGCCTCCGATGTGCTGTCCCTACTGGAATTGCCCGCCGTGGCTGCTCGGTACGATGTGGACCCCGACGAACTGAACCTGATTCGCACCTGGGTTCGAGAAACGGGCATTCGGTGGGGCCTGGACGGGGAGGCAAAGAAAAAGTGGGGACTTCCGGCGAATCCTTCCAACACATGGCAAATGGGTCTCGACAGGCTCTTTGCAGGCTACGCCTTGCCGCCCTGCGAGGCATTCTGCGGCGAGGTGCTCTCCTATCCCCACGTGGAAGCAGCTTCGGCCGAATGCCTGGGAAAGCTTCAGGATCTTCTGGACCGAATCTGCTACTGGCAAGGAATGCTTGAGAAGGACCATTCGGTGTCTTGCTGGCAGGAGCTTCTGAACAGGCTTTCGGACGATTTCTTTCTTCCGGAAGGTGAATGGCAGGGAACCCTTCGTGTGTTCCGTAAGGCCTTGGACCAGTCCCATGCCTTTACGCATCTGGCCGGCATCACCTCACCAGTTTCCATCCAGGTGGTGCAGGCCCACCTAAGGAGCCTTCTGGAATCGGCTCCAAGCATCCGTCGCTTTCTTTCTGGAGGCGTCACGTTCTGCAATCTGGTTCCCATGCGCGCCATTCCTTTTCGGGTCGTGTGCCTCTTGGGTTTGAACGACACGGATTTTCCCCGAATGGATCACCCTCCTCAGTTCGACCTCATGGCCCGGAACTCTCAGGCCGGCGACCGACGCCGCCATCTGGAGGATCGGTTTCTTTTCCTCGAGGCCCTTCTGGCGGCTCGAGACGTTTTCTACGTGAGCTACGTGGGCCGGGACATCCGGGACGACAGCGAAAGGGTTCCAAGCATCCTGGTGTCGGAACTGCTTGAGTACGTGGACGGATCCTGGGTTCTTTCCGACGGGCGGCCTCCGTCTGCCGAAATCACGGTGCATCACCCACTTCAGCCTTTCAGCCATCGGCTCTACGACAAATCCGACTCCAGGCTCTTTTCCTACGACCTTCAGTGGCTGGAAGCCGCCCGAGCGGAGGAACGGATCGAGACACCGCCGTTCTTTCCCAACGGCAAGCTCGAGACATCCGCGATGCTCCCCGCCTTCGATGAGGTCAACCTGGAGGATCTCCTGCGCTTTTTTGAAAACCCTTCACGCTGGTTCCTGGAAAAGGTGCTGGGGATCACTCTCTACCGGGAGGAAGGCCCGATCCTGGACGAAGAGCCCTTCGTGGTGGCAGGGCTGGACCGATACCGGGTGGAAATGGAAATCTTTCAGGCGTTGCTTGTCGGGGCGGATCCCAAAGCAACCTATGAGCGCCTTCGCGCTCGGGGTGAACTTCCGCAGGAGAAGGCCGGTTGGGTGAGTTTTTGGGAGATTTTCCGATCCACAAAGGAGATGTGGGACAAGATGCGCAAAGAACAGGGAAGCGCCGGCCAACCGGTGGAGGTGGACCTGGATCTTGGAGGTATCCGCTTACGGGGATGGATCCCCAAGGTGTCGGAAAAAGGCTACCTCCAAGGGCGGCCTGCAGACATCAAAGGCAAGGATCGGATCAGCCTCGGAATCCGCCATCTGGCGCTCTGCGCCGCTCAACCCCCTGGAAAGGCCCTTGAAAGCGTGCATGTGGGCAAGGATGAAATCTTCAAGCTAGGAAAGGTAGAAAATCCTCAGAAACACCTAAATCGTCTTCTGGATCTCTGGAGGGAGGGTCACGAGAGGCCGCTTCCCTTCTTTCCGACAACCAGTTGGGAATGGGCTTCCGAAACCTCCAAGGGCAAGAATCCGGACCAATTTCGGGCCTCTTGCGCCAAGACTTTTAAGGACGATTACAAGCAGAAGGGGGAGGGCTTCGACGCCTATGTGTCCATGGCGTTTCGAGGGAAGGAACCTCTGGACGCCGACTTTTCCCGGATCGCTTGCCTCGTCTACGATCCCATTCTGCAGGCGTCTTCAAAGAAATGATTTTGGGGATGGTTCGAAATAAGCATTTGAGATCATGATGTCTTTTTTCTTCACACGACCCAAACGGCGGAGGACACTGCATGCAACCTCTGGATCCCCTGAAGCTTCCCTTAGACGGCGTTCGCCTTATTGAGGCCAGCGCCGGCACAGGAAAGACCTACAACATTGTCTTTCTGTTCCTTCGGATCTGAACATCGGTCAGATCTTGGTGCTGACCTTCACCAACGCGGCCACCGAGGAACTGCGGGGGCGGCTTCGGGCGAAACTTCGGGAAGCCGCTGAATACTTTGCACGCCGAATGGACACAGCGGCCGTTTTGCAAAACGATCCACTACTGGACCGGCTGGCCGAGCACCTGAGCCCTGAAAACCTTGCCTGGGCCGCCAGAAAGCTTCGGATAGCCTCGAGCCGTCTGGACGAAGCGGCCATCTTCACAATCCACGGTTTCTGTCGAAGGATGCTCCACGAATTCGCTTTTGAAAGTGGCGCACCCTTTCATCCCCAATTGACAACCGATGAAGAGGCAATCCGGCGTCAGGCGGTTGCTGACTGCTGGCGGAACGCTCTCAGCAAGTCAGGAGTAACGCAAACGAGATGGTTTCTAAATACCTGGGGCAGTCCCGACGGGCTGCTCAAATCGCTCCAGGTTCTTCGGGGAAGCACGGTCCAGAGAATCCTGCCGCAGCTCAATTCGACAAATGTTCGCGATTTCAACGAATTGGACAAGATGTTCCAGGCAGTCCGCTGCGGTTGGAAGAAGCATCGAAAAGACATCGAGGACATCTTCCTCAGATCAGATGCCATCAACCGAAAGTCCTACAAAGAAAAAGTCATCCAAGAGGCCCTGGATACCATGGACGCCCTAACGGGCCTGGAAGAAACCCCGCTCGACCTCCCTGAAAGATTCCTGCGCTTCACACCCAACCTTTTAAAAGAAAAGGGAACCAGGAAAGGCCACCCAACGCCGTCCCATCCGTTCTTCGAGCAGTGCGGCATTTTTGCCGAGCGTCTCAAGGAGACAACTCGTCTGCAAAGAATCCGATTCCTTCAGGAGGCTTCGGCTGTCGTCGAAGAGAAAACGGCCCGTCGAAAGAAAGAGGACGGACTCCTTTCTTACGACGATCTTTTGAACGTTCTGGACAAGGCCCTGTGCGGAGATGGCGGGAGGGATCTCGCCGAGCGGATTCGATCCAGGTATCCGGTAGCCCTTATCGACGAGTTTCAGGATACGGATCCCATCCAGTACAGGATTTTTCGGCACATCTACAACCTTCCCAAAAACCCCGAGCCCTTTTGCCTCATCGGCGACCCCAAGCAGGCGATCTACAGCTTCCGGGGTGCGGACATTTTCTCTTACATGCAGGCTCGCCGAGATGCGGGAACGGGCAACATTTATACCATGGATACCAACTATAGGTCGTCATCTGCCTTGGTGGAAGCCGTAAATCGGCTTTTCGGTCGGGCGCCGTCGCCATTCTTCTATGATGAGGACATCCCCTTCCATCCGGTAAAAAGCTATAGAGAGCCCGAGGACCATTCCCTGAAGTTGGATGGCATCCAACCTGCGGCGTTTCGCATCCGCTTTCTGCGGTCCAAAAGCCAAAATTCCTCCGATACGAAACCCATGCCGAAGCAAGCTGCGCGTGAGGCTGCAGCTACGGACTGCGCCGGGGAGATCGCGCGGCTCCTCAATCTGGCTTTCGAAAAGCGGGCCTGGATCGGTGATGCGCCCCTTAAGCCCCGGGACATCGCCGTGCTGGTTCGGTCCCACTGGGAAGGGGACATCATCCAGAAAGCCCTTCGCAAGCGTGGGATCGCCAGTGTGAGCCTGCAGCGGGATAGCGTCTTTTCCTCCAGGGAAGCAGAGGAAATCCTCACGATCCTTGCCGCCCTGACCACACCTTTCAATGATGGACTCCTTCGGGCAGCGCTGGCCACGGAAATGCTCGGGTGGGACGCGCCCATGATAAAAAAGCTGGATGCCGATGATGCGCTTCTGGAGAGCCTACAGCAGCGGTTTTCCAGCTACCATGATTTGTGGCGCCGATACGGATTCCTTTGGGGCTTTCTCGAACTTCTCAAAGGGGAGAGGGTGATCGGCCATGTGCGTTCACTGCCGGAAGGAGAACGGCGCTTAACCAACATCCTGCATCTTTTGGAGCTCCTCCATGCGGCCTCCCAAACCCACTCGGGAACGGAAAAACTTGTGCGGTGGCTCCAGGAGAAAAGGGCATCGCAGCCGACAGCCGAGGATGAGCAGTTGCGCCTGGAAAGCGACGAAAACCTGGTGCAGGTCGTGACCATTCACCGGAGCAAGGGTCTGGAATACCCGGTGGTGTTCCTGCCCTTTCCATGGTCGGATGGCCCTTCCGGCAACAAGGAGGCAGTGAAGTTTCATGACCCCGAAAGCCTTCAGCTTTGCGTGGACCTGGGCTCTGATCGGCTGGAGGAACACCGGGAGTTGCAAGAAAAGGAAGACCTTGCCGAACGAATGCGCCTTCTCTATGTGGCCGTCACCCGTGCCAAAGACATGTGCGTCACCACCTGGGGTAATATCAAAGAGACCTCCCAGTCGGCCTTGGCGCGGTTGCTCTTTACGGATCCGAAAGTAAAAAACCATCTCAATGATATGAATGAAGAGGACTTACGCAGCGAGCTGGTGGCAAACCTCGTGGATAGTGCCAGGCCGACTGTCATTGCCGTTGAAGACGTCCATTGGGACACCGAGGAAAGGCTCAAGCCCCAAACGGTGACCTCCCGTGAACTTGCGGCACGAACTTTCTCACGGGCCTTGAAGGAACCCGAATGGCGGATCACCAGCTATACCAACTTGATCTCAGGCGCCGACCCACATGAGCCCGACTACGATGCGGTCTTTGCCGATTCCCGGCAGGCGTTGGCCGAAAACGTCGACGAGCCAGCTTTCCTTTTTCCCCGGGGACCCAGGTCTGGAGAATGCCTCCACGAGATCTTGGAAAACCTGGATTTTCCCTCGGTTACAGACTCGGAACTGGAAACCGTGGTAGAGGAGAGCCTTCGAAGGCACGGGCTGGATCTTTCCTGGACGCCCAAGGTTGCCCACTGGCTGGAAAAGGTCTTGAGGACACCGCTCAAGGAAGAAGGCTTAACGCTTCGGCAAATCGAAGCCCGTAACCGTCTTAACGAACTGGAGTTTCACTACGCCCTTGGGCTTCTCACGCCGGATTCCCTTCGAAAAATCGTTGAGGGAGAACCCTTTTACGAACGCTCTATCGAGGGACTCCACATCGGACATCTTCGAGGACTGATGCGTGGGTTTATCGATTTAGTCTTTAGGTCTGGTGGGCTTTTCTATATCGCCGATTACAAGTCCAACTACCTGGGAAGTTGTATAGAAGACTACGAAACAGGGGCCCTGGAAAAGGCCATGCACAGCCACCGCTATCCTCTTCAGGTGCTGGTCTACACCATCGCCCTGCACCGGTACCTGAAAACCCGCCTGGCCGACTACGATTACGACCAACACTTCGGCGGTGCCTTTTACCTTTTTCTCCGCGGCATGAGGCCGCATACCGGTCCCAGCACGGGCGTCTTCTTTACAAAGCCTCCCCTGCGTCTGGTAGTGGAGCTGGATCGGGTACTGACAAGCGAGCTACAAGGCAGAACATGAAAGGAAACCGGAAGACACGTTAGATTTTAATCAAGATCGAGCAATGAACTGCCGGAAAAGCTCCGGTAGAATTCATGAACTTTGTTGAGGATCTATCACGGGTTTTGGTGAATGTAGGACTCGTTCATGGCTGGATGAAACCTTGGGGAGTCATAGCCAAAACTTCCGTGGACTTCGATTGCTTTGGAAAGGGTTTGATTTTCTAGGTGCGGTTCCAAGAGATACCGTCGAGAATGAAAAAATCGAGTTTTCTGAACGAGGCCTTTTCACGACATGTGACTGAACTAAAGTTCTAACAGATGTTGCATGCGTGTTTTTGGAATGGTCTGTGGCTAAGAATTTTAGAGAAGTGGGAAACTGGATGCATTTTTATGGATGTCGCAAAAAATGCACAAATAAGGAGGCATGACCAATGAAGCGAATGTCATCATCCGTTTTTGCGCTGTTTTCGTTTTTAATGTTTTTCGCCCCATTCGCTTATGCCTGTAATTCGGCCGCAGACAATACCTATGAATGGGGGGACAACACTTATCGTGAGTGCACTAATTATGTAGTCCCAAGCGCCGTTTTTGACTGCATCAAGAGAAAAGATATGTTGTATAATTATAATATGGACACGAACCACAACTATACAACCAAGTACAACACTGGAGATGACCTAAATATTAGACCTTTAACAATAGATTCTGACGACGCAACCAGATAAACAGTCTCGAAGGGAACATCTTAAACCAGGAACTTGCAGGGATATACCATTCTGGGGTGGCATCAAATGTCCCAGCCACTCGCAAAACGGAGGTCATGCACAATGCGCGTCATTATTGCTGGCTCTAGATCAATCACCGACCCGAAACATATTGCCGAAGCCGTCAGGCAGAGCGAATTTCCCATTACGGAAGTCGTCAGCGGCGGGGCTCGTGGCGTGGATCGTCTGGGAGAGGCCTGGGCACGCAAGCACGGCATTCCCGTCACGGTTTTCCCGGCGGACTGGGAACGTCATGGCCGGGCCGCCGGCCCTCTGCGCAATACCCAGATGGCCGAGTATGGCGAGGCCTTGATCGCTGTGTGGGACGGCAAGAGTCGAGGGACTTTGGACATGATCCGGAAGGCGAAAAAATACGGTCTCAAAGTTTTCGTGTTGAAACTGTAAAGTGACGGCGCTGCCCTCAGTGGGGCAGCGTTGTCTCAATGGCGTCCGGCAACGCAGGATGAACACAATGGGTCAAGCCATGATGAACGAGGACGCACTGGACGGCGCCATAGGGTATGCGAATTCATCGCTTCCCCAATTTTTGCGCAAGATTTTTAAACCCAACAAAATTTTGTGAGGGTTGCCAATGATTTCGTCCATTATCCGTTTTCATGTCATCGTCTTGCTTGTTTTCCTAACCGTTGCCTCCACCGTGCATGCATGGGTTGGACGTGTGGTAGGGGTGATGGATGGCGACACAATCGAGGTTCTGCACCAGGGGCGCGGCGTCAGGATCAGGCTTTACGGTGTCGACTGTCCCCAGAAGCACCAGGATTTCGGTCAGAGGGCAAAGCAATTCACTTCATCCAAGGTTTTTGGAACCATGGTCCAGGTGGAGCCCGTGGACACCGACCGCTACGGACGCACCGTGGCCATAGTGTTTCCTGAGGGTTCCCCCACAAGCCTCAACCAAATGCTCGTCGAAAACGGTTTCGCCTGGGTCTATCGCACATACTGCAACTCTCCCCAATGCATGTCTTGGTTGGAGCTGGAGCAGCAGGCCCGAGAAGCCCGTAGAGGATTGTGGAGCCACCCGAACCCCATTCCTCCGTGGGAATTCAGGCATTACGATGGAAGATTTTCCTCGGAGACCTCCACTCCTTCATCGACAGGTCCGTGTCCCTGCGACCTCGATCTGGATTGCCGAGATTTCCGGTCTCAGAAGGAAGCTCAGGCGTGCTTTGAACATTGCCTGAGGTTGCTCGGTCGGGACGTTCATCGGCTGGATCGGGATGGGGACGGGAAGGCGTGTGAGACGCTGCCATAGAGAAAGAGGTAGACTTGATTCTCGGAAAACTTCTCGAGGATAGGATTGAGGAGGCTCTAGATGTTCTCAGACGTCGGAATCCTGACGTTGACTGGGAGCGGATCCAGGTCATCCGTTTGGCGGTAGGGTACGGCCTCAACGTGCTGTTCAGAGAACATCGAAGAGTTTCCGCCGATTTTCCCGGAACGGCATGCAGGTGGTGGAAGTAAAATATATCGTGTTGAATGAGGATAATATATCCTCAAAGCGCGGCATGATGCCATTTAATGATATGATTAACTCAATAGATACATATTTACCTGAAAACTTATAAATAATGCGCTTATTAAGGAAAGCATGAGTACATATGCTAAATCAATAAACCATAATTGGAGAAAAAAATGGACAAAACTTTTGAAAATAAATGCTTTTGTTTCTTTATTATGTTTAAGGTTAATAACGATTCATTTTCGATGGGATTAAACTGTCGAGACCGAAAAAGTAAGGACGTGATTTTTAGGCTTGAGTATAATATTGAACAATTGGAAAGATATGCATATAAGATAAGATTTGGTTTTCCTGTTTCACATGATAGTCATGAATACAAAAAAAGTTTTTCCATTAAAATAGCGAGTAAAGAATATTATTTTCATGATGAAAAGTATATGGAATTTTTACGAAAACTAGAAAGTGATTTTGATTTAGGGTACATATACAATCCAACATTAGTTTTGATGGAATATAATCGTGGTAACTTTAGAAAGGCAAAAAAAATGGTCATTGAATTAGACCATAAGGGAGCAGATATTAAGAAAACAGGCGAATTATTTGAATCAATATTTGAGATAGCAAAGAAATATGTAGATATAAATGATTTTTCAAATGTTTTACTGAAAAATGAACTTAAGAATGGGCTTTTTGAAAGTGTCATTAAAATATTAGATAACAAGCTTATTACGGAAATACATGATCGCTATGGTGAGATAAAAAGGTTTAAAATATCATAAATTTGAAGTCATGGGGTAATTCATTTTCCGTTAAAAGTGTCAAATAACACGCTCACAACCCTGTAGGATGCTACGCCTAAGGCTAAGAAGATTTCAAACCCAGCTATCACAGCAGGGTTTTTTCTTTTATCAGGGGTATGCTAAACTCGATATAGCAATAACAAAAAAATCCAGATATCAAGGAGGTGATGCCCCATGACAACGAATAATAAACCCAATAGATTAGCCAAGGAAAAGTCACCTTACTTGTTACAACATGCTTATAACCCAGTAGAATGGTTTCCTTGGTCAGAAAAAGCTTTTAACAAAGCTAAGCAGGAAAACAAACCTATTTTCTTATCTATCGGTTATAGCACCTGTCATTGGTGTCACGTAATGGAACACGAATCATTCGAAGACGAAGAAGTAGCCGAGCTGCTTAATCGAGATTACATATCGATCAAGGTCGACCGCGAGGAGCGGCCGGATGTGGACCACTTGTATATGCAAGTGTGTCAAGCGATGACCGGGCAGGGCGGGTGGCCGCTGACGGTTATTATGACGCCGGAGAAGAAGCCTTTCTTCGCTGGCACATATTTTCCGAAAAACCGCAAGCATGGGCGCTATGGGATGATGGACATCCTGCCGCAGATTGCCTCCAAATGGACAGAAGACAAGGGAAAGATCGAGCAGATCGGCGAAGAGATGGCGGAGGAGACACGCGAGCGGATGGAGTCAAACATCCACGGGGATGCTACTGATGCGTTGTTGCATAAAGCATATGAACACTATGCCCAAACGTTCGATGAGTCGTATGGCGGCTTTGGCGGTGCTCCGAAATTCCCTACTGCACATAACTTGTCGCTATTGCTTCGTTACTATAAGAAGACGGGCAATGAGAATGCGCTAGCGATGGTGGAGAAGTCTCTAGATGCGATGTATCGAGGCGGTATGTATGATCATATTGGCTTCGGTTTCGCCCGATATTCTACTGATGAGAGGTGGCTTGTCCCGCATTTCGAGAAAATGTTATACGACAATGCACTTCTCACAATCGCTTACGCCGAGGCATACCAGGTAACTGGCAATGAAAAGTATGCGGATGTGATGCACCAGATTCTGACGTATATTCAGCGTGATATGACAGATCCAGAAGGCGGATTCTATTCTGCTGAGGATGCGGATTCCGAAGGCCATGAAGGAAAGTTTTATGTCTGGGACGAGAGGGAAGTGCTTGAGATCCTTGGTGAAGAGGATGGAGAATGGTTCTGCGACCTTTATGATATTACTTCCCAAGGAAATTTCGAAGGACGCAACATTCCGAATCTAATCGAGATGACTCCGGATCGGTTCGCCCGTTTGAAGGGACTAAGCGAAGAGCAGCTTGTATCGAAGCTAGAAGCTTGCAGACAAGCTTTGTTTGCTTATCGGGAAGAGCGAATTCACCCGTACAAGGATGACAAGATTTTGACTTCTTGGAACGGTCTGATGATTGCCGCCTTCGCGAAGGCAGCGAAAGCATCAGGGAGCAAAGAATATGTGAACACAGCTCGCAAGGCGGTTACCTTTATTCTTGATAAGCTCCGACGACCGGAGGATGGACGCTTGTTGGCGCGATATCGAGATGGTGAGGCAGCGTATCTCGGTTATGTTGATGATTATGCTTTTCTCGTCTGGGGACTAATTGAGCTCTATGAAGTCACCTTCGACCCGGAACTTCTGGTTACAGCCAAGGAGCTTACGAATGACATGCTGAAGCTATTCTGGGATGAGGAGAAGGGCGGTTTGTTCTTCTACGGTTCGGACGGGGAGCAATTGCTGACTCGGATGAAAGAGATCTATGATGGCGCACAGCCATCGGGGAACTCCATTGCGGCACTTAATCTACAGCGCCTGGCGAGATATACTTATAATGCCAATCTGGCTCAGAAGGCCGAAGAGCAGCTTCGTGCTTTCGCTGGATCCGTCACACGCTACCCTTCCGGTCACGCTATGTTTTTATCCGCAGTGGATTTCGCAATAGGAGCACCTGTGGAGATTGTCATTGCGGATGGAAAGGGTTCAGATAACAGTAACAGTAAAGCAATGCTAGAGCTTGTTCACAAGCGCTACTTGCCGAATGCCATTATTATTCACGTTCCTGATGGTCCAGATAGGGACGCGGTCAAGAAGATTATCCCGATGGTACAGGACAAGCTGTCATTAGGTGGTCGTACAACTGCTTACGTGTGTGAGAACTATGCTTGCCAAGCTCCTGTAGCTGATCTGGATGAGCTTGAAGAACTGTTAGCGAGTGTGTAGAGAGAATCACCAGAATCAACAACGCAGAAACAAGGATTATTCTTCAATAGGTGATGATGTAGCCAATTGAAAGATAGTCCTTTTTTGCCTACTATGCAATAATTGGAAGTGTATATTTCTTGATTTGAAGCATCTCATTAAAGGAGGCCCACACCAGTGAATAGCTTTTATGATAGGTTAGGTGTCAAAACGGTCATTAACGCAGCAGACTCTTACACGATGATAGGAGGCTCCATCATGCCTCAAGAGGTCACTCAAGCGATGCTCGAAGCGAGTCGTCATTTCGTGTCCCTGGAAGAGCTTCATCTGGCTGTAGGCTCCAGAATTGCAGAACTGACACGCAACGAGGCGGCGGTCGTTACAAGCGGAGCGGCTGCTGGATTAGCTGTGTCTGTAGCGGCGTGTATGACATTAAACGAGCCATCCCGCGCAATTGACTTACCTAGAACGGAAGGACTGAAAAGGGAAGTGTTGATCTTTAGCAACCAGCGCAACGGCTTCCTTAAGGCAGTCGATCTGACTGGGGCGCAAATCATAGAATGGAATGAACAAGGGCCGGATGCTGCCCAGAAATTAGAAGAAGCGATACACGAACAGACAGCTTGTGTATTGTACTTTGACACTTCCAACTATACGATAAAGGATCTCTCTCTTGAACAAATCATTCAGATCTGCAAGGCTCAAGGGGTGCCCATTATTGTGGATGCGGCCGCGCAATTGCCTCCTGTTGAGAATTTGTGGCGGTATACAGAAATGGGAGCCGATATGGTTATTTTCTCTGGAGGCAAAACATTACGCGGGCCACAAAGCTCAGGTTTTATTGTGGGGAAGCAGGCCTACATTGAGGCTTGCAGACTATTTGTAGGAGCCAGAGAATCAATAGGACGTCCGATGAAGGTGGGAAAAGAGGAGCTGGCTGGATTACTTGCTGCCGTTGAACGTTACATAGGATTGGATCATGCTCTTGCCAAGGAAGCTCATGAGAGGTTAGCGCAGATCATTTGTGATCATTTAGCCGATGCTGGTATTCCAGCTGCATTAACTTATCCAGGTCCGACTGGACAAGACTATTCGCTTGTAAAGATCGATTGCAGCGGGTTGAGCCTTCGCTCAGATGAGATTGCTGAGAAGCTCCTGTCTGGATCGCCAAGTATTCTAATTGCCTCACCGCCTGGTCCTAATTCATTCACCATTAATCCATTACATATTCAAGAACAGGAAGCGGTAATCATAGTCGATCGATTAAAAGCAATCATGCTTCAAAATGGAGCATAGTCTGGCGTCTACTGTATCGGATTATCTCGCAGGCCACTGAAGAGCGGCTTGAGTGATAGTCCTTTTTCTATGAATTGACTTCTTTTTTAATAAATTTTTCGCATGTTTACTGGATATAGTGTAGAATTGTACATTGAATGTTAGAAGTCCAACTAAATGAACGATTAGGAGCTGTATGCATGACTAAGGACGAGATCATTATGACCCGTGAGGGCTTGGATAAGATAGTGGATGAATTAGAGGATCTTAAAACAGTCAAGCGTAAAGAGTTAGCCGCGCGTATCAAACTAGCGATCAGTTACGGCGACCTTAAGGAGAATAGTGAGTATCATTCTGCTAAGAACGATCAGTCCTTCATGGAAACAAGAATCCTTACCTTGCAGAATATGATCAAACGAGCACGTGTGGTGGACGCGGATAGCTTGGATAGCTCAATTGTTAATGTTGGTTCCATTGTTATTCTGAATGACATTGAATTCGAAGAGAAGCTGGAGTATAAAATCGTTGGTCCGGCAGAAGCAGATGTAGCGGATAATAAAATCTCCTATGAGAGCCCGCTCGGAAACGCCCTGATGGGTCAAAAAGTAGGCAGCGTCATTACGGTACCGGCACCTGCAGGATTAATTAAATACGAGCTGCTTGAGATCAAAATAGGGTAGAGTAGCGTTCGAAAAAAGGTTAGAAGCTGTCAGCTTCTAACCTTTTTCCTTGTGTCCGTTACTTATGCTGAAGCATCATATTCCATAGCTCCAAGCTCTCGTACCCCAGCCTCCAAGCAGCAACGCCTGCAAGATCGTATTTTTTCGCGATATCAAGACGAGCTTTAACCGTGTCTTCACTTTCTAACCACAACACATATTGAAATCCATCTTCGTAGTAGTCGATTCGGTATTGCTTGAACTGCTCATCCCAAGTAGATGTAGCTTTCTTGCTAGCTATCAGGCCAGGAATATCTTTCATGAAGAGCGCACGGTTACTGACCATTGCTCCATTCCCGTCAATCTTCCACTCCCGTACATAATAAGGAATACCAAGGATTAGCTTCTCACGAGGAATCCCATAGCTGAGGAATTCTTTGACGCCTTCTTCTGCCCACTGCAAGCCAGATACGGATCCTGCGGTTGGACTACCCGAGTAATGCTGGTCGTAAGCCATCGTAATGACATAGTCGACAAGGCCGGCAAGCTTCTCATGATCGAAGGCAGATAGGTGATTCCATTTGATGCTTCCGCGAGGGAGGTCAATGGACAAGATCAATCCATTGCTGTGAGTTGCTTGAGAAAGCCGACTGATAAATGCAGTATAGGCAGCGCGGTCTTTCCCAGCCAAGTTCTCGAAATCTACATTAATGCCTTGAACACCTAACTGAAGACATCTGGCTATAAGCTTATTGATGAAATTTTGTTGGGCGGCAACATTTCCAAGAAAATTGGAAGTGAGCGTGGAATCGAATTGATTGGCCACCAATGGATGGACGGCATGACCGCGGCTTTTGAGCCAAGCCACGCTTTCGGCATTGGAAGTATCTTTCAAGTTCCCCTCGGCATCAGCAAGCTGAAACCAAGTAGGGGAGTCTACATCGAGACCAACTGTATTCTGTACCTGTTTCTTAATGGTATCAAAGGCCGAGGAGCCGTTCCAGCCCCAATACTGCAGCTTCTTGAAGTTGTTCCATACCGTAGTGCCGTCGTACATCCGGACGGAAGCGTTCGAATAATGAGTAGCATAGTAGAGAGCATGAGATAATTGCGTATGATCACTTACGAATGAATCCTTCTGATAAACACGGTAGAAAGGGAAGTTATTCCATATTTCTTTTCCGTTCTGTTTGATGCGGATATTTTTATACCATTGGGCAAAATAAATCGCATCATCCATATTAGTGAATTCCGTAACGTAATTCTGATCCTGGTACACTTTGTACGAGCTGTAATTCGTGTAAACCACTTTCTTGTTATCGATCCGCTCCACACGCGAGTTGGACCAATAAAAAGCTTGGATAATGGCATCTTCTAAGTAAGCAAATGTCCAGGAGGGTTCTGTATAAGTACCTTGATATAACCTGTACTGCGCCTTTCCAGCTCTGCGTTGTTCTTTGTCTGCAGCAGGGATGTTATCCCAGACCCAACGGTTAGTCGTCAAATCGATAACGTGAGTGTGTGTGTACCATCTCGATGCGTTAATGGCCTCTTGCAAAGTACTGAATTCCCAAGTGTCCAATGTGATCTCATCCTGCATAAGACGATATTTCGGGTAGTTGTTCCAGACCCAGCCGGTTCCCTGAAGGTCTCTGACGCTGGCATGATCCAGCTTTTTGGCTTGGTTAATCGCTTCATTCAGTGTGAAGAAATTCCAATAAGGGGATGTTTGATCGTATTGATAGACCCGATAGCGTGGGAAGTTGCTATAGACCCACTGACGAGTGCCTATTTCCTCAACATAACTATTGTGGAACCAGGATGCATACTGGGTTGCTTGCTGCAAACTAGCAAATTCCGTTAATGCAACATCGTTCTGATAGACTCTGTACTTAGTCGTCAAATCAGCCGCGTGTCCAGTACCAGGTGCGAACAGGGAAAGCAATACTAATAGCCCAAGCGTTGCTGCAAGGGTTGCAGACAATATACTCTTCTTCATTGATCACTCACCTTTCTTCTAGTTAGTCTCTTAGATTATAACGTATGAATGCTAGAATAGTTGCGTGGATATTTGTTACATATCGGAGAAAAAACTTGCGGCAGCATAAAAAAACCTCCCGGATTCAAGTAATCCGAGAGGTCTTGTCCTAATTCTGACTATGATGCGTATGGATTAAGCTGTAATGTCAGCGTACATCTCATCTTCGATATCCAGTTGAATCTGGCTGCGAAATACGCGTTGATTGTATTGTTTCAGCACATATCGCTCGATCGCTTCCAACATATTGGCTTCGATCAGAATTTGACTTCGGCCTTCAGCTTGAACTTCTGCTGAGTATCCCAATTCTTCATCCCACATGAGTTCCACATGGACTTGGTTAGGGGATATTTGCTTGCGTTCCGAGATATGCAAGCAGATTGCATTCACAATCTCCTGCTCTGTTAGTCTCATTCCTGGAACCTCTTCTTCTGTGCTTGGTTACGATCACGGAAGTACACATATATTTTGCGGATTACTACGAACAAGACGACGATGGCGAGCACGTTGACAAGCATTCCGAGTATATCACCCATGAAGCCTAAGCCTCCGAACATTCCACCGAACAGCATTCCTGCTAATCCACCGATCATTAAGCCCTTCATGAATCCGCCACCGCTGAAAAATCCACGATTAGCTGTTGTAGCTGCCCCTGGTGTTGTTGTTGACTTCGCCGGATCAGTCTTTGTTACTCCACTGTCCTTAGACGGAGAAGTAGGTGAATAGGATTTGCTAGGGGCTTTGTAAGAACTGCCTCTTTTTGCTGCATCCGCATAGTTGGCTGAACTGAAGGAGACAACCACCAGACAAGCCATCAGAATCAGCATCATTCTTTTCATGTTTCTTTACCCTCCTGTGATAAATACATAGTTTTGTACCTATATGGTTCTACGAATATATTGAGCCAAGGTTTCATTTTTTATAACATGGATTGTGATATAATAGAAAAATATTTTTGAATAGTCGTAAGAGGTGCTGTTGTGAACAACTATCCGCAAGAGTATATACAATATTTGGTTCATTTTCATGGGGATCGGGATTGGTTCGAATGTCATGAAATCCTTGAGGAATACTGGAAGTCGAATCCCGACGATACAAGAAATCGCACGTGGGTTGGGTTGATCCAGATTGCGGTGGGACTATATCATGAGCGCAGAGGAAACAAGATTGGCGCAGTCAAGATGTTGAGCACCGCTGTGCAGAATCTGCAAGCTGATGCCTTGTCGAGCTTAGGCCTGGATGCTGAGCTCACTTTGATGCGAGTCCAGGAGCGTGCAGATCTAGTTCAACTAGCAGAGAATCAAGTATCTTTCCAGGATCTTAATCTACCTATTACAGATAAGCTGTTGCTGGATCGATGCCTGGAGCTGTGTAACGAGCTCGGACTGATATGGGAAGCGACAAGCATGCTGGAGGATCGGATGCTGATTCATAAACATACCCTTCGGGATCGGTCCGAGGTCATTGCTGCCAGACAGGAGCAAGCTAGACTAAGACGAAAGGGGAGCTGAAGTCTTGACGGTCAAATCAACCGCTACTCAAATTGTTGTTGTAGATGATGAGCCCCATATTACGGAGGTGATTCGGCTCTACCTCGAGCACGCGAATTACGAAGCAGTGATTCTCCATAGCTGTGAGGATGCCCTCTATTATATGAAGCAACAGAATAACCATGATCTTGTTCTTCTTGATGTGATGCTTCCAGACGGATCTGGCTTCGAGCTGTGTAACCAGATTCGATCGTTAGAAGGGGCTGCAGGTCTTGTGCCGATCATATTCCTTACGGCAAAAGGCGAACCAATGGACAAGCTGAGAGCGTTCAATATGGGCGTGGACGATTATATTGTGAAGCCATTCGATCCGAACGAGCTTATTGCTCGTATCAAAGCCGTCCTTCGCAGGAGTAACGGCGCCGCCATGAAGTCGAGTGATGAAGTACGCGAGCCGCAGCCGCAGAAGCAAAAGGGACTTGAAATAGGTACCCTTACCATTGATCTACAGCGCTATAAAGTATCGGTAGACGGTCAGAGGATCGACTTGACTCCCAAGGAGATTGAGCTCCTGCATTTTCTCGCGACCAACCCTAATCGTGTCTATACACGTGAAGATTTGTTAATGCATGTATGGAAATTTGATTTCAATGGCGGTACTCGTACGGTCGATGCTCATGTCAAAAATTTACGCAAAAAGTTAGGCATACATAGTGAATGGAGCATCGAGACGTTATGGGGGATCGGCTATGCGTTTGAGATTAAACCTGATGTTTAAACGTCTTGGACGGAGTTTGTATCTTAAACTATTTTTGTCGTTTTTGGCAACATGTGTATTGTTCTTTGCGGCATTGGCCTTGTTCTGGAACTTTTATTTTTCCGATTTATTTTATAAAGAGAAGAAAGAGCTTCTGCTCGAAAGAGCTGGAGAGGTAGATAAGCTGCTCACTCCTGTTCAAGAAGGAGTTATGTCCGTTCGAGAAATGCGTCTCGGGCTAAGGATTCTGGGCAGAAGCTTCAATGGTCAAGTGTGGATCGTGGATCAAAAAGGAGTTATCCTCTATAGCTCCTTGGAGCGTGAGGGGACGCTGATTCCCAAAACGATGGACTCCATGTTTCTGGATGCCCTTCGCAGCAAATCGGGCTATTCTACAACCGTTCTTGCTCAAGGTGATCTGCAAACTGCCAAACATGTGCTGACGTATTATTCCTCCATCACTTATAACAACAAACCGGCAGTTCTCTTCCTGCATACTCCTGCCGAGGATATTAGCGAAGCTGTACAAGCGGTAAGGTGGAATATCATTGTGCCGTTAATGTTCTCCTTGCTTGCTGTTGGTATTATTCTTTTCTCCATATCCCGCCGTCTTGCAGGGCCGCTGCAGCAAATGAATTCAAGCGCTCTTGCCATGGCCGATGGAGATTTCAGCAGACGGGTGCCTATCGTATCCAATGATGAGATCGGTCAATTGGCAAGCAGTTTCAATTTCATGGTGGATCAGCTTGAACAGTGGGAGGATTCCCGCAAAGATTTTCTGGCTAATGTGTCTCATGAGCTTCGATCGCCGCTAACTACACTACGAGGCTTCATAGTTGCTATGAATGACGGGGTTATTCCGGAAGAGAAACATCCCCACTATTTGAAAATATGCGATTATGAAGTCCAACGACTACAACGACTGGTTAGTGATTTGCTTGATCTTGCCCGCATTCAGAACGGAACGGATGTCTTCGATCCGGTGCGTCTAGATGTGACACATAAGACCGGCGAAGTATTGGATTGGCTGCTCCCATCCTTTCAGAGCAAGCAGTTGCAAGTTCATATTCACTTTCCACATCCGGATAACCTGCCGATCTATTGTATGCTGGATCCGGACCGTTTCGCTCAGATCATTCAGAACCTGCTCTATAACGCAATTCAGTTCACACCGAATCACGGGACTATTGAAGTAAAGCTGGAAGCTGAAGATGAGTTTTGTTGCTTGATCATCAAGGATAATGGAATCGGAATGACGGAAGACGAGATGCAGCGCATCTGGGATCGCTTCTTCAAAGCCGATCGCTCCAGAGGGGAGCGTACGACAGGAACAGGTCTTGGTCTGACTATCGTGAAACATCTGGTGATCGGTATGAAAGGACAGATTGATGTATCGAGCCGGGTAGGTGAAGGGACACAATTTCATCTGAAGTTTCCTATCCTTATAGAAGAACCCATAATGGAGAAACAAACTAGCTGATACTAGCTGCTGAATAAGCGCTGGTATCAGTTTTTTTTATGGTTCAGACTGGAATCATTCACATTAAATTTACAAATCGCACACTCTTCTATCAAGTTTATGGCCTATTCTGGTTCCGTAGGATGATAGAAGACAGGAATTGCATGATGAAAGGAAAGGCCAATCGACGAATGGACGGGATGATTGGGGGAGAGGTTCGGTGAGGAGAAGAACACTCTTATTATTAAGCAGTGCGGTTTGGTTCTGTTTGCTAACAGGATGTGCAAGCGGCGGGATGTCTTTTGCCCAAGGGCACGCAAAGGATAATGTCAGTCAGATTGTAAAAGAGCAGGATACTGCAGAACAGAATACCGATGAATTCCTCCAGAGTCAACCAGAGAGACAGTTGTTTATCGTTTTCTTTGCTCTCTTACAGATGGACAAGAGACCGGAGCTCGTCATTAAGGACAATCAGGCTGAAACGTTATTGCCAGTAGTGAAAGAGGCGATGTCATCAGGTGAATTGTCTCAAGCCATGCGAAAAGTTCTTGAAAGTACGTTGAATGTTGAGCAACAAATTTTCTTTGAAGAGATCCAAACTCAGATGAGGAATCGGGTATTGAACCGCAAGCCCGGACCGCCCCCTGGTTCAACCATGACGGAAGAGGAACGGAATGTCCTGATGGCGGATCTTAAGCAACGGAGACTTGCCGAATCCCATTCAGATGATCCGAAGGATTCTAGCTTCGATCCTGCCCCTCCACCGGAACCTCCAATGGATAAGAATGTGGAACAGCAGCTTGTCGAATTGTTGGAGAGTAAGAAATGGAATGCGCTTACGAAGTAAATTTATTTCTCAAATTTTTAAGGAGGTCATAACATGCGGTGGTTGCGCAAAAAATCGGTTATTTGGAGTTTGGTAGTCATAGCAGTATGTGGAGGGACGACTTATTATTACATGCAGCAAGGCGGAAAGAGCAGTGCTGAAGAAGCGACCGAAGTGGTCGTCGAAGCCAAGAAATCCGATATCCGTTTCTCGGTATCCGGCACCTCCCAACTAGAAGCCAAAGATTCACAAATTATTACATCTCCTGCAGATGGAACCATTAAGACCATGAATCTGACACGGAACCAGGAGGTGAAGGAAGGAGATCTCTTGTTCGAGGTAAGCAGTCCTACGCTTGAGAATAATCTTCAAAAAGCTCAGACGACTTATACGCAATTGTTGAAGGATCTGGAAGAGATCCATTCACAAGTGGCTGCGTTAACGACACGGGCTCCGATCAGCGGAAAGTTCACGCTGGCAGATAAGATGGACGTAGGCTCCACGGTTACCAGGAACTCATTGATCGGCACAATTTCAGATAATTCTACATTGCTTGTAACTATCCCGTTCGCCCTGGAGGATGCCGTACAATTCCAACCGGGGATGGACGTAGATCTGGCGATTGACGGGTTCATGCTATCCAAGTCCGGACAAATCACTGCGATTGGCAAAGATCCTCGCGGAGATGGCAAAGGTGGAAAGATGATTGACGTGGAAATCTCCATAAAGAATGATGCGACAATGGAAGCAGGCCTCAAATCAAAAGGCAGTGTTGTACTTAATGGCAGATCCATTGATTCCAAGGATTCAGGAGTATTGCGGTATAGCAAAATTGTATCTGTCCTGGCTAATGTTCCTGGAACGATTAATACGATGAATTACAAAACGGGTTCATACCTCTATGAAGGCGATATCATTTCCAAAATAACAAACGACACCTTAAAAGACGATATCGCGAATAAACAGTCTGCGATCGATCTGCAAAAGATAGCCGTAGATGATATTGTCGAAAAAGTAAAAGCATTGAAGGTTACTGCTCCATTCACAGGTGCATTCTCAACGGATTTCGTTAACAAAAGAGTCAATATTCTTACAAGCTACACACCAGGTGCAAAGATTCAAGCCAATGTTCAACTGGGAGCTGTGGCCAGCTTGAATACGATGCAACTGCCGATTCAGGTGGATGAGCTCGATCTGCCGAATATAAGAGCTGGGATGAAAGCAGAGATAAAAGCGGACTCGATCCAAAACCGAATCTTCGAAGGGGAAGTAAGTCAAGTTTCTACTGTGGGAACAACAACAAACGGGGTAACATTCTATGATGTCGTACTAACGGTGAAGAATGCCAGCCTGTTGAAATATGGAATGACAGCTACTGCTGAAATCTTGATTCAGGATAAGAAAGGGATTATTACACTTCCTAATGAAGCTTTACAGCAAGCACAAGGCAGACGTTTCGTTACATTAAAGAAGGCGGATGGAAGTATAGAGGAACGGCATGAGATCAAGATCGGTATTCGCAGCAAGACAGAAGTAGAGATAACCGAAGGTCTCAAAGAAGGTGATAAGGTCGTCATTCCTCTGCCTAAAAAAGCAGCGAATATGAGCCAAGCTGATATCGATGCACTGAGACAGCAGTTCCAGCAAGGAGGGGCAAATGGTGCCGTACCAGGCGGAATCAGTCCAGAGCAGATGGAACAGCTTCAGCAGCTTCGCCAACAATTCGGCAATGGCGGTGGAGGCGGAGGCAACGCAGGAGGCAATGCTGGCGGAGGCAATGCAGGTCGAAATGCAGGCGGTGGAGGCAATGCAGGCGGTGGCGCGAACGCGGGCGGAGGCAACGTGGGCGGAAACGCAGGTGGAGGAAACGCTGGCGGAGGCAATGCAGGTGGAGCAGCGAACCGGTAATGGCGGGAAGGAGGGGCAGCTATGGATATGATACACATTCACAACATTACTAAAGTTTACCGTCGCGGTGATCAGGAGCTGCATGTACTCAGAGATCTATCTTTGTCTGTGCAGAAAGGCGATTTTGTTGCCATCATTGGACCGAGCGGATCAGGCAAATCGACATTGATGAATATGATCGGGCTTTTGGATGCCCCTACATCGGGCACCTACTCCTTGGACGGTGTAGCAACCGAGAAAATGTCGGATAATCAGCTTGCGCAGCTTAGAAATCAGAAGATCGGCTTCATCTTCCAACAATTCAATCTGCTGCCAAGGTTAAATGCAATTGAGAACGTAGAGCTTCCCATGATCTATGCGGGTCTGACTAAGAAAGAACGGCGAGAAAGAGCGCATAAGATGCTTGAGATGCTCGGTATGGCTGAGCGAGGACATCATAAGCCTAGCGAGCTGTCCGGTGGACAGCAGCAGCGCGTGGCTATAGCGAGGGCGTTGGCCATATCGCCCTCGCTAATTCTGGCCGATGAACCAACGGGTGCTTTGGACTCCAAGACGGGAGAAGAAGTGCTTGAGCTAGTGATGAAGCTGAATGAAGAAGGAAATACGATCGTTCTTATTACACATGACCCGCTAATAGCCAGTCACGCCAAACGTGTAGTGTCACTCCGTGATGGAATGATCGTTAGCGATCACAGGAATGACACGTCTCCTGTTACGACTTTGCAGGAGGCGATGCATTCATGAGGCTGGGAGAACTAATTGCGATGGCCATGCGGACGGTATTAGCTAACCCGCTTCGCACCATTCTTACGATGCTTGGAGTCATAATCGGTGTAGCTTCGGTAGTTACCCTGGTTGCGATCGGAAGAGGGACGTCCGCAGAGATTGAAAAGCAATACGAGAATCTGGGTACGAATATGCTTGTCGTGAATGTGATGGGAAACGGTCGAGCTACACAGTTGGATTACGATGAATTGATGAAGTTCGAAGGTTTCCCCGAATTCGAGACCATTGCTCCCACAATTACAAAAGCAGGATCGAATGTGAAATACGACCGTACCCAAGAGAAATATACCGTTATTGGTACGAACGATCGATTCCCGGCAATCAATAAAGCCCAAGTGGACCTAGGCAGATTCGTCTCGGAAGCGGATTTGGATTTGAGGGCGAACGTGGCTGTACTGGGGAGTGAAGTGTCGAAGAAATTTTTCGGATACTTAAGTCCAATTGGGGAGCAAATCAATATTGACGGTGTAGTGTTCACAATTGTAGGACGTATGAAGGAAAAAGGACAGAACATTAACGGCAATTCGATTGACAGCATGATTATGGTTCCGCTCGAAAGCGCGAGAAGGCAATTCAAATTGGGGAATATCCGGACCACCTATATTGAAGCGCCGACCAAAGAGGACATCTATAAAGCGCAAGATACAATGAAGCAATACTTAACATACAAATTCAAAAGCGATACCGGGTTTCAGCTAGTGAACCAGGACGAGCTCTTGAATGCGAAGACAGCGACCACCAATACACTCACGAAGCAGCTAGTCAGTGTAGCCTGTATATCCCTGCTCGTAGGAGGCATTGGGATTATGAACATCATGCTCGTGACTGTCAGCGAGAGAACGAGAGAGATCGGGATTCGCAAATCCATCGGGGCAAAGAGACGAAACATATTATTCCAGTTTCTAGTGGAAGCAGCCGTCATCAGCGGCATGGGAGGATTGTTCGGATTACTGCTCGGGATCGGATTATCGATTGCTTGGCCTGCCTTCAATCCGGACCAGCCTACTCAGATTTCTGCCGATATTAGCATCTACGCATTCCTTTTCTCAGCTCTTGTGGGTATTATATTCGGGCTTTATCCTGCCAACAAAGCGTCCAAGCTCCGTCCGATTGATGCATTAAGATTCGATTAATTAGTTAATTACATTAAGTAATTTGTGGAGGTAGGAACATGTATATACTCAAGCGCCATCGCCATCGCAGCTATTCTTACTTGCTCCTTTTTATTCTTTTTAGTCTGGTGATAGCTCCCTTATGGTCCACTCCAGCTCAAGCAGGTAAAGAGGGGGTGTATCTCAGTAATAATGTATACTTTACGCTCAGTGATGTACTATTGTCGTCCGGATCGGATTCTCAGAACTTAAGATTCGCTCTGAATCTAGTCAATGACAGCGATAATGCTGTAGATTACAATGCTTTTGGTGCCAGAGTAACCGATTCATCCGGGAGCAGCTACTCCGTTCAATTAAGCGAGAAAACTTCAGCGCGAGTACAGCCGCATAAGGCGCAAGCATTCAAGTATTCCAGTACGATCACATCGGGACTGAACGTTAGCGACTTACGAGTGGTTCTGTTCGCTTGGGATTCAAGTGAGGCCGATTACATGCGTGACTTGGGATCCTTGTCTGTGGGAGAAGCAGCATCTGACCAGACGACGAGCAAACAGTCCTTGATCTTGAATATTGGTGAAGTGGATGCCGCTTTGCCAGTCGATGCAGTAGTGTCAATTGAACCTGTCACTAGCACGAAGGTTGTCAAGGATGGCGTCTGGACGATGTATGTGAACCTGCGTATAGAGAATTTGGGATCATCCGGGTTCAAGCTTCCTGCAGGAATTACATTTCAATTGGTCGATGCCAGAGGGCTTTCCTTCACGGCAACGGCTGCAGCAGGCAATGACATTTTACTGCCTAAGCAAGCTAGTAAGTTGACGCTGCAAGCCAATGTCGGAGGGTCATTTACAGACAATCAGTTCTCTGTTCAATTCTTGAATAAGACTCAGACTGCGACGACGCTGCTCGGCTCGCTTGCCATTCTGAATTCGGACTCGTTCCAAGTCGGACAAGTGCATGACTTGCCATCACTTTATCCAAATGGCGTAACCATCTCTGTTGATCGCGCCAGCTTCAAATCTGTTGCCGATGGGGTCACGGTAGAAGCTACAGTAGATTTAATCAATAACGGGAAGTCCATCATTACGTTACCTGCGATATCGGCTGCCTATCAGGGGAATACAAGCGGTCTATCCGTAGCCTCCTCTGAGTCCGTATCCCAATCGTACTTATCGCCTAAGGAATCGATCACACAAACATTTCGGGCCACGTTACCAATCGGTGCGGATATGAAAGACACAAGTCTCATTCTGTTCGAGAAGAAGAGCGGAACTCCGGCTGTCTTGCTGCCCATAACAAGCATCAGTATGGCAGGATCAGACCCTTCAGGTTCCGGGGTTATTACTCCAACGGATGGAACAACGGTGAACACATCTGCAGGCGCCCTAGCCATCGAATGGAAGCAAACCCAACGGCTAACGTTGGAGAGTGATGATGTATTGTTAAGTGAGTTTACAGTTCGAAATGTTACAGGCAGTATCGTTACGTTACCACCTTTATATGGAGGGTTCTCTATCGGGGACTTCGAAGTCACGGGCAAGGCGGTCCGACTGCAGTCTTCTGCTTATATTAACCCTAACGATACGACCACTGTTTATTTATACAGTAAAATCCCTTATACACTCGATGCCTCCAAAGGAACCATATTTATTGGGGAAGGGACGACACAAAGCTCAGGCGGCGGATCGGGAGCAGCTTCAGGAGCGGGAACTAATACAAATGCTGCAGCAACGGTTACTCCTACACAAGAATGGTTGAGAGCTTCTTTCACCATTCAAGATGATGGGATAACGACCATAAGCAAGGCTTCTGAATGGACGATCTCTGATCAAGGACGCGGATCCGTTGCGTCGGTAATCGACTCGCAAGTGTTCACGTTAGCAAGCACCAATCAGAAGATGCTGGCGGTTCGTCTGATCCAGACTGGTAAAGAGAAACGCATTGGTAATATCGTACCTTATTCCGGTTATTTCGTCGGTCCAGACGGGTCGATCTGGAATGCGAAGGTGACGGAGGAGTCCGGACGCTTCTGTAACGGCTGTGTGGCTTTGACCACACTATGGGTGCCTTTGCCAGAGGTTGTATCTTCTTCCTTAACCGAGTACGATCTGGTGTTCGGTCAGAAGCTCGACGAAACTGCGCTTACCAGTGTGCATCGTTTCAGTATGACCAATCTGGGATCGCAGCTCCCGATCCCAGTCGCCAAAGCTGTAACCGCGAGCGATACAGTCCTAGTAACCAGCATCTCGAATGCGGCTAATAATCTCGGAACATTCGATTTATACCCTTACAGCGTAACGTTCAATAATTTCTCTGCTTATCGGTTAATAAGTCCTTCGAACCGATATGAAGTGAACTTCACGTTTTCCAGTGGAAAACTATATCCCGTAGCAGGGGGGAATAAGAATCGTTCCCTTGTAATCGAAATCAGAGATTCCAACGATGTTCTAATGAAGTCCTGGGAGTATCCGCTTGAGGGCGCAGGTGCTTTGGCGAATGGAGCAATCAAACTGACGGCAGATGTTGCGAATAGTCCAGATATCACACCAACATACGCCCCGCGTGCCTATGTATATGAGAAATTTGAGGGCGGACTTCGTTTGCTCGGCTCCAATACGGTTGAAACTCCTCAGCAATAACATTACAGCTTATACAAAAGAACCTGGCGCACTTCTGCCAGGTTCTTTTCATATCTATATAGCTCTATTTCTA